>JGI24702J35022_10001091_pt1 | contig 16877 bp, 15 predicted proteins | sample TergutTh196P4_FD_35022 | JGI IMG/M metagenome (IMG submission 35022)
CGGGTTTCACGATGATCGAGGGGGGCGGGCACACGATGCCCCCCAAGACGTACGCCAAGGCGTTCCTGGACCACATCGAGGGGCATCCGATATCTTGAAGCAGGTCACGCCCGGGGTTGCGGGGGGCCCTGCCCGCCGCCGCGCCTGGCCGCTTTCGCCTCCTCGACCCTCTGGGCTATGGTGGAGCGTATCACCCTGGTGCATGGCCACGATTCGTCCATGTACCCGATGAGGTCCATTATGTCCGCCCTGTCGTCCGTCAGCGCGAGGTAGACGCGGCTCATGAACATCGATACGGCGTAGGGGAAGTCCCTGCACACCTCCGGCCTGTCCTCCCAGATACTGCACCTGTTGTCCCCGCCGAGGAACTCGCAGGCCCCCTTCTTCCTGAGGAGGAGCCTCCCGTCCGGCGTCCTGACGATATGGTTGCCGACGAATTCGTGGAGCGGTATCCCGGCGGCGGCGGCCACCCTGTCCACCTCCCCAGGCAGGACGGCTATGTTGGGCTGGTGGCAGCACCTGCCGCACATCTCACAGGGGAAGGCGGCCTTGTATCCCATGCATATCCCGTATGCAAGGTCCAGATCCCCCTCCATCTCGGGGGTGATCTCCCTCAGCCCCTGCAGTATGTACTTGCCTCTGTAGACGGCCATCGGAACACTTCGTCAGAACATGTTGACGAACCCGAGCATGAACGCTATGACCGAGGCCATTATCCCCGTCGCCGCGAAGCCCATGTACTGCGGCCTGTTCTTGTCGCTCAGCGGGAAATGGCTCGCTATGTTGATGGCGAACCCACCTATGACCATGCCGACCGCACCCAGCCCCGCCGCAACCATCGGCTGGTCGAATATGTAGAACGACACCACGCCGAAGATACCGCACACCAAAGACAGAAGTCCGTACGCCACCGGGTTCCTGGGGGGCCTGTTGTAATAATCGTCCATTTGATTGACATCCATGGGTGATGATTCCCGTCAACCGTTATAGACATTTCCCATCCTCGGGCAGTCGGAACAGGCACTCTACCTTCACCCTCACCGCACCGAACCGCATGGTCTCGTCCCGCCTCTCGCAGCTCACCAGCTCGAACCCCTTGAACACATCCCTCATGCCCTCTTCTGTGTAATACCTGTACTCTATGCCGTTGCCGCGGGTGCCCCTGTCCCCGCCCTCGGCCCTCATATCCCCCACGGCGAACGCCCTGACGAGGGCCAGACCGCCGGGCGCCAGCACACGGCGGACCTCCCTGACCGCGCCGGCCAGTTCCGTGTCGTCAAGGTGCTCCAGCACGTGCACCGCTACGACGGCGTCGAAGTGCCCGTCCGGGAACGGCATCCGCGAGCATTCGGCGAGGACGAACCTCGCCCTGTCGCCGAAGTCGCCAATACAGCGGCTTATCGCCGTCGGCGAGAAGTCCAGCCCGGTGACCTCCATGCCCATTTTCACCAGGGCGGCAGTGGTCTTCCCTGTGCCGCAGCCCATGTCGAGGACCTTGGATCCCGGCGGGATGTCCAGGCTTATCTTGCCTATGCCCCTCCACGGCCTCTTGTGCTCCTGATAGAACTCCTCCCAGCGGTCGGCCTGCCTCTCGACGCCCGGGGGGCCGGACTGTTCCTCCATGATGTCGTAACCGGCATTGGGTAAAAAGGTTCTTTCGGGTGCAGACGGCTCCGCCGACTGCGCCCCCACCGTATACCATCTTTACCTGAAAGTGCCTGTTTCTCAAATGAAAACCCTTAAACATCGGAAGTGAAAACCCTTAAACATCGGAAGTGAAAACCCTTAAACATCGGAAGTGAAAACCCTTAAACATCGGAAGTGAAAACCCTTAAACATCGGAAGTAAATAATACTTTATACTATATCTGGCTATTATGAGCGCCGAATACATTCCCCGGCTGATGGATTCGTGTCTAGATGATATGCTCGGATATTCAAGTGCCGTCCTGATCGAGGGGGTTAAATGGTGCGGGAAGACATGGACTGCAAAAAAAAGGGCGGCCAGCATGGTATCCTTCAATGACCCTGCAAAGGCGGACACGTACAAATCGTTGGCCTACACGGACCCGTCCTTACTGTTGGAGGGAGCAACCCCCCGACTCATAGACGAATGGCAAGCCGCCCTCCCCATATGGAACGCAGTGAAGAACGAGGTGGACAACAGGGCGAGCGCCCCAGGACAGTTCATCCTCACTGGATCCGCCACACCGACGGACGACCCTGCACGCCATTCAGGGGCAGGGAGGATATCCAGGGTCACAATGAGGCCTATGAGCCTGTTCGAATCGATGGAATCCAACGGAGCCGTTAGCCTGATGGGGCTTTTCGACGGTGGGCAGAAGATAGGGGGGCGCTCCGAGCTGACGGTCAGGGCGCTGTCCACCGCCCTGGTGAGGGGGGGATGGCCTGGCCTCATGGGCTTGCCAGAGACGGCATCGATGAAAAGGATGCACCAGTACATGGAGGCGGTGGCTGATACGGACATGTCGAAAGTGGACAAAGTGCAGAGATCCCCCGCCACAGTCAGACAGCTCCTAAGATCCCTTTCGAGGAACATCTCCACCCTCGCCAACATGTCGACCATAAGGAAGGACATGATGGGGGACTACGACATGATATCGGACAAGACCGTGTCCTCGTACATCAACGCGCTAAGGAGGATATTCGTGGTTGAGGACGTCCCCGCATGGAACCCGTCTGTGCGTTCCAGGACGGCGGTCGCAACGTCCCCGAAGAGGCATTTCGTCGACCCTTCGGTGGCGGCCTCCGCGCTCAGGCTGTCCCCGACCGGCCTGTTGGACGATTTTGAAACCTTCGGGCTCCTTTTCGAATCGCTCTGCGTAAGGGACCTAAGGGTTTACTCGCAGATGATCGACGGGGAGGTGTTCCATTACCGGGACAGCTACGGCCTGGAGGCTGACGCGGTGGTGCATCTGATGGACGGGAGGTGGGGCGCGGCAGAGGTGAAACTGGGATCCAAGGAGATAGAGAAGGGCATAAGGAACCTTAAGAAACTCAGGGACGCCGTGGACACAGAACGGATGAGGCCCCCGTCATTCCTGATGGTGCTCACTGCGACGGAGTATGCGTACGAGGTGGAGGACGGGATATACGTCGTTCCAATAGGATGCCTCCGGGACTGACGCCGTTCGCGGCATCGCGCCGCCGAACGATGCCTTACCCCTTCCCTCTGTTCGACGAACCCCCTTTGGGGTTGCCGAAACGGCCGCTTAGGCGGCTGAAAAACCCGCGAGGCGGCTCCTTGCCATAGGCGGACTCTCTATATTCGCCTGTGTACCCGGGCAGTTTAATGCGTCCCTTGGCCTCCATCTCCTCCCTCGACCTTATCCTTCTGAACGGTTTGCGCTTCACCATGCCCACGTCACCCCTTGGAACACCGCCGCTAGTACCAGTATCATCCCTGCAATAATAAACATGCTTACAAAAACGACTATTCCCGATCTCTTTGTTGAAGTGCACATAGTGCTCAAGTGCTGGTCGCAGGTTATGCATTTCCCTTTGCGGGAAAATGCCACACAGGATGCAACTCGCGCCCGACGGCACAGCCCCGCCAAGAGAGCCATAAATAATAGGACGGATATGGGGTCGCCATGGTGGCGGAACGTGTATTGGAACGCTGAGATAGAGTGCATGCCGGTCGAAGAATTGAAAAAGCTCCAATATCGGAGCTTCAAGACGCTTATCGAACGCCTTTACGACACGAACAGGTTCTACCACGACAGGATGAAGAGCGTGGGCATGCGCCCCGACGACCTGAGGTCCTTGGGCGACGTGGGGAGGCTCCCGTTCATGTTCAAGGAGGACCTCAGGGAGAACTACCCCACCAAGATGTTCAGCGTCCCCGTCACCGACATAGTGAGGTTCCACGCCTCCTCCGGCACGAGCGGCAAGCCCACCGTCGTCGGTTACACGGAGAACGACCTGGCGTACTGGACGGAGGCGCTGGCGAGGTCCCTGACCTCCATCGGGATCGGGAAGGACGACATCCTGCAGGTGTCCTACGGGTACGGCCTCTTCACCGGCGGGCTGGGGCTGCATTATGGCGCGGAGAAGGTCGGCGCCGCCGTCGTCCCGACCAGCACCGGCAGCACGGAGAGGCAGCTGGAACTCATGCAGGACCTGAACGTGACCGCCATAGCCTGCACCCCGTCCTACCTGGTGCACATGGGCGACGTGGCGGCGAGGATGGGCATAGACTTCAGGAGGGACACCTGCCTGAGGAAGGCCGTCCTCGGCGCCGAGCCTTGGACCGAGAGCATGAGGGCGAAGATAGAGAAGTCGATGGGCATACGCGCCTACGACATATACGGGACCTCGGAGCAGGCCGGCCCGATGTTCACCGAGTGCGAGGAGAGGGACGGCATCCACATCGCCGGCGACATAATGTACGTGGAGATCGTCGACCCGGACTCGGGGGAGGCCCTGGAGGAGGGCGAGAGGGGCGAGATGGTCGTGACGATGCTCAAGAAGGAGGCGCTCCCGATGGTCAGGTTCAGGATCAAGGACATCACGTCCCTGGTCGGGGGCGAGTGCCCCTGCGGGAGGACGTCCCCCAGGATATCCAGGATAACCGGCAGGTCCGACGACATGCTGATAATACGGGGGATCAACGTGTTCCCCTCGCAGATAGAGTACACGCTCATGCGGATACCGCAGATAGGCGACCAGTACATGATCGAGGTGACCAGGGACGAGGGGGCGCTGGACAACATGAGGATACAGGTGGAGATAAGGCCGGAGGTGTTCAGCGACAGGGTCGAGGACATGATACTCCTGAGGGCGGGCATAGAGTCCGAACTCAAAAAATACCTGAACATCGCTGCCACGGTAGAGCTCAAGGCCCCCGGCGAGCTCCCGAGGTTCGAGGGAAAGGCGAAGAGGGTGAAGGACATGAGGGTGATCTGATGGAGAACGAGAACATAATCACGCAGCTTTCGATATTCGTGAACAACGAGCCGGGACGCCTGGCGGCCATCGCGGGGATACTGAAGGACTTCAAGATCAACCTGAAGGCCTTCAACCTCGCCGAGTCGTCGGAGTTCGGCATACTCAGGGCGATCGTCGACGAGCCCGACAGGGCCTACGAGGACATCAGGTCCAAAGGGGTCATAGTCAAGAAGACCGACGTCATAGGGGTGGCTATGGACGACTCCCCGGGCGCCCTCTTCGAGGCGGCTGACGTCCTGGGGAAGGCCGGGATAAACGTCGACTACGGCTACGCCTACAGCGGCAAGACGTTCGAGTCCCTCTTCGTGAGGGTCGACGACGCCGAGAGGGCGGTCAGGGCGTTGAAGGATGCCGGGGTGAAGCTCATCAAAAGGTCGGAGATCTGAGCATGGGCAACCTGAACGTCGCGGTCCTCGGGGCTAAGGACCTGGCAGACAAGATAGGCAAGAAGGGGACGGTCACCGACGTGACGTTCTTCGAGGCCAAGAGGGGCGGCGACTCCGTCACCCTGGTGGAGCCCACCAAGCACCCCGAGAAGCTGTCCTCACTGTTCTTCTCTGTGTGCATGTCCGAGTTCGCCATACTGGTCGTGGAGAAGATGGACTCCTCCCTCGGGGAGTCCATCGTCATGGCCGACCTTTTCAAAATCAGGCGGGGGTGGATCGTGCTCAGGAACTACATCCAGAGGGAGCAGCTCTCGCCGCTGATTGCAGGGACGGCCCTGGAGGGGTACGACTTCATCGAGGAGGACCCCGTCAAGATGAGGGAGGCACTCCTCGACGTCGCACAGAAGGAGGCCCGCGCGCCGGGCCCGGGGACGTGCGGGTCCTGCCCCGTGGACAGCCATTTCAACGTCAAGGGCGTGGGGACCGTGGTCCTCGGGTCCGTCATGGACGGGCACTTCAGGAAACACGACAAGATGCAGGTGTTCCCCCTAAAGAGGGAGGTCGTCCTGAAGTCCATACAGAAGCACGACATCGACGCGGACGACGGCGTGAAAGGGGACCATGTGGGGCTGGCGCTCAGAGGGATCGAGTCGGATGAGCTCGACAGAGGGTACGTGCTCACCACCGACCCGTCGGTTAAAACGACCCGTAAGGTCGCCGGGAAGGCGGAACTCATAAAGTACTGGCCCTCGCCGCTGAAGGAGGGCATGGTGCTGCACATGGGGCACTGGATGCAGATAGTCCCCTGCAGGATAACCGGCGTCGACAACGGCGGCGACTTCAGGGCCCCCTCCCTTGTCATAGAGATGGAGTCTGACGTCATACACAAGCCGGGGGACATTGGCGTCCTGATGTACCTCGAGGGCGGTAAGCTGAGGATCGTGGGGTCGATAGGGCTCGAATGAGCCTCGGTTAAATATCACCCCAGACATACCCCAGCCATGGAGATGGAGACCCTGCGCGGGCTTGTGGACCCTGGGAAGCACGACTGGCTGGACAACATCCACGAGATGTGCAACGCCCCGTACGCCGTGAGGAACGGGATAGAGCTCGTCAGCATAGACGGGGAGGGGACGGTGGTCATGAGGAAGGACGTCCTGCCCCACGACCTCAACAGCAACGGGGTGGTCCACGGCGCCGCCACCTTCGGCCTCATCGACCACACCTTCGCCGTCATCGGCAACATCGACTACCGCACCGTCGGCCTGTCCTGCAACGTCACCTACTACCGCCCCTGCTTCGGCAGCGAGATCACGGCAGAGGCGAGGCTCATCAACGAGTCCAGGACGCTTATCACCGCCGACGTGTCCGTCCGCAGCGAGGGGAAGCTCATCGCCTCGGCGACATGCATCGGCTTCAAAGGCGAGAGGCCCAGGAGATGAGCGGGAAGAGGTGCCCCCACTGCGGCGGGCGCGTCCCGGAGAACAGCCTGACCTGCCCGGCTTGCTACAAGGAGGTGCCCAGGGGGCAACCCGCCGAGCCCCCTGTGCGTTCCAGCGGGGGTAAGGGGGGCAGGTGGACGAGGGACGTCCCCGCCGCTGCGCTGCTGCTCTCGGTCGTCCCGCCGTTCTTCGGCTTTCTGGGGCTGGGCATGGTGTACGTCCACCCGAGGGACGGCAAGGGGTACTGGTTCCTGGCGGCGGGGCTGTTGCTGTTCCTCTCGATAATCGGCCTGCTCCTCCTCATGAGGGGGTCGGGGTTCTTCTCTGCGATAGCCCTTTCCATCGCGCTAGTCGTCCTGCTGATCGTCTACGTGTCCGCAGCGGCGGCTGCCCTGCTCGAGACCCTGTTCGGCTCCGTCTTCAAGGCACTCGGGCTCTGACATCCCCATCCGGGCCCTGTGCGTGTTCCGCAGGCTCCGCAGCCTTTTACCATGCTTCCATTAGCCCGCAGGCCGCCCATCCGATGCTATCGTGAGCCAACGCTCAGTATTTGCCCTTGCCCCTCATGTAAATCATGAGTTCCGACGTCATCTGCGCCAGGTGGATGGCCCTCCTCCCGGTGCCGACGCAGGCGGGGTCGCCCTTCAGCAGCCTCCTGTAGGCCTTCCTTATGGTCACGGGCTCGTCGGCGGGGGACCTGCACTTGAGGCTTATCGGCATCTTCGACGACACGGAGGGCATGACCGACGACCTGTAGGTGATGTCCCAGGGGTCGAACGTCATGTACCTGCCGAACTCCTGCTTCCCGTCGAAGGCGGCGATGTCCTTCCCGTCGATTATCGATGCCACGTCCTCGGCCACCTTCTCCTCCGGGTCCCCCGCGTATATCTCCTCGGCGGACAGCCCGCATATGCCCAGGAGGTAGTCGAGCTTCTTCTTGCCGAGCCGCTTCGGGTCGTAGTAGATCACATTGTGGTAGACCGTCCGGTACTCGCCCCGGTCGAGGTCCACGCGGCATATCGCGAGGTCGGCTATCTCGTCGTAGGGGAAGCCGTCGGGCCCCGTCGCCAGCGCCTGCACGACGAATATCTCATCGGACACGGGGCTTGTTATGGTGACGCCGTTATTTTACTTTCGCCACTTTCGGGCACTTTCGGGCACCCCCCTCTCAGATATAAATACCCCCAGGGCGTGTTCGGTGCATGCGCCGCGCAAAGAGCATCGACGAGCTCTACGAGGAGGTCAAAGGCTATGAGCTGGTCATAACGAACGACGCTGCCCTGGCCACGGCGCTCAACGCTAGGGTCGACGCCCCCAGGATAGGCGGCTTCGCCTACACCCCGAGGCACATAGCGGGGGACGAGGCCGTGCCGGTGCTCGGCGCGGGGGCCCTCGGCGACCTGAGGATAATATCCGAGATATCAAACGAGACCGGGTACGGCTTCAAGCACATCCACAGCGAGCTGGAGAACATACGCACGATAAGGCGGTACAAGAAGGACGTCGGGAGGTACCTGCACTCCCGCTCGTCGAAGGAGATCTACAGGTCCTTCCTGGGGCTCAGGACCATAGAGCGGCTTATGGACTCGTACGTCCCGGAGGAGATGGAGTTCTTCAAGGGGAAGAGGACGGCGGTGATCGGCATCGAGCTCTTCGACGACCTCGACAAGCACTTCGTCCCTGCCGGCCACGACGAGATCGACGTGTTCACGGACGGCTCCTACGGGATAGACGTGATATACGAGGTAGGGAACGACAGGCAGGTCGCCGAGAACGCCGTCGCCCTGATAGACCTGGAGAGGGCGGACGACACGGCGATCGTGCTCGACTCCGCCGGCCCCATCGCCGATGCGGTCCGCGCCGCGCTGTACCGCAGGGGCATACCGTTCAGGAACACCATGTCCGTGAAGGACCTGTCGCAGGTGAGGGACTTCCTCCAGTTCCTGTCCCTCTCGCTGTCGTACGAGACGCTGAGGGTCAGGCACGTCCGCGAGCTCTTCTCGGGTTACGGGGGCCGCTTCGACCAGCGCGAGGACGAGTACCTCCTGCACAAGATCGAGGGGCATCTTAGGAACAGGGCGAGGGAGCTCGCCGACGTGATGAGGGATGTGAGGTCCCTCACTTTCCTGGACGTCTGCGACAGGGTGGTCAGGGAGGCGCACCGCCCTCAGGTGAGGATGCTGATCGACGACATGAGGATGAGGGACTCGAAAGTGTCCTCAAGGCTGGTGAACGAGCTCAGCTACGCGGTCAACAACATCGACGACCTCCGCCACAACGAGGAGATACCCGACGACGAGAAGAGGGGGGTGCTCCTTGCCGACTGCACGAGGTCCGCTTACGTCGACCGCCCCTTCGTGATATACCTGGGCCTGGGGCCCGAGTGGTCGAAGACGGTCGTCGGCAAGGACTACATCGACAGGGAGGCCGAGGCGGAGCTCGACATGCACAGGTTCTCGATCCTCCTGCAGCAGGGCGCGTCGAGGCTCTACGTCGTGAACTCCATGAGGAACGGCAGGGAGGCTGTCCCCTCGCCCGTGTTCGAGCAGATAAGGGGGCACGAGGGGGCCGGGGGAGATGGCCCCGCCCCCGTGTCCGGGTTCGGGGACGTAGCGGGGAAGGTGGTCAAGGGGCAGTGGGCGCCCTCCGCCGAAAGGGAGGCGGTCATGATGGGGGAGGATCGGCCGGAGCCGGCGGACAGGGGGGACTGGAGGTTCTCCAAGTCCGCGTACAACAACTACTTCGCATGCCCCCGCGCCTACATGTATGGCCGGATGATCTCCATCCCAGACTCAGAGAGCACGATGTTCGGCAACATTCTGCACGACTTCGCCGAGTTCTACCTCTGCTACCCGGGGCTCGTCGAGGGCAGGCTGGACGAGCACACGGAGATGATACTCGAGAGGTACTCGGGGCTGTCGAGCCAGCAGATGGCTGGGATAGACGGTAGCAGGATAAGGGTCTGCATGGCCAACATAATACGCTTCATCGACTCCCTAGGGATGGGGGGCGTCCCGCTGGACAGGGAGTGCTCCAAGAGGAAGTACGGGAACATGTTCATGGAGATGCACGGCTGCGAGATGTACAGCAGCGTGACCGAGACAGAGTTCGCGTCCCGCATGCACCCGCTCTTCGGCAAGTTCGACCTCCTGGCCGGCAGCCGTGTGGTGGACTACAAGACGGGGAGGGCGGCCGCCGCGAAAGACATCGCGAAGAGGATGGACACGTCGCTGGGGCAGGACTATTACGAGTTCCAGCCGCTCATATACCTGTCGCTGGTCAGGGACAACTCCCCTCCGCCGCACAGGTTCAGCCTCGTCTACGTGGCGGACAACGACGTGCGCTCCGTCACCGATGACGATTTCGACGTCAGGGACAACGTCCGGGAGGTGCTGCTCATAGAGGAGGACATGAGGGCGTTCCTGTCCGACCCGGACTCCCCGGCGAAAGCGGCGTTCGGCAAGACGTACAAGCAGATAACCGACCGGTGGGCCGCTTTCGTGGGCAGGGCCTTCGAGGCCGGCGCCGCCTCCTGCGCATCGTGGAGGGACGACCGCGGGCTGGCCTCATCCATCGTCGGCATGCTGGGGATGAGCGGCAGCAAGACCAACTCGGAAAACGTCTCGAGGGCGCTGGGCAAGCTCTCTGACATCGTCTCGTCGGGCGTGTTCGTCCACGGCAACGAGGTGATAGTCCCCTCGGACACCATGGAGGGGTTCCTCTCAACGGTGGACGCGCACCATTCCCTCGCATCCTCGCAGACATACTCGGATTTCCCCCCTTCACCCAGGAGGGGCTGCGGGGGGTGCGGATTCCTCAAGGCGTGCACGAGGGATGCGGTCAGCATCGGGGAGGAGGATGAAAGCGATGACGGCGAGTGACCTCAACCCGTCCCAAAGGGCCATAGCCGGCGAGCTCGACGGCATGATCGTCGTAGACGCCGGGCCGGGGACCGGCAAGACCCACACCATAGTGGACAGGTTCCTGAACATATTGAGGAGGGAGGGCGTGGGGGCCAAGGACGTCCTCCTCCTTACGTTCACTAGGAACGCCGCGAGCGAGATGGAGGACAGGATAAGGAAGAAGATGGCGGGGACCGAGCTCTCCGGGTCGTCGAAGTTCATCCAGACCAGCACCTTCGACTCGTTCTGCTACTCCGTGGTGATGGAGTCCCCGGAGACGGTCAGCAGGTTCTTCAGGATGGGGGAGGTGCTCACGCGCGGGGCGGCCCTGGTGGAGAACGAGACCCTGAACCGGGGGTACTTCACCGACTTCTTCGACAGGTTCATGGCCTCCCGCCCGGATGAGTACGGCGCGGAGGGGGTCGTGGCGTCGCAGAACGTCCGCGAGCTGTACGGGATCGTCAACAAGCTGATGTCCATGGGGGTCGTCCCCTTGAAGAAGGGGTGGTTCGGCGGCGGCGACGGCCGCGTGCTCCTGGGGGACCCCGAGGGGGTCCTGGCGGCGCTCGCCGCCTTGAACGGCAACGTCAGCTCCAGGGGGAACTGCGAGCTGTCGAGCTTCCTCTGCAAGAAGTTCTCAGGCGACCAGGCGTTCGAGGCGCTCGGCGTGTCCGGGTCGGAGCCCCTGCCCGACGAGATGATCAGGGAGGCGGCGTACGACGACAGGTCCGCCCTCCTCTCGCTGATCCATGACGTCTACTACGAATACATAAGGAGCTGCATCGACGACGACAGGCTCACCTACGGCCTCGTCGCCTGCTTCGCCTTCATAGTGCTGTACGAGGATAAGGGCGTCAGGGAGAGGATGTCCGTGAGGTACCTCATGATCGACGAGTTCCAGGACACGAACGAGAGCCAGCTCATGATCGCCCTGATGCTGCTCAGGGAGCCGAACCTCTGCGTGGTGGGGGACTGGAAGCAGGGGATCTACGGCTTCAGGCACGTGTCCATAGGGAACATCATCGATTTCGAGGGCAGGGCGACGGCGCTGAGGCGTGCCCTCAACGACGACGCGGCCCGTGTCCCGTTCCACATACCGGAGGTGAGGAGGATGTCGCTGGACATGAACTACAGGAGCTCCCAGGCCATCATCGACGCCGCCTACGACGCCCTGTACGCGCCAGCGACGAAAACGGACGACGTCGGCGCGGAGCAGCTGGACAGGAACGTCACCAGGATAGCCGCCCAGAGGGGCGACATAGGCGGCGACACCCGCATCGAGTTCGTGTCCGCCCCCTCGAGGGAGGAAGAGGCAGAGGAGGTCGTCAGGACCATAGCCGGCTACATCGGCGGCGGCTACACGATCCACGACGAGAAGGGCGCCAGGCGCCCCGGGTTCGGGGACATAGCGGTCCTATGCAGGAAGACAGACCTCTGCCGCGCGGTGTACGACGCCGCCGCGTCGTCCGGCATACCGGCGTTCCTCCAGGGGGACGTGGAGGTCATGGGCACAAGGGAGGGGAAGCTCGCCCTGGCTTGGCTCAAGTACCTGAACAACAAGGACGACGACTGGGGGATAGGGCCCATAATGGCCGACGCGGGGTACAGCCTGAGCGACATCCTCGAGATGAGGGGGGACCCGCCTGCGGCGTTCACGGGGATGAGGAGGTCCCTCATAAGGAAGAAGAGGCGCATAACCGACCTCCTCTCGTCGGTGTTCGCCTTCTACGGCTTGAACAACGACATGACCCAGACGATCATATCCGTCATATCGTCCTCCCACCGGGACTCCCTCCTCACCATATCCGACGTCATAGGGATGATCGAGAAGGACATCGAGGACCGCACGAAGTACCAGGTCGACGGGATGCTCGACAGGAGGGCGGTGACGATACAGACCATGCACAAGTCGAAGGGGCTGGAGTACCCCATCGTGATAATAGCGGGGGTGGACACGACGGTCATGCCCAGCACCCAGTCGGACAGGTCGGCGTACACCTTCAGCGAACCGACCGGCATAAGGTGCAGGAAAGGGGTCTCCTCCTTCGGGGGGGACTATTCCAAGATGACGATGTCCTGGAGGACCTACCTTGCGGAATACTCCCTCACAAGGGACTACAGCGAGGAGAGGAGGCTCATGTTCGTTGCCCTCTCGCGGGCGAAGCAGTACGTCACCGTGGTCTCGGGCCCAAAGCCCTCCCCGTTCTTCACGCACCTCTCGAAAGGCAGGGGGCGCCCCTGCGGGGACGCCGACATCAGGGGGCTGGACATAGGGCGGGAGGCCGCGCTCGTCCAGGCGCCCCTTGTCGGGGGGTTCGCCCCCAGGAGGGTCAACCTAGGTGTGCACGACATAATGCGCTCGGTCGGCTCCCTCCGCCCGGACGCCGACACCGACGAGCACTCCGGCAAGGGCAGGGAGTACGGGACGGAGGTCCACGAGCTGGCGCACGCCCTGGCGGCGGGCCACGCCGTTGACGACGGGCGGCCCGAGGTCCCCGCCGTGAGGGGCGTGCTCTCCGCCGCCTCCGACGCCGACCTGGTCCTCCCTGAGGTGGAGTGCTCCCTCCCCTTCAACGACCTCAACGTCACCCTGAAAGGGGTCATAGACCTCCTCGCCGTGTGGCCGGACAGGGTCGAGGTGCACGACTACAAGACCGACGTCGATGCGTCCTACGAGGAGGAGTACAGGGTGCAGCTGAGCGTGTACGCGCACGCCGCCTCGGGGTTCTACGGCAGGCCCGCGAGGTGCGTCATAGACTACGTCTCGCAGGGGAGGGCCGTCGCGTTCGACCCGCTGCCCCTGGAATCCATAGCCCAGAGGGTCCGCGAACACGTCAACCTATAATAACGGGAACCCCTCTACGCAGGCATGGAACCGGCAGGGCTCACGGAACAGGAGGTCAGGGACAGGGTCTCCGCTGGGAAGGTCAACCGCTCCGAGTCCCCGGTGAGCAGGAGCTACCTCGACATCGTCGTGAAGAACGTCTGCACCACCTTCAACCTCATACTGTTCATCCTCGGCGCCGCCCTGCTCTATTTCGAGGAGCCTATCAGCGCCCTCTCCGCCACCGGCGTCATCGCGCTGAACGTACTGATCTCGACGGTGCAGGAGATGCGCGCCAAGAGGAGGCTCGACAAGATCGCGCTGCTGCTGAGGCCAACCGTCACAGTGGTCAGGGGCGGGCTGGACGCGCTGATAGACCCTTCGGGGATAGTCATCGACGACGTCGTCCGGCTGTCGTCCGGCGACCAGGCCCAGGTCGACGGCGAGCTCCTCTCCTCCGCCTCGCTGGAGATGGACGAGTCGCTGCTGACGGGGGAGTCGCGCACGGTCAGGAAGCGCGAGGGCGACCCCGTCCTCTCCGGCGCCTTCTGCGTGACAGGGACTGGGTGCTACAGGGTCACCGCCCTCGGGGAGGACACCTTCGCCTCGCAGATGCTGGCTAGCGCCAAGAGGTACAAGAAGAAGAGCACGCCCCTCCAGAGGGAGACCTCGACGGTGACGAAGATGCTGATGGTGACGGCGTTCGTCTTCCTGCTCATACTCACGGCGGCCAACGCCTACGACAGCGGGGGGGTCAAGCTCCTCGCGATCAAGTCTGTGCTGGTGCTGGACATAGTGCCGATCGCGCTCTTCCTCCTCATCACGATAACATACATGATCGCCGCCGTCCGTATGGCGAAGAGCGGCGTGCTGCTGCAGAACTCCAACTCGGTGGAGTCTATGAGCCACGTGGACACTGTCTGCATGGACAAGACAGGCACCATAACGACCAACAACCTCGTCTATGACGGCATGGAGACGTTCGTCGACAGAGAGGAGGCGGAGCGTCTGGTAAGGGCTTTCGTCGGCTCCACGGGGAGCAAGAACCTGACGGTGAAGGCACTGGCGAAGGAGTTTGGCGAGGAGCCATCGGACCTCATCGAGGAGGTGCAGTTCTCCTCTGACAGGAAGTACAGCGCTGTGAGGGTTTCGTCCGGCGGCACGCCGATGACCGTATTCATGGGCGCTTGGTCGGCCCTTCGGGGCAACGTGAGGGGGTCGGATGTCACTGCCGATGTCTCGGAGCTCTCCAGGAAGGGGCTTAGGACAGTGGTCATATGCAAGGGGCCCGACGGGCCCCTCTACGACGGCGACGAGCCTGCGGTCCCCGAGCTGGAGCTGGCGGCGCTCATATCGATCAGGGACGAGGTGAGGCCGGACTGCAGGGAGATAATAGACAACTTCCAAAAGAACGGCATGGACATAAAGGTCATATCGGGGGACGACCCGGAGACGGTCGACGCCCTCTTCTCGCTCGCTGAGATACCAGGGGAGAGGAACATCATATCGGGGGACGAGCTGGCGGCGCTGTCCGGGGAGGAGCTGGACGCCGCGATCGTCAGGACCAACATATTCGGGAGGATGAGGCCCGAGCAGAAGGAGACCGTTGTGGAGGCCCTGAAGAAGAGCGGGCGGTACGTCGCCATGGTGGGCGACGGCGTGAACGACGTGAGGTCCATCAAGGCGGCCAACATAGGCGTGGCGCTCCACAGCGGGAGCGGCGCCGCGAGGGGCGTCGCCGACATGGTGCTCGTGGACGACAACTTCCTTGCGCTGCCCAAGGCCATAACCGAGGGGAAGAGGACGGTCACCGGGATGAGGGACATACTCCGCCTCTACCTGACGAGGAACTTCGTCCTCGCGGCCCTTGTGGGGGTGCTCCTGCTCGCGCTCGGGAGGCTCCCCATGCTGCCCGTGCACAACACCCTCTACGCCCTCACGTCCGTGTCCTTCGCAGCATTCCTGATGGCGGTGTGGGCCAAGCCGTCGAACAACAAGACGCTGATACTGCCGGGGGTCCTAAGGTTCTCTGTGCCGATGGCCGCGACGATAGCAGGGTTCGGGCTCGCCGTCTATTTCGTTTTCCTGCACTTCACCGCTAACGGCGCGTTCCCCCTCGGGGAGGACTTCTACATCGGCATGTTCGACGGCTACGGCAGCTCGCCGATGTGGAGCGACTGGAACGGGTTCTGGGAGCACATGTCGCTCGCCGGCGAGGGCTACGACGATGTCACCGCGAGGAACGCGATGCTAGTCTTCGTGATGCTCGCCGGGATATCCCAGCTCTTCTTCATCTACCCCCTGTCTAAGCTCTATTCCGTGGACGGGCAGGTCTCCCGCGACCCCAAGCCGACCCTGCTGGCGCTGTTGCTCTTCGGCCTCGTCGCCCTCGTGTACGAGGTCCCCCAGGTGGCGGTGGGGGTGGCGTCGCTCGCGCTGTTCCCCACCGAGTACTTCCTGATGATCATGGGCTCCGTCGCGGTGTGGTTCGTGCTCGCCGCGCTACTCCTCAAGAGCAGGCTCATGGGGAGGGTCTCCGACGCGACGGAGACCGCTTACAAGAGGTCGCTCGAAGCCGAGGTCAAGAAAGAGGGCTGATCAGGGGCGGTAGCTGCCGGACCTGTGCATCGCGATCATGACATGGGACGCCATCCTGGCGTCGGACAGCGCCCTGTGGTCCTGCCCGCCGCCTACCCCCGCGGGGTCGCCGTCCACGATCGCGCCGTAAGCGTAGTCCAGCTTGGGGAACCTGTAGCTGACGCCGTACAGCTCGCTGGGGAGCTTGCACACCTCCGCCGCCGCTTTCATTATGTCCGTGCAGACGTTGAACGTCCCCTTCAACGCCCAAGGCTCCCTGAATAGGAACTTGTCCATGTCGAAGGGGACGTTGTAAGACGTCACCGTCATTCCCCTGAGCAGGCCCAGGACGTCCCCTTTGACTTTTAGGAACGGGGGCGCCGCCGCCACCTTGTCCAGGGTGAGGTCGCTGTTACCGAATATCCACGCCTTGGACCTGTGGTCCCCCCACTCGGTCACGTCGTGGCCGACGACGGAGGAGTAGGCGTCCCTCACCGTCCCCCTGGAGAGGTCGACCGCGCACACGCCGATGTCGACGACGACATCCCTCGGCCCCCCGTCGAGCCCGGTGGTCTCCGTGTCGACGACGTATATCTCCTCGGGCACCTTGAAATAATCCTCTATGTTCACGACACCCCCTCCAGGCCTTTCAGGAAGGAGTCGATCCTCCTGATCGCGCCAACCATCATCATGAGCATCACCGCCGCGGCCGCCGCGGCGGCCGCGATCATCACCGTCACAGGGTCTATGTCCAAGGGGGCGGCGGCCGCGACGCC
>JGI24702J35022_10001092_pt1 | contig 16861 bp, 13 predicted proteins | sample TergutTh196P4_FD_35022 | JGI IMG/M metagenome (IMG submission 35022)
TGAATCGGAAATTTGGTATTATGTTTGTGGTTATGGTCAGTGTTCTTATTGGCTTGACTGCCTGTAGTGGCGAAACAAGGATAGCAAGGCAGGAAAATACAGCTGCTGATGATCTTTATATCGGCGTATATTGTCTTGGTAACCTTGAGTACTTTTATGATCATAAAATAGGATTAAGTGCGGCTGGTGAAATGCTTGGTGTTAGAACCAAGTATACAGGACCGGCTGATTATGACATTACTGCCATGATAAATGCCTTTGAACAGGCAATTGCGGAAAAACCTGACGGCATCATTGTCTTTGGCGCTGAAGATACTTTGCTTTCAACAATTGATAAAGCGGTTGGTTTGGGTATTCCAGTAGTAACTGTCGATGGAGATGTTAGCGCTTCCAAGCGTCTTTCATTTGTCGGTACAGGCAGCTATGATGCCGGTCTTGTAGGAGGTCATGAATTAGCAAGGGCCATAGGTGAAAGGGGCGATGTTGCTATACTAACTGTACCTGACGCCGAATTACACCGGAATCGTGCAAGAGGTTATCAGGATGCTTTATCTCAATATCCAGGAATTAGGATAGTTCAAATTGGTGATACCAAGTCTGATCCAGTACATACTATCACTGTTACCAAGGCAATACTCGAAGCTCACCCTAACCTAGTGGGAATAGGCTGTACTGATGCGGTGGGAGGAGGGGCTTCTTCCACTGCAGTTCAGGAAGCTGGCAGGACTGGACAGATTAAGATTGTATCTATGGATCGGGATCAACAGGTGCTGGAAAAAATAGAACAAGGTACGATTTATGGAACTTTGGTTCAAAATTCTGCCCTTATGCCATTTATGGCTCTTGAAATCCTATACAACCTGAAACATGCAAAGGTTGAAGTAACTAATGACAATCAAGCGGCAGGTTTTTATTTTGCACCCAATTTCATTGATACCGGAGTGGTATTTGTTGATGCAACTACTGCTAAATATTATATGCGTACAAAATAACCCATGTCCCGAGAAAAAGGAGACGGTATGGCCAATAAGTATGTATTGGAAGCAAGGGATATTACAAAGACATTTCCAGGTATAGTGGCCTTAGACAGAGTTTCGTTGAATCTGGAGAAAGGAGAAGTTCATGCGCTGGTAGGAGAGAACGGAGCAGGTAAATCAACACTTATGCAGATTCTTTCAGGTGTATATAGCTTTAACCATGGTCAGATTTACATGAATGGGAAACAGGTATTTATCCGCAATCCATTAGATGCCCAAAAGCTTGGAATAGGTATTGTTTTTCAGGAACTCTCTCTTGTTTCTGAACTGAGTGTAGCAGAAAATATTTTTCCCAATCGCCAACCGTCTACCTTTTGTGGTTTTATTAATCACAAGGAACTTTGCCGGAAAACACGGGAGATTATGAGTATTTTTAGTGAGGTTGTTGATCCTCTAACTCCGGTAAAGTATTTAACTATTGCTAAACAACAAATGGTTGAAATCATGAAAGCCATTTCTTTTAATCCCCAGGTGCTTATTCTGGATGAGCCGACTTCTTCGCTTACACAAATTGAAACGGAAAGGCTCTTTGTAAATATTAAACAGCTAAAAGAACGGGGAATTTCAATTATATATATTTCTCATCATTTACCGGAATTATTTGAGGTTGCTGATAGAGTAACTATCCTTAGAGATGGAAAAGTAGTTGCCAATGTTTCGATAAAAGAAGTAACCGAAGACCGGATTGTTAGCCTTATGGTGGGAAGAGAAATTATCCACAGGCATATTGATCGCAGCAATGCTATTGATTACAAAACTGTTGTATTTGAGGCGAAGAATATTAGTCACTTATATCATTTCAGGGATGTTTCTTTTTCTGTTAATAAAGGAGAGATTCTTGGATTTCAGGGGTTGATTGGAGCCGGGAGATCCGAAATAGCAAAAACAATTTTTGGTATAGAAAAATTGACTAGTGGTAATTTCTACCTTAATGGAAATGAAATTAAAATCAGGAGTCCTTCAGATGCCATGAAACTGGGTATTGCATACACATCTGAAAACCGAAAGTTAGACGGCCTTTTCCTTGAGATGAGCATTTCTAATAATTGTTCATGTCCCAGGCTGAAAAGTTTTTCCAATTCAATAGGATTTCTGAAAAAAAAGCAAATTAGGAATTTTTCTTATCAATGTATAGAAAAATTTAAAATAAATGCAAATTCATGTTCTCTACCTGTAAGCAGTCTTTCAGGAGGTAATCAACAAAAAGTTTTGCTCTCAATGTGGCTTGGTATTGATCCGCAATTATTAATTATAGATGAACCGACAAAAGGTGTTGATGTTGGGGCAAAAGAAGAAATTTATGGAATTATCCGTTCCCTGGCTGATGCTTGTACGGCAGTAATAGTTATTTCTTCAGATCTTCTGGAAATACTCACTATCAGCGATCGTATAGCAGTCTTAAAGGATGGACGTATAGCACGGATTTTGGAAAGAAAAGATGCAGATGAAGAAACTATTATCGGTATTGCAACGGGCAAGGGGAAGTTAAGGGGGTAAGGATGAAAATCGCTAAAATTGGATTAAAAATAAAAAAACTTTTTGAAATAAGAGAATCGGTACTGGTAATATTGATCATAATTTTTGCTTTGGCAATGACCATTGTACGTCCCAGGTTTCTGGGGGTAGGTAATATTCTTTCCATATTACTCTCCCTTTCTTCAACAGCTTTGGTAGCCTGCGGTATGTGTTCCCTCCTTGTCTCCGGTTGTATGGATCTTTCAGTAGGTTCTATGGCTGCACTTTCAGGTGTAGTATCGTGTTTGATGATTGTTGATGGAATGCCGGTACCTTTAGCTTTTATTTTAGGGTTATTAATTGGGGCAGGTGGTGGTCTTATTAACGGTTTATTAGTTACCCACTGGAATATTAGTCCTTTTATTATAACTTTGGGAACAATGAATATATTTAGGGGTCTTACCCAAATTATTGCTCAAGGAGTAGCTGTTGTTCGGCTGCCTAGAAGTTTTACTAATTTCGGACAGGGTAAAATCTTTGGCATACAAAATCCCATACTCGTATGTCTTTTTATTGTTATTATTTTTGATATTCTTCTCAGGAATTTCCGTTTTTTCCGTCAAGGATATTATGTGGGCGGCAATGAAAGATCTGCAGTTATGACAGGAATCAACGCCAATAAAGTAAAAATTATCAATTTTATTATTGTAGGTATTCTCGCATCCCTTGCCGGAATAACTTTTGCTTCTCGTTTTGGGAATGCATCAGTTACCATTGGTACGGGTATGGAAATGCAGGTAATTACTGCATGTGTAATTGGCGGTGCAAGTCTGAGAGGCGGAGAAGGAACAATTTTTGGAGCTTTTCTCGGTGCAATGCTTATGTCGATGGTGGTAAGCGCACTTAATCTTCTTGGCGTTGATGTATATTGGCAGAATGTGCTTACCGGTGTGATCCTTATATTTGCGGTTGTGATGGATATGATTATCAAAAGGAAACGAGAATTGGCAGTACGTCTGGAAATAGCCAAGGGGAGAGAATAGTAAATCTATCAAAAAATCTCGGTGATACATGCAAAACTCCAAAATAATGGACAATGGGTTTATTGCTGATTTCAAAAGGAGAACTACCATGTCCCATGAAAAGCTCAACATTGTTTCTATAAAAAATTTTTGGAATGATTTCAAAGAAAATAATATAAAAAAGGGTGAATTGCTCATAGGCTGGCTTGGACAATCCGGTTTTCTTTTTAAAGATAGTGCTGGTGTGATTTTGGGTATTGATCCCTATTTAACTGATTCGGTGGAACGAAATTGGGGAATGAAACGGCTAATGGCGCCGATTGTAACACCGGAAGAATTTACTCCGGATATTCTTCTGGCTTCACATTTTCATGAAGATCATCTGGATATTGATGCCATGCCGGCGATATTGAATAATGGAAGGACCTTACTGCTGTCACCTCAATCCAGTATCGATCGCATTAAGGAAAGAATACCGGATGTGCCGGAAAGCAGCTGGCGTGTTTTTAAGGTTGGAGATAAGGCCACAATTAAGGGTATCAATATGGAAGCTGTATATGCTGATCATGGCAATATGGTTCCGGATCCCATTGGTATATATTTAATTATTGAAGGTTTTAGAATATACTTTACCGGTGATACTGCCTATGTTCCCAAAGTTGTTGAACAAGCGGCTTGTTTTAAACCGGATATTATTATCCCACCCATAAATGGCGAAAATGGCAATCTTAACAGTATTGAGGCAGCACAGCTAACAAGAGATAGTTGTGCCAAAACTCTTATCCCCTGTCATTTTTGGACATTTGCAGAACATCGCGGTGATCCCCAGAAATGCAGGGAGCAAGCTGCCAAATTGGCGCCGGAAACAAAAGTGCTTTTATTATGCCAGGGGGAGATTTACACCTACTCTGCATGAAAGTTTTGGCGTATTTTAATCCATACATTGAATGGTATTAAGAAGGCCAATAACAATTAACTTTACCCATATATCACTTTAAGTGTTACGATTTTTTATGAAGAATTAAAGCAGAATCAATTGAGTGATGGAATATCCCAATAACAGGGTTTGGAAACGGTTTTAAATAATTTCAACATACCCCGCCATGGCGCAGGTTCGCGCTAAAAGGCGGCGTATGTTGAAATCCCTAAATTACTTAATCAAAATAAACTCAACCCTCCGGTTTTTCCAGTTATTATCCTGATCCCGGGCATTTGCCACCGGTCTGGTACCTCCCCGGCCTATGGGTGATAGGCGGTTACGGCTTACTCCGTAGCTTACAAGGTTTTCAATAACTGTCTGAGCCCTTGCAAGGCTTAAGGGCTGCAGCTCTTCGGTTTCTTCTTTCGCTGTTCCAAGTACCGGGTTTGCGTGGCCTTCTACGGTGATCCTGTAATCACGGAACCTGTTAAGAATCTCTGCGATTCTTCTAAGTACCCGGTTGTTGGTGTCCAGCCTTTCCTGGGGAATACCTATAAAGTCAGCATAATTGGCTCTGAATGTTATCGACGGTACCTGAATCCGCAGGGTATCTCCGTCGCGGATCACCAATACATCGGTAGTAATTCTGCCGGTCATGGAACTTGCGTTCCCCAGAATATCGCTGGCCCGGTAGGTGTATTCATAATCCGTGGCGCCCTGTACCAGTTCTCCCCTGTTGCTCCTGCCGTCCCAAATTATGCGTTCCGAGGGGCTGCCCCGGCCTGCAATTCTATAGAAGACCTGCCTGGTTCCTTCGGTCTCCCGTATTTCAAGAGACCACTCCGAAATGGGCGATGCGTCCCTGGCGGAGAGATTGATGAAAAGCTCATCTTCAACACCGTCGTTATCGGGGCTGAAGTACTGCGGCGTGGAATAGAAACCCAGAATGGGGCCTGATATATCAACTGTTACAGGCGGCGCCGAAACATTGACCACATCGCCTTTGGTATAATTCGCAGTTAAAGCGGGGGTAAACCTTCCTTCCCGTATTACGCCTCTCTCATCAGTGCCGTTCCATGGCAGGTATGACGGCAGAGTTCCGCTTCCGCCTGCCATGGTCGGGAAGGTTTTGACCACCGTATTGTTTTCATCCTTCAATTCCAGCTTCCAGAAATTGACTCCGTCCTGGGGAGTTGACAAGATGTTAAAGCGCAGGGCTTCTGCCTGGTTCGGTTTTGGAGCAATGGATTGAGAGGAAGCGGTCAGGAATATCTTCGGAACCCTGGCGTCCACCACAATATTGTTTATTGTTTTTCGTGTGCTGTTCCCCGCCTCATCTGTAGAGGTAATGGTGAAGGTATAGTTCCCGTCAGGAACAATGTTCCCGGCGTTATCTTTTCCGTCCCAGGGAAGAGACGCCGCCGGAGTAAGTCCTGTCCAGTTCCAGGATCTTACCGCATTATTGCCGCTGTCTGTGATTACTGCGTTCCATTCATCGTTGCCCTCTGTGGTTACATGAATGGGCAACGTGTCACGGTTTCCGTTTCCGTTAGGTGCAAACAATGTGAAGGGAACGGAAAGCTCCCCCTGGGGAGGTATTGTGTCAAGGACAAAGGCCAGTGACAGTGCGGAGGGAAGGTTTCCAGATCTGTACTCCACATCAAATTTTGCCACATAGGTTCCATCCTGGGCGAGGGTACCGGCATTTGTTCTGCCATTCCAGTTAACCGAAGCCGGTACAGAACCTCTTCCCTCGAAAGTACGTATGGAAGAAGGATTGCCGGCTCTAAGCGAATCCTCCAGGTTAAGGATCTCTATCTTCCAGGTGATGATGCCTTCCCTTTCCTGAATCTGCGGCAGGAGGTTTATCGTATCCCTGACCCCGTTGCCGTCCGGTGAGAATGCACGGAGATCTGTGGAAATAAAGATGGGTGTGTCTCTTGTGTTCACCTCGAATACTACAGAATTTGAATATCCTGTATTCCCCGCGGGATCGGTGCTGTATAGCTCATAGGTATAGAACCCGTCGGGCGTCAGGGTTCCCGAATCGGTTATTCCGTCCCACACAATTCTGCGCGGGGGATTGCCCGAGAACCTGAAAGTTTTAACCGGCGGTCCTGAACGGTCAGGGCTATCGGCTGGACGCGCACCCGGAATTGAAGGATCCCTGGTACTGCGGTGAATCTCGCCTATCCAGGATAATTCACTGGAACCATCCTGAATTAGGACCAGCTCATTCTTGGTGCTGCTTCTGTTGAAGGGAGAGAATACCGGCGGTATTCCGGGTCCCTCACCCGGATCTTCAGTTTGAACCGAAGCCTGGGGAGGAGTGATGTCAAGGGTAAAGTTCGGTGATGTCGCGGTTGAAACATAACCGTTCCGGTAGCGGATAGTAAGGGCTGCGGAATAGATCCCTTCCGGCAGGATTCTGCCTTCTTCATCCCTGCCGTCGAATTCAATCTGGGCCGGGACGGCTGTACCTGTCGAAATGGTACGCTTGCCTGCTCCCGAATTATCCTTTATCTCTATGTCCCAGCCTATTATTCCGTCAGTTACCGGAACCGACAATAACAGGACTTCGGTATCTTTTTCACCGTCACCATTGGGAGAGAAGTAACCGTCGGTAATCGCAAGACCGATCTGGGGCTGGATTGTGCTTATTATGATATTTTCCAGGGCAGCTTCAGCAGAATTCATGGCCCTGTCTGTGGCGCCAACCCTGTAAATATATACACCGTCACCCACAATTGTGCCAGAGTCATCTGTCCCGTCCCATATTATGGTTTTAGGTTCATTATTGGTAAAGTTAAAAGATTTTACTTTATTCCCTTCGGCATCGTAGATGCCGCCTTCCCAAAGATCTTCAACGGAACCTGTTTGGGTTATGGTAAGGGTATCTTTATTGCCGTCTCCGTCCGGGGAGAAGATATTCATCCCTTCTTCATAGGGTGTAATGGTTACCAATGGCGGTGTATTATCTACGGTTAATTCAAAGGGCCCGGCTATGCCGATATTGCCGTTGTCATCTTTTGCGGTAATGGTGAAGAAATATTTGCCATCGGGCGCCAGACTGCCTGAATCGAAAATACCGTCCCAGCGCATTGAAGGAGGTATTTCAACTCCGGCTTTGACTGCAAAAAGACGTTGAAAGAAATTCTTTACACCCTGGGTTTCGGGCCTGAGTTCTTTGTTCCTGTATGTCCTTACAAGACTTCCCTCTTCATCGTACACTTCAAAAACCCATTCTTCCACATACCTCTGATCTGTAATTGCCACGTCAAATTCCAGATAATCGGCTTTTCCATCGTTGTTGGGCGAGATCCAGGCCGGTTCGCTGTAGTCTGCGGTTATTATCGGGGGATTTTTGTCCAAAACGCCCACCGTCCAGGTTACGCCGCCTCCCATTGCCCAGATACCGTCATAAAGAGGCTTTGCAGCCAAATCTATTGCCAGTTCTCCGTCAGAGGGCAGGGTGTCTGCTATAATCCTGCGGCCTCCGGATTTCAGTTTAAAGATAGCACCTATTCCAATGGAAGGAATTGGTGAGGGAGCGTTACCGTCATGTGCTTCTACAAAATTAAACTGGGTGGAGGTAGAAATGTTGATTAACTCCGCAATAAGAATTGATAACCCCACCTTGCCTGCCACGTTTTGAAAAGTAGGTACTATCAGGTCTGCGGAAAGGGTCATCCGCAGGGGATCTGCTTTGCCTTCTTTTCCATGAATATGGACAAAGTCAAAAGCTACGCCTCCTGCAGGACTAAACATGGGGGGAATCCAGCTTTTGCCCAGGCTTCTTAATGTAATTGCCCATGTAAAATTCTCGAAAGGTCCCAAAGTTCCCATATTGTAACGGAAACCCAGATCCCCGGAGAGGGTCCAGGTATTTCCGGAATTAAACCCAAAATTAAAACCGGCGCCCAGGCTCATGCCCGGATAAAGTTCTTTGGCTGCGTTAAGGTTCACCTGGAAGGATGTCCCTACCGGAAAGGGATCGAAGGGGCTGTGCAGGAATCTCATGGAGCCTCCAAACACCCCGTACCTTGTTGGAAAGATAGCGCCCAGGTTGATGGCGCCGATACCGAAACCTCCACCATCTCCAAAATTGGGGAGCGCCAGGTAACCCAGGTCAAAAATAATCCGCTGGGCTTCCCCCTCCGCCGCAGGGTTCAGGGCGCTGGCCGGCGCTCCGCCTCGGGAAGTGGTAAAGCCCCCCCGTCTTGCCATGGACGGCGCGTATAGATCCTGGGCTGTGGTTGCTCCAATGGGGGTTGCCCCGTCATGCTGGGCAAAAACCGGTATTATTAACAGAAAACCTATATACAGGGCAGCAGCAAACTTTTTCATCATGGCATGTCCTTCTATTTAAAGTGTTTATATTGTACTATAATTAATATAACACAAATATGAGATTTTGACAAAACCTGGAATGCCATGAAAGAACTTATTGAAAAAGCGTTGGATGGCCGCGTTTTTGAACAAGCGGTTATACCTACCGGAATCATTACCTTTTCCTCTGAATTACTAAAGGCCTGTGAGAGGAATTTATGCGGGAAATATAATACTTGCTGGACCTGTCCTCCTGCCGTGGAGGCAGGTGAGATAAAGGCGAAAATTCTGACCTTTTCCCATGCTTTTGTTTTTACTACCAGATCAGACCTTGAAGATTCCTTTGATTACGAGGGAATGATGAAGGCAAAGGATAACCATAATGGGATTACAGCCGAGATGCATGAACTCTTCGGTAAAACCAATCCGGTTTTTGGCGCGGGCGCCTGCAGTATATGCGAAACCTGCGCCTATCCGGAAACCTGCAGATTCCCGGAAAGAATTTTCCCCTCAATCGAGGCTGCCGGTATCAATGTAACCGAACTAAGCCGGGCCGGAGGAATTCATTACAATAATGGTGAAAATACAGTAACTTATTTTTCCATGATTCTGTTTAATGAATGAGTCCAACGGCGAAGCCGTTGACCCGTCACCCGCGATAGTGGGTTTTAAATCCCTTCCTTAAGAGAGCCAACGGCGAAGCCGTTGACCCGTACGTCTGACCACTTAATTCCTAAAATGGAATCTTTCAATGGAACCCCCCGGGGACTTATCTATAAAAACCTTAATTTAGTATCCTGCATATTTGTAGGAATTAAGTGGTCAGATATTAAATCCCTTCCTTAAGAGAGCCAACGGCGAAGCCGTTGACCCGTCCGTCTGACTACTTAATTCCTGTAAGGTAATCTTTCAATGGTAAATATGAGTACTTACAAAAAAAAGCCTTAATTTAGCACCCTGCATATTTGTAGGAATTAGGTAGTCAGACATTAAATCCTTTCCTTGAAAGAGCCAACGGCGAAGCCGTTGACAGTCAGGTTTTTCCCTCTTATCATTAATTGAGAACCAAAATTTGGCTTTTCACTATTAATATGGAGGAAGAATTATGAAAAGAATTTCTGTGTTCATGCTTGCTGTTTTCATGCTTTTGGGAGCCGGCGCCCTTTTTGCCGGCGGACGGTCACAGCCTGCAGCATCCAGTTTTGAACTTGCGCTGGTAACTGATATTGGTACCATTGACGACAAATCCTTTAATCAGGGCGCCTGGGAAGGACTGGTTCAGTATGCCAATGAAAAAAATGTCTCTCACAGGTACTATCAGCCTACTGAACAAAGCGATGACGCTTATTTAACGGCTATCGATCTTGCCGTAAGAGGGGGAGCGAAGGTAATAGTTACTCCGGGGTTCCTGTTTGAGGTTCCGATTTTTATTGCCCAGGACAGGTATCCAAATGTTAACTTTATTCTTGTGGACGGTACGCCTCATGACGCTACGTACTCTACATTTAAAACCGGGAGCAATACGGTGGGGATCCTCTATGCCGAAGATCAGGCGGGATTCCTTGCCGGTTACGCGGCTGTCAAAGACGGCAACAGAAGACTTGGGTTTATGGGCGGAATGGCAGTTCCGGCTGTAGTTCGTTTTGGCTACGGTTTTGTTCAGGGCGTGGAATACGCCGCCAGGGAACTTAACCTTGCAGCAGGTACTGTTACCATAAACTATCATTATACCGGTAATTTTGCGGCTTCACCGGAGGCCCAGACCATGGCGGCTTCCTGGTACAACCAGGGCGTGGAAGTGATCTTTGGCTGCGGCGGCGCCCTCGGAAACTCGGTAATGGCTGCGGCTGAGCAGACCGGCAAAAAGGTTATCGGCGTCGATGTCGATCAGTCAGGCGAATCCCCCACTGTCATCACCTCAGCCATGAAGGGCCTTCAGGCTTCGGTCTATGATTGCATTACCGCTTACTACAGCAACAGGTTCCCCGGCGGACAGGATCTCGTATTTGAAGCCGCCAATAAGGGCGTCGGCCTTCCCATGACAACTTCAAAATTCCAGGCCTTTAGGCAGGCTGACTATGACGCAATTTTCAGCGCGTTGGCATCGGGCCGCATTCCCAGGATGATGGACGATCCGGACGCCGGAGGAAGCCCGAGGGTAGTTCCGGTAACCATTACCAGTGTCACGGAAGTAAGATAATTTCAAAAGAGTAAAGAGTAAAAAATAATGATGGATTACCTTATTGAGATGTGCGGGATTACGAAAGTATTTCCCGGAGTTGTTGCGAACGATGACATTACACTGCAGCTTAAGAAAGGTGAAATCCATGCCCTATTGGGAGAAAACGGAGCAGGGAAATCAACCCTGATGAGCATCCTGTTCGGTCTGTACAAGGCCGAGCAGGGTGAAATTAAAAAAAACGGCGAAATCATTCATATCCATGGGCCTAACGACGCCAGACGGCTGGGCATTGGAATGGTCCACCAGCACTTCAAACTGGTTCATAATTTTACGGTTCTTGAAAATATTATTTTGGGTGTAGAGACAACAAAACACGGGCTCCTCAAGCTGGACGATGCCCGCCGCCAGGTAATGGAATTATCAAAACGCTATAAGCTCGAAATCAATCCGGATGCCCTTATTTCGGATATAACCGTAGGCATGCAGCAGCGGGTTGAAATCCTTAAAATGCTGTACCGTGAAAATGAAATTCTCATCTTTGATGAACCAACCGCGGTTTTAACTCCCCAGGAAATTGAAGAGCTGATGCATATAATGAGAAACCTGGTAGCGGAAGGCAAGTCAATTTTATTTATCACCCATAAGTTAAACGAAATAAAAGCCGTGGCAGACCGCTGTACTGTTTTGCGCAAGGGTAAATGCATAGGGACAGTGGATGTTGCCTCAGCTTCAAAGGAAGAATTATCCGAAATGATGGTGGGCCGCACGGTAAACCTTACCGTAGACAAAACCGATCAGGAACCCGGTGAATTGATCCTGCGGGTAGAAAACCTCACGGTCCAAAGCAAAGCCCACAGCAAAGCCGTGGTTAACAATGTGAGTTTTGAAGTTCATGCGGGAGAGATCGTCTGCATAGCGGGGATCGACGGAAACGGCCAGCAGGAACTGATCTATGCCCTGACAGGTATTGCCGAACTGGACGGGGGACGCATATACCTTGAGGAAAGGGAAATTACAAGGGACGACATACGCAGCCGCGGACAGGCCGGCATCTCCCATATTCCGGAAGACCGCCACCGGCACGGACTTGTGCTGGACTATAACCTGGCTTTTAACCTTGTACTGCAGAGCTATTTTTTCCCGCGTTTCCAGAAGAAGGGTTTCCTTAAATACAATGAGATATACAGCTACGCCGATTCCTTAATTGAACGTTTCGACATACGCTCCGGGCAGGGAAGCCGCACCATGACCCGCAGCATGTCCGGAGGCAACCAGCAAAAGGCGATTGTCGCAAGGGAAATAGACCGGGGTTCAAGGCTCCTCGTCGCGGTTCAGCCTACCAGGGGCCTGGATGTGGGCGCCATCGAGTATATCCATGAACAGCTCGTGGCTGAGCGTTCAAAGGGAAAGGCAGTGCTCCTTGTGTCCCTGGAACTTGACGAAGTGATGGACTTAAGCGACCGGATCCTCGTTATATATGAAGGAAAGATCGTTGCCGACGTAAAACCCAAGGAAGTGAGTTTTAAGGAATTGGGGCTTTACATGTCCGGTTCTACCAGAAAGGAGCCGGCCTGATGGAAACCTCAAAAAAGCTTCGTTTAAACACTTCCAGTCTGAAAGCCCCAATTGTAGATTTATTGTCCTCTGTTTCAGCCATCATAGTAGGACTCTTTGTAGGGCTTTTGATCCTCCTCGTGAGCAACTCCGCCCAGGCCCTTGGAGGCTTCAGGTCCATACTCATAAGCGGCTTTTCCAACATGAGGGAACTGGGGCAGGTTTTATACTTCGCTACCCCGATTATTATGACGGGCCTTTCAGTCGGCTTTTCCAGCAGAACAGGGCTCTTTAATATCGGAGCTTCGGGTCAGTTTATCACGGGAGCCTACGCCGCTGTATTGGTTGGAGTAAAATGCGACTTTCTCCCCGGCCACCTGCACTGGATATGCGCGTTGCTGGCAGCCATGCTTGCAGGTGCGTTATGGGGTGCCATTCCCGGTTTCTTCAAGGCTTTTTTCAATGTCAATGAAGTAATAGCCTGCATAATGACCAATTACGTGGGAATGTACCTTGTAAATTTTCTCATTACCAAGACCATTCACAATTCCCTTCAGAATCAAACCATGCGCGTGGCGGACAAGGCCAATCTTCCCAAATTGGGGTTCGATCAGATCTTCCGTGAAGGATACAGTATTTCCAGTGCGAACTCGGGGATTATATTTGCGATTATTTTTGCCATACTTATATATATAATTCTTGAAAAAACTTCTTTTGGATATGAGCTAAAAGCCTGCGGCTTTAACCGGGAGGCAGCCCATTACGCAGGCATTAACGAGAGGCGGTGCATCATCGCTTCCATGGTGATAGCCGGCGCCATGTCAGGACTGGGCGGCGCATTCCTCTACCTTGCCGGTTCAGGGAAAGGCATTACCGTGGTTGATGTGCTGGCTTCCGAAGGATTTAACGGCATACCCGTGGCGCTTCTCGGACTCAACAACCCAATAGGGATAATTTTCTCAGGACTCCTTGTAGCCTACCTTACCGTGGGCGGATTTAATATGCAGTTATACGATTTTGCCCCGCAGGTAATAGAGATCATTATCGCGGTGATTATTTATTTCAGCGCCTTTGCTCTGCTGTTAAAGGGCTTGATTATTTCCATTGGTAAACGCCGGAGGGAATTATGAGCATCCTTTATTTTCTTGTTCAGCAAACCATGTTTTTTTCCATTCCCCTTTTGATCGTAGCCCTTGGCGGTATGTTCTCCGAGCGTTCGGGAGTAATTAACATAGCGCTTGAAGGCATCATGATCATTGGAGGTTTTACGGGGATTTTATTCATCAATGTTTTTCAGAGCGCTATTCCGGGCCAGGGCGTGCTGCTCCTTGCGATTCTCGTTTCGTCGCTTACCGGCATAGCTGTTTCCCTGCTTCACGGTTATGCTTCAATTAACATGAAAGCCAATCAGATAATCTCCGGCACCGCGATCAATATGCTGACCCCTGCAGTGGCAATCTACGTTGCCCGCCAGATCCGCACCGTGCAGCAGATACCCTTTATCAATCAGTTCCGTATTGAAAAGGCTCCGCTTTTGGGGGACATTCCCTTTATCGGCCCCCTCCTGTTCCGGAACACTTACCTTACCACCTACATTGGTTTCCTGATATTAATTCTTTCCAGCGTTGTTCTTTACAAAACCCGCTTTGGGCTCAGGCTCCGTTCTTGCGGGGAACATCCGCAGGCTACAGACGCCGCAGGAATAAATGTTTACTCAATCCGTTACGCCGGAGTAATGATTTCAGGCGCCCTTGCCGGCCTTGGAGGACTTGTTTTTGTAATCCCCACATCAACCCAGTTTAACGCGGAAGTTTCCGGCTATGGTTTTTTGGCCCTTGCTGTGTTGATCTTCGGCCAGTGGAGACCCGGACGCATATTGGCCGCCGCGTTTTTCTTCGGGTTTATGAAAGCAATCTCGTCTTCCTATTCGGGGATAGACTTTATGAAGAATATTCCGATTCCCAGTTATGTTTACAAGATGATACCATATATAGCGACCTTGATCGTTCTGGCCTTTAGCTCAAAAAAATCCCAGGCGCCCAAAGCAGCCGGCATACCTTACGACAAGGGCAAGAGGTAGAAGAGGTTTCGTTTTGGATAATGAGCATGCTTTAAAAGCATTTGCCTTTTTTCCTGACTCGGTTACTGTACAGGGCGTTGTGATTAAGCTATACTATAAAAAAGCAAATAGTGTTTTTAACTCCACCGGGAGATATTATGTTAAGACAGGTGATGATACCAAGTAAAGAAAATTCCACAATTTTTATTCCCGCTGAATTTTACGGAATAGAAGTGGAGGTTTTGGTTTTTCCGTTCTGCGACAAGAAAGCAGATCAAAACAGAGATAATATAAATGATATTTTTGCCAAGTACCTGTATTCTTTTGACAATTTTGTATTTAACCGTGACGAAGCAAATATTTATGAGTAGGATTGCTCTAGACAGCAACATTATTATTTATAACCATAGCCTGGATCACGAGAAAAAAAGGCTAATTGCTGGTGGTTTTTTCAAAGAAAATCCTGTTGTTTCTTCTCAAGTAATATCAGAGTATCTGAATGTGATGAAGAGAAATTTTAAAATGCAAAAACAGGAATTAATACAGATATGTTCATTATGGCTGGAAAAATGTTCTATTCAGCCAATCATTTTATCCACAATAAAACTGGCTCAAAATTTAGTCGGTAAATATGATTTTCAGGTGTTTGACGGAATTATTATTGCCGCTGCACTGGAAGCAGACTGCGACATTCTCTACTCTGAAGATATGCAGGATGGGCAGATTATTGAAAATAAACTCAAGATCGTAAATCCGTTTGTTTAATTTTTAATTTCGATTAACCTTAGCGTCCGTGAAGCTTCATGGTGAAAAAAAAGTGGAACTCTACGGAACTGAAGAAAGGCGTATAATTCGAAAATTATTCCTACTCCCCGGCGCTTTCGCCTTGATTTTTTAATAAAACCTCTTTATGATCATAAAACAAGGTTCCCGGTTGATCATGATTTCCGTTGAAATCAGCGAAGGGGATCAAAATATAATAATCCACATAATTCCAGGAGGGAATTAAATGAAAAAAACTTTATTCTGCTTTGTTTTGATCGGAATCATCGCTGCTTCCGTTTTTTCTGGGGGAAGAAGTCAGGCATCGTCATCAACATCAGCGGCTGCGTCTTCAACTGCCGGAGGCATTACAGTCCGGCTATTAACCGATGCTACAGGAATTGATGATAAGTCCTTTAATGCCGCGGCGTGGCGGGGGATCCTCGATTTTTATGGCGATACCTGGCAAAGCCAATCCAAACGCGGAAGATCCTACGATGTAGTAACCGCCCAGACCCAGGATATGTATATTCCCAATATCCGCCAGGCTACGGATGAAGGTTATGACCTTATAGTTACAACCGGCTTCACTTTTGCAGATGCCCTTGAAGCAGTTGCAAAACAAAATCCCAGGCAGCAATATTTAATTGTTGATGTCGACTGGGTAAACCTCCCGAATGTTATGCAGGCTCTTTATGCTGAACATGAAGGCTCCTACCTTGTGGGCGTTGCCACCGCGCTTAAGGCAAGAGCCGACGGTATTGCCAATCCCCGCTTTGGTTTTATCGGTGGGATACCCGGCGCGACAATTACCAAATTCGAAGTTGGTTATATCCAGGGCATCCTTTCCATATTTCCTAACGCTCAAATAGTAGATTACTATGCCAATGACTGGGGCAGACCGGATCTTGCCAAAACCCAGGCCAAAAACTGGTATGACAGCGGTATTTATGCCATCTATTCAGCCGCCGGCGGTACAGGAAACGGAACAATTGCCCAGGCAAAAGAATACCGGGCTGCCGGAAGGAACGTATGGGCCATTGGGGTAGATTCGGATCAGCATGAGGAAGGGCTCTACAATGCGACCGACTCGGCAGTATTGACTTCCATGCTCAAACGTGTAGAAACCAGTTTGGTCTATGCCCTTAAATCTGTTCAGAACAAAACCTTCAAGGGCGAAATCATTGTCTTTGATCTTAAAGCCGACGGGGTTGGATATTCCAGCACAAATCCTGTATTAACCGCGGACATCAAAAATCAGCTTGAACAGGTTAAGCAGCAAATAATTTCCGGACAGATCAATATTGCTCCCACCTACGCCGAGGCGAAAAGACTTCCCGGCTTCCCGCAGGATCTGAAGGCAATGGATAATTAATATATTATCACAGAGCACGGAGGACAAGGGGTACACTGGGAAGGTATCGCACGGAGCTCGCGGGGTACACGGGAGTCTGTAGGAAAACCCTTTTATTCCTTGCGTCTTTTTCATTTACTTCCAAATTTGGAATTCTTTTTGTCTCATCTTGCATTAACGTATATAAT
>JGI24702J35022_10001093_pt1 | contig 16855 bp, 4 predicted proteins | sample TergutTh196P4_FD_35022 | JGI IMG/M metagenome (IMG submission 35022)
TATTGCGCAGCAGCGATATGATGTCACCCTCGAATTCATCCGCGTCAATGGCGTCGTCGCCCACGGAACCTTTCGACAGGCCGTTCCAGCGGGTACAAAACACACGGGATTGCAGCAGAGGGCATCCATCGGCGAATAACAGACCGGCGTAGGTCAGCGCACCGTCCGAGCGGCTCATACCAAATGAGATGTATTCCTTCGGCACGAGTGTTTTCCCGGTCGTCTGCTTGAAAGCGGCTTCAAATACAGCGAAGGTCAGGTCGGTCTGTTTGTATTCCGTTACCAGTGAATCAAAGGCGATGTTCTTGCCTTTCAGAACAAGCTCCTTCAGGCGGTGCGATGTGGCGGGGTTGCTTTCGCTACCGACGCGCACATAGGCCATCATACTGCCGTCGCCCTGATAGAAATACGGTGGCGCTTCGCCGCCCGGCACTTGCAGGACAAGGATGTCTTTGCCGTCAATGCGGTGGGGTGCCAGCGTGAATTCCGGCAGCGGCGTAATGCGGGCCTTGATCAGGGCGCTGATGGTTTCGCCGTCCTTCTGCGCGTTAGCAAGACCTTTGAGGCTACGGTCGTTGGTGATACCAAAGAAGATCGTACCGCCAGTACCGTTGGCGAACGCGCTGACAGTTTTGAGCCAATCCTTCGGCTTCTTGGTTTCCAGAGCTTCCTTGAAATCGCAGTCGGTCGATTCGGCAATCAGAACATCTTGCAAGTTTTCCAACGGCACTCCCTCCCTTCAGTGACTATTGATGATTATACCGCAAAACGGTGACGATTGTAAAGAAAATATTTCTCGCACCAATGGTGCGAGATTTGGCAGGGCGCCGCAACCGAAACAATCTCTGTAAATGTGTCGAACCGACTTCTGCATCCGATGGTTGCAGTTTTGCCCCAGTAAGTTTCTGCCACCAGCAGTGGCAGAAATCCTGTACATATTATACCTGATTTACAGTCAGGACGCAAGAAGTATTTCTCGCGCCCAATAAGAGCCGCCAGGCGATATTTTTGCCCAGCCAAATCTCGTGCCATTCTGGCATGGAGCGGAAGTTTTTCAATCCTGCAAACCCTTTATATGCCACTTTTGGAAAATCCTTGACATGTCTAATGTTAGGTGCTATAATGCTTCACCTTTTGTGCTGTTGGCGTTGATGCAGGGCTCTAAAATCGCGCAGGAAAAAAATGTCATGCCCGTGCTTCCCGCGCACGCTGTTCCGCCGTCACGTTGTACAGCGTGCGTACGCTGAACCCACACAATGCCGCCGCCTGCTCGTGACTAATTTCGCCTCCGCGCCAACGGGCACAAATGTCCGCAAAGTCATCCGGCAAGTCAGCGATTGGACGGCCAAACCTTACGCCCCGTTCCTTGGCGGCGGCAATGCCTTCCGCCTGGCGTCGCAGTAGAGTATCCCGTTCGAGCTGCGCGGAGAATGACAGCACCTGCAACACAAGGTCGGCAATAAATGTGCCTAGCAAATCCTTGCAGTAGGTCGTGTCGAGCAAAGGCATATCCAGCACCTTGATGTCCGCTCCCTTTTCCTTGGAGATGAACCGCCACTGCTCAATGATTTCGGCGTAGTTCCGGCCCAGGCGGTCAACCTCTTTGACGATGAGCAGGTCGCCCGGTTTTAGCTTGCGTATTAACTGCCGGTACTTCGTGCGCTGAAAATCCTTGCCGCTTTGTTTATCTACATATAGATTGGCAGGCGGGATAGCAAACGGCAGCAGGGCGATGAGCTGGCGATCCTCGTGTTGCTCGGCGGTGGATATGCGCACGTATCCGTAAGTTTGTTTTTGACGATTTGACATAGCGTGTGTCCTCCTTAATTTTGTTTGACCTTTATTCTAACGCGGAGGACAACGGACAGAGACGGGGAAAATGAATGGGGGTTTTTGCTTTGCAGCAAGGTAAGATTTGTTGCAGGATTGTTTTTTGTGCCTTGTAGCCGTAAAGCCGTGTGTTTTGCGGCTTTTCGAGGTGGTTTCCTCTCGTTTTTTGCCGGATTTTGGGCTTGCAAAAAGGCTTAGGTTTTTGCAAGCCCGGCAAAATAAGTATATCACAGGAGCAAACAAGATACCAGAAATGCTAACCAAAACAAAAATGGAGGCGTAAACTCATGCGTACTGTCCACAAGAGAATTCTGTCCGTCATTACTGCCCTTTGCCTGCTTATCTCCACGGTTACGCTGCTTGCGATGAATGTGGGGAGTACGCTGGCGGCACCATCTACTTTGCCGCCCAGGCTGGCTATGCTGCCTGTGACGCGCTATATCAATATCAACGGAATGAATTATGTGAACGATCGCATGATAAACATTGATACGCTGTACAACGCTGAACTCGTCCGGCAAAACGCGCAAGAAGACGTCAGCGGCTTCTGCGTTTTTGCTGTCAGCGTCACTGGCTTGATGAATGACAAGGTACGGCTGGCCAACCATATCAAGCTGGATTTCTTCACAGACCCGGAACTGACGCAGGCAGTGAAAATTCCATACACGATAGCCGATCCCACTCTGTTCGTCCGCATTATAACGGAACAAGGCAACCCCTGGAGCGAGATCGGCCAAAGTGACTACGGGCAAAGCGAATACGGCATTTGGTACAATAAAATGGAGGCGATGGGGCACAATCACGAAGCGGTCTTTCCCATCCGCATTGCCAAAAAGGATTTGCCGGATGATTTATATATCGCGGCGTCCATCGCGGTGCTGTCCATAGAGGATGCAAGCGAATCGAACTCTGTCATTCAAAACGGGCGCTACGCGATCCTTGATGTCGCGGAAATGCATTTCAGGGACGGGTTAGTCGCCTCTTCCGAGCTGAACGACGGCAGTTACAGGGACTTTCGCTATCTGTTTGACGCCTCGGGGAACTATACGCTTTCCTACAGCGCCGTGACGCAGCCCCAGTTGATCGTTTTACAATCTCACGGGGAAGATACGGACATATATGAGACCGATCCGCCGCACACAAGCAAGCAATACGATGTAACGCTCAACGGCATTACTCACTTCGGCCTTACTTTTAATACATATCAGAATGCAGTTCCCGTTTGGCCAATGTTTACCCTCAATGGCACGGAACGCTTTGGTACCTTACCGGTTGCGAAATCCCAGCGCGAAATTGACGAGTGGGAGTTGTACTTTGATTCGTCCGGCTGGGATGATGAGTACACCACCACACCGTATACAGAAGTTTCTTTACAATCAACAATGCCACCCCCCTCGATACCAACGACTACAACCCCCTACCCAACCACAACAACACCCAGCACGACAACAGCGAACATCTGGGATCCCGGCGCAATATACAGAGCCGTACCGGGCCAAAATAATATCTATGAAGTGCTTCACCCCGATTCCACATCCAAAAACCCAAAAGAATATGTGTATTCGCCGTCAAACAACCCGGAAAATAAAGACTTACAGGCGGCGTTTGCGAAAGATGGAAAGTATTACATTTTATTCGCATACCCTTCCTATGTTTATGTCGCGCCGCAGATTCCGCAGGGCACACAGCAGGATGTTTATGTCGCCGTAAGAATCGATGGGACGGTGGACATAGACGACGCCATCTGGGCCGGGTCGGATAGAAAATTTGGTACTGCGGACGATTTGGTGGTCACAAGGACTGACCCCACAACCCAAACAACGGCCCCCATGCCCACAACGACAAGCCCTTTCCAAACCACGGTTCCTTTTCTCTCCACCACCACCGCACCTCACACCGATCCAGGCGATGACGACGGTGACTGGTACCGTTATTTCCAGCTTACCGCCATACAGGGTAAGCCCTTTACGCAAGTGCTGCGTGACGATGACGACGACGAAAACATTACGTACGCCCTCAAGGCCGGCCATAAACTACCCAACGGCCTTACCCTGAGCAGTAACGGCGTTGTTTCGGGCATACCCACAGAAAAAGGCACGTTCTTCTGTACGATTTACCCGCATCGCGTAGGCGGCCCACCTGCCTTGGGCATTCCAGGCATCGCTTTCTGCGTGCATGTCCTGGAGGCCGCAGCGGAAAAGCGCACGATACATAAGGTCAAATATACCGATTGGGGCGGGTTTATTTTTGATGATCAAAACAAACCCGTGCCTGACATGAACGGTGCGAGCGCCACAGGCTATTTCCCAGAGGACTCATACATTGTGGTACTCGACAAAAACCACCACGACGGTTATTTTGCCGCTCAGTCAAAACAATACCTTGAAGAGCAGCTTGGCAGAGAAGTCGAGCTGTTTGAGACTTGGACGTTTTGGTTCGAAAGAAAGCCTTGGCACTTGCCCAATCCTGAGGACTATGCCGTTAACATGTTTGCGATAAAGCCATACGAGAGCCCCGTAGAGGTCGGCTTCCCCGTGCCCGATTCGCTCAAGGGTGAGCGTGTAAAGTTGTATGAGGGCAGCGAAGAAGTGACTATTCGCTATGAAAATGGCAAAATTTTGTTCGAAAACTATGGCGGCTATACGTATGTCGATCTGATCAGGGCAGACGACGGCCTTCAGCTTGGCGAGGCGGTTAAGGTGCCGCGCCACCAAGTCACCTATAACGCGACCACAAACGGCGGGCAGGCGCTTTCCAGCGCGCCCGTGCAGGTTGCGGAGGGCAACCCCATCGACCTGAGCAAAACCGCAACCAAGCCCGGCTGGGAGTTCGTCGGCTGGAATACGAACAAGGACGCCACGGTAGGGCTTTCTTCTCTAAGCATGGGGAGCGGCGACGTGACGCTGTACGCGATCTACAAAAAGATGCTGACGGCCACGTTCATTGATTACAGCAGCACGACGAAAACCACCCGCACTGCCACGGCCATAATTTTCAACAACGCGACAAGTGGCAGCGTCACCGCGCCCGCGCAGAATGCCTTCACAGGCTGGACATCGCGCGGTTGGAGCACCGGCACGGCGGCCATCGCAAGTGCTGCGGCAAGTCCCCTGACTATTTCGGCGGATACAACGTACTATGGGCTGTACCAGCGCACGATTACGCTATCTTACAACGCCAACGGCGGGAGCAGTACGCTGGGCAGCCAAACTGGCACGCAGTATATCAACAGCTACGCAAACACAGCGCCCAGCAGCGTTAACCTGACGCTGGCCCCAGCTATCACGCGCGGAGGGTATGCCTTCAGCAAGTGGGCGAAGGACAGCACTTCCGGGACACAATACGCCGCCGGGGCAGGCATCGCCATTGACAAAAACACAACGATGTACGCCGTGTGGGAAACCGTTGCCCAACTTGCGAACGGCACCTATATGATCGCCAGCGCGGCGAATACCGGCGCAAGCCTGAATCCGTATTCCTGGACGCCCGTAAGCGGAACATTTATTACAACGTATGCCTTGGATGCCGACGACACGACACAGCGCTGGGTGCTTGAGAAACAAAGTGACGGCAGCTATGTCATAAAGAGCGCGTACAATCAGAATCTGGTCTTGAATGTGTACAGCTGGGATCCTCCCGCTGCGGAAAACAAAGTAAGCCTTTGGGACCGTCTTAGCAACGGCCCCGGCCAGAAATTCTATCTGGTGCCGCTTGGCGGCAACACATATAAAATCGAATGTGATAACGATCCGACCCTCGCTGTCGTCGCGTCAGGTACGGCCAATGGAGATCCCGTAAGTGTACAGAAATACAACGCAAATTCATCGCTGCACAAATGGGTGATTACGACCGCGCCGCCCATCACCACCTACACCGTAACCTTTGATAAGCAGGGCGGCACGGGCGGCACCAACAGCGTCACGGCAGCATACAACGCAAATATGCCCGCGATTACCCCGCCAACACGCGCTGGCGGCTATACCTTTGCCGGTTATTATGATGCCACAAGCGGCGGCACGCAGTACTATACAGCCTCCGGCGCGCCAGCGAGAACTTGGAACAAAACAAGTAACGCAACCCTATATGCCCGATGGACAGCCGCTGCCCAGCTTGCGAACGGTACCTATATGATCGCCAGCGCGGCAAATACCGGCGCAAGCCTGAATCCGCTTTCCTGGGCTCCCGTAAGCGGGACACCTATCACAACTTATGCTTTGGATACCAACGACAAAACGCAGCGCTGGGTGCTTGAGAAACAGAGTGACAATAGCTACATCATAAAGATCGAATACAATCAGAATCTGGTTTTGAATGTGTTAAGCTGGTCCCCTGCCGTTGCGGGAGACAAAGTATCTCTTTACACCCGCGATGGTGATATCACCCAGCGATTCTACCTGGTGCCGCTTGGCGGCAACACGTATAAGATCGAATGTGCCAATAATGCCGCTCTCGCTGTGGTCGCGTCAGGCACATGGAACGAAGCCCCTGTAAGCGTGGAAACCTACAACGTAAATTCATCGCTGCACAAATGGGTGATTACTACCGCGCCGCCCATCAGTCAGCCTCCGCCGCCAACCCCCACCTATACCGTAATCTTTGACAAACAGGGAGGCACGGGCGGTACGAACAGCGTCACGGTGACATCCGGCGCAAATATGCCGGCAATTACGCCGCCCACACGCATAGGCGGTAACTTTGTCGGGTATTATGACACGACGAGCAGCGGAACGCAGTATTACACAGCTGTCGGCGTTCCGACGAGAACATGGAATAAAACGAACGCAACCCTGTATGCACGATGGAAACTTATCCATGATCCGGTGCGTCATACAGGCTCCTGGTGGCCCTCCAGAACGATTTCATTTACGTTTCTCAACGGCAGCGCAACCCAGAAGTCCGATATGCTGCGTGCCACAACCTCTTGGAACATCAGCAAAGCAAACGTTAATTTTTATGAAAACGCTCTCGCGCCCAATTCGGTTGTTGTGGCGTCCAAGGCCGATACGTATTTGGGGGAACATCGTTCAGAGGATTACTTTAAGAAAATGTCTAATGACAGCTATTTAGAACAAAAGCGATTTCAGATTACAATGAATACAAGGACAACTCCCAATAATTGGTTTGAAGGAGTTTTTGCTCATGAGCTGGCCCATTCTGTTGGGCTATTGGATAACCCCAGTACAAAAGATAATAGCCTAATGAAATATTCAAATGACTGGAGCAGGGTAAAATGGCCATTCGATTATGATATTGTGAGTGTCAATATGCTATATGGGTGGACAATTCCAAAGACTATGGCACTCTACCCGCATTACGACAGCGTTGCGCACTTGACTGAAGAAGCGACAGACGTTGTACGGGTGGAGATACTGGATGAAAGGGTAGAAAAGTACAACTCTTGGCTGGAGGAACCGCCGGAGGGCATTGACCCCTATGACATAAATACAGTGTACCGGATGAAGGTGCTGGAAGCCTACCAGGGTGGCGCTGCCGCGGGCGATATTCTGGAGCTGCGGCAGATGGGCGGCCAGCTGGGCGACGAACAGATGGTAGTTGCTGACCAGGTTGAGATAAAGCCGGGGGAGGAAATGGTCATGTTCCTCTATGATTTCCGGATTAAAGACCTTCCGCTTGTTTATCTCAACTCACATCAAAGCATTTATAAGGCGAAAGACGGAGCGCTGGAAAGCGTCAACTCGGCGAATGATCTGATATTGACATTTGGACAGCTAAGGCAGATCAAGGAAAGCAACAGCCAGAAGCTCGGCAATAATAAGGCGGTCCTCACCGACACCACCACCGGCGTGGCGATCTCCGCCGAGGTGGGCCGGATTCCCGAAGGCGCGAAGCTGAATGTCCACAAGATAAAAGAAGGCAAGGTGCAGGATGACGAATATGCGAAGCTCTTCGGCCAAGGAGCCTATGTGCACTTGTACGACATCACGCTGACCAAGGACGGCAAGCAGGTGCAGCCTACCGGTTCATTGACCGTCAAGCTTCCTCTCCCGGCGGATTACGCCACAAGGGATTACGGCCTGTATTACGTCAACACTGCCGATAACCGCTATCAGCAGATTACACCGAGAATAGAGGGCGGCAGCGCGGTGTTTGAGGCGGATCACTTTAGTGTTTACGGCTTTGTCTCGAAGGGAACAGGCGACGGCGGCTCCGGCAACGGAGCGCCTCCCTCCTCCGATCTAGGGCGTAATTCCTTCTTTGATGGCCAAGGTAAAGGGCAACCGCAGCCCCCGCCTAAAACCGGTGTGGGTGTCAACTGGAAAATGGTCGCACTGATGCTTGTTATCTTGCTGGATGTGGCGTTTATGGCGTGGATCGTGCAGAAAAACAACCGGAAATATTGGCCCAGGCTGATGCGGCCAACCATGGAACTCCAATTGCCGGAGCTTGAGTGAATGCTTGCTCTCGGAGTCAATATTTCACGGATGTAAAATATACTTAGTGGAAATAAAAAAATGGAGGCGTAAAAGCCATGCGTAAGCTCAATAAGTTCAACAAGAGAACCCTGTCCCTCATCACCGCCATGTGTCTGCTCATCTCCACGGTTACGTCGCTTGTAGCCAACGTGGAAAGCACGATGGCGGCACCGACCGATCCCGTGCGGGAGGCGTTTTACCAGTACCTCGATGAAAACATCCTCCCTGCGAATGGCGTCGCTACGCTGGGCGCGCAGAACTGGCCTGCTGACTCCGAATTCCAGGTAGGCGTGACCAGCGTTCTCTTCCGAGACCTGGATGGGGACGGCACGGAGGAAATGATCGTAGTGACGATAGGCAACGCGTATCCGCAGAGCCTGACCACATCCATAGATATTTATAAACAGAGCGTAGCCGACCAAAGCATAAGCAAAAAAACGGTCTCTACCCCCTACCATGTTGATGGGGGGTTGTTGAAAAGCCGCGCGAACATCTTCCTGACGGAATTTGAAAACCAGACGTATATTGGAATTGAAAACGTCCTTACCGCGGACTTAATGCCGGGAGAATCTTCTTCCGCATTATTTCAAGACTTCATAGTCTTTGGTGCGGATGGTCCGCCTGCTCCTTCTCTCCGTTTCAGAGGTATACGGGATGGAATGCTCGATGGCGATGTAGCAATCATTGACCCCGAGGTTGAACGTCCGAGCGGCGAGCGATTATTTCAAAAAGAAGCGTTCTACTCCCGTCAAAGGGATACTTCTTTCGGTTCTACTTCTTTAGCATATATGAGCGACCCCGGCGAAAACCTCGAGCAAAGCATATACCCTTCCTTCAACGCCGCCTACAAGGGCGAGTTGGCGGAATTTGGCTTCACCGGCGACTGGCTGGGCGACGGTGAAACCGTTGATGGCTATACCTACAGCTCCATCTGGGATTACAGCGGAATCAACCTGAAGCCGATGTCAGAGCGCGAAAACGGCTGCACTGATATTTACAGCATTGCCTATGACGGCACGGTGAGCGAGGTTACCCTCACCGATTACACTGACTGGCAGAACCGGTCGGATGAGCCCGGCGAAGACCAGTACAGGCTTGTTGAAGGTTACAGTTACCTTTACGAAGTCCTCAATGCCGACGAAACCGTCAAATCCCCAAGGCAGTTCATCTGGGTATATGACGGTGGCACCGGTATGGTTGCCCTGAATGATATTAAGGTGATAGGTGACAAATTCTACGCTCAAATGGAGGACACCGGCGTCTACGTACCGATTATCGGCGGCGCGCCAAGAGACATTTTTGATTTCGACAACGCGATTTGGTGCGGCCCAGATCAAAAACTCGGCACCGCCGACGACATGCTCACCAGGTTCGAAGATAGTGGATTTTATTATTTGTATGAAGTCCAGGAGGATGGAAACGTTTGGAAGTATATCTGCGATCTGATCGAGGGCTGGCCGTACGGTGACACCACACCTCCCCGGGAAACTGCCCCCTCCATGGATTATTTGCTTGCTTACGCTTGCTATGATCCAGTCGGCAACTATACTACAGGCAAATTCACAAAGATTGCTGACACGCGTATCAGCTACAGTAGCAGCCACCTCGCCGAATTCAGGGCGATCATTGCCTACCCGACACTGGCGGAAATGGCAGCCTACGGAAACTACAGCTTGACCCTTTATTTCACCCTGAGCGAAGGAATAACGCCTTACAAACTGGACGGAGGCAGCACTTATACAGGCGTCAATTTCTTGGAACCCGGCAATAATCCGTCCTCACCCATTGGCAGCATCGTCAGCACATCGGACACGAACGGCGCGACATTTAAGATGGAAATTCCGCTGTGCCGGGACGGCCAGTATCCAGTGGGCTGGACCGCCGCGATGAAATCCTACGCGGGCCAGCAGCTTCCGATTCATGTTTATTTCCGCGGCCTGCTCAATGCCGGCGCAGTGATTTACGACCCTGCTAACCCGGAAGGCAGCGGGAACATCAGCACCGCCTACATGACCTACAACGACGACCCCGGCGACAGCGAATCTGTGGGCCAAACTCCTGAAGGCAGCGTGAAGGTATATACCTTCAGTTTCGACGCGACCACAGTGAATGCCGCAGACCACAACATCGCTCTGGATGGCGCGGTCTACGAGATCCGCACGGGCAGCCCCGATGGCACAGCCATCCCGCTGCTGCACAAAAGCGGCAACATCTATACCCTTTCCGACGGTTCCCCGGGCACGGTCACAAGCATCACCACGGACGCCAGCGGTAAATTTTATCTCCAGGGCCTGGACAACCTGAGGCACTACTATCTGGCGCAAACCCAGGCCCCTGCTGGCTACGCCCTGCCCGAAAACCCCATTTCGCTTATGCAGTTTTATATCGTCCCGAACGGTGATGGCACGGCGTTTGAAAGCATCGTGCTCCACCGGGACAGCGAGCCGCAGGAAGGCTACTCCATCCTCGTTGAGAACGAGCCGCTGGCCGCGCCCAGTACCGTGATCCTGGATAAACAGGGCGGTACGGGCGGCACAAGCAGCGTCATGGTGACATATGGCGCTTCCATGCCGCCGATTACGGTACCGTCTTACGCAGGCTTCAACTTTGCGGGTTACTATGACGCGGCAAGCGGCGGGACGCAGTATTACACCGCTGCTGGCGCTTCGGCCAGAACCTGGGACAAAGATGCGGACGCGACCCTATATGCCAGATGGACAGCGGAACCGGTCTACACAGTCACCTTTGACAAGCAGGGCGGCACAGACGGATCAAGCAGTGTTACGGCGAAAAATGGCGCCGCTATGCCCTCGGCTGCTATGCCCACGCGCACGGGCTACATATTTACAGGTTACTATGACGCCGCAAGCGGCGGGACGCAGTATTACACTGCCGCCGGCGCGTCGGCGAGAGCTTGGGACAAAGCGAATGAAGCAATGCTTTATGCCCGCTGGGCAGCCAACACCTACACTGTAACCCTTGACAGACAGGGCGGTACAAGCGGTTCAAACAGCGTCACGGCAACATACGATGCCGCCATGCCAACACCGATCACTCTGCCCACACGCACAGGCTATACGTTCCAGGGCTATTATGACGCGATAAGTGGCGGAACACAGTATTATACCGCCACCGGCACATCGGCGAGGACTTGGGACAAAGCAGACGACGCAACCCTTTATGCCCGCTGGACAGCGATAATACGCACCGTAACCTATGACACGACTACAAATGGTGGGCAAGCGCTTTCCGGCGTACCCGTGCAGGTTGCGGAGGGCGCTTCCGTCGACCTGAGCAAAACTGCCACCAAGCCCGGCTGGGAATTCGTCGGCTGGAGTACGAACAAAGACGCCACGACCGGCTTGGCTTCCCTCAACATGGGCAACAGCGACGTGACGCTGTACGCGATCTATAAAAAGACGCTCACGGCTACATTCATCGATTACAACGGCACCACCAAGACCACCCGCACCGCCGAGGCCACGCTTTATAACAACGCAATCAGCGGCAGCATTGCCGAGCCCACGCAGAACACCTTTACCGGCTGGACGCCGGTCGGTTGGACCACCGGCACGGCACCCATCGCGGGAGTTGTGAAAAACCCTCTGTACATTTCAGCGGATACCACGTTTTACGGGCTGTATGAGCGCACGCTCACGCTTTCCTACAACGCCAACGGCGGGAGCAGCACACCGGGCAGTCAAAGCGGCACGCAGTCCGTCAACAGCTACGCAAACACTGTCTTTAGTAGCCTGAGCCTGACCTTGGCCCCTGCCATCAGCCGCAGCGGCTATACCTTCAACAAATGGGCAAAGGATAGCGCCACCGGAACGCAGTACGCCACCGGGGCAAGCATCGCCATTGATAAGGATACGACGATGTACGCCGTGTGGGAGGCCGCTGAATATACCGTAACCCTTGACAGGCAAGGTGGCACAGGCGGGGCGGTCAGCGTAACGGCGACATATGACGCCGTTATGCCTGCCGTCACTATGCCCACGCGTACTGGCTATACCTTTGCCGGTTACTATGACGCAGAAAGTGGCGGGACGCAGTACTACACTGCTGCCGGTGCATCGACTAGAACTTGGAACAAAACATCGAATGCGATGCTCTACGCTCAGTGGACTGCCGATACCTACGAAGTAACCCTTGACAGGCAGGACGGTACGGGCGGATCATCCAGCGTCATTGCGACCTATGACGCTGCCATGCCCGTGATCACCCTGCCCTATCGCACTGGCTACACATTTGCAGGTTATTATGACGCAACAAGCGGTGGGACGCAGTACTACACTGCTACCGGTGCATCGGCCAAAACCTGGAACAAAGCGAGTGCAACAACACTTTATGCCCGTTGGACAGCTAGCACCTTCATGGTAACATTTGACAAACAGGGTGGCGCGGGCGGTTTGAACAGCATCACGGTGACATTTGGCGAAAACATGCCTGCGGCTACTATGCCAACACGCACAGGCTATACCTTTGCCGGATACTATGACGCGGCAACTGGCGGAACGCAGTATTACACCGCCACTGGCGCATCGACAAGAACCTGGAACAAAGCGAATGACGCAACTCTTTACTCCAAATGGACAGCAAGCCCTGTCTACACAGTTAATTTCGACAAGCAGGGCGGCACGGGTGGCTCAAGCAGCGTCACGGTGACGTTTGGCGAGACCATGCCCGCGATTACCCTGCCCACGCGCTTAGGCTATAGCTTCGCCGGTTACCATGACGCGACAGTTGGCGGGACACAATACTATGCCTCTACTGGCGCATCGACGATCCCTTGGAACAAAGATACTGACGCAACCCTTTATGCTCGGTGGACAGCCAATACCCACATCGTAACATATAACACAACCACAAATGGCGGGCAAACGTTGAGTGGCCCGACAACTGTTGTGGTAGCTGAGGACGCGGCCATCGACCTGAGCAAAACCGCCACAAAGCCCGGTTGGGAGTTCGTTGGCTGGAATACGAACAAGGACGCCACGTTAGGGTTGACCTCCCTCAAAATAGGTACCAACGATGTTACACTTTACGCGATCTATAAGAAAACGCTGACGGCTACGTTCATCGACTATAGCGGCAACACCAAAACTACCCGCACTGCCGCGGCCACGATTTATAACAACGCGACTAGCGGCAACGTCACCGCACCCGCACAAAACGCCTTCACCGGCTGGTCTCCGCGCGGTTGGGGTACCGGCACGGCGGCAAACGCGGCGGTGACGTATGCAGGTAATCAATCGGTCAACATCTCCGCGAATACCACGTTTTATGGGCTGTATCAAAAGACGCTTACGCTCAGTTACAACGCAAACGGCGGAGGAACCACGCCCAACAGCCAGAGCGGCACGCAGTATGTGAACAGCTATGCCAATACCACATACGGCAACCCCAGCCTGACACTGGCCTCCGCTATCACCCGTAGCGGTTATTCCTTCAGCAAGTGGGCACAAGGCAGCGCCTCCGGAACGCAGTACGCCGCCGGGACGAACATCACTATTTCTACCGGCACAACGATGTACGCGGTGTGGACGAAGGCCTCGGTGGGCCCGCTTTTGTACAGCGAGCGATATGGTTTTTCCAACAGCCACTTCAGTTTCTTTGGCCACCACAGCAACAAAGATGGATGCAGCTACGTAATGACGGACAACGATTTCAACAAGCTAGCCAACTACGCCAGGAAGCTATACCCATCCTATGCGCAAAGCTTAATCGATGATATGCAGGAGAGCCGCGTCGCGGCTTGGGGCGGCTCCTGCTATGGCATGTCGATCAGCGCCATCCTGGACAAGACCAAGCAGGTCAATTTCAAGAAACACTTCGGCCCGAAAGCAACACTGCGCGAGCTTAGCGCGCCCAATGCCAATCCCGCCCTGCGCAGCGCGATCAACTATTACCAGAATTCCTGGAGAATTTCTTGGCAATGGGCAGGCACATTTTATAACAAAAATGACAACGTGGCCACCTGGACTGCCGGCGTAAAGGAAATGGTGGACTGTGCAAAGGCAGGTAAAGTACCGATACTGCTTTGTTATTACTGGGGCGATTACGGCCATGCCGTTGTGGTCAACGAATACCGGACAGGCGCGAATGGTAGCCACCAGCTGGTTTGCTACGACAATCGCTATCCGGATCGTGACTTCATCATTAACGTCAGTGGGGATTATAAAAACGTGAGTACAGACCTATTGGAAAATGCTTATGAGATCGCGTTCCAGACCGATTTCACGGACTACGACAAAATCGACTTCGACGGGCCCAACAACGACTTTGCGCTTTCCGCGCCCGCCGTAGCAGCAGCCCCGCAGGGCGCGTTGCTTACGTTCGCCGCGAACGGCGTTACAAGCATCGCCAACGCCGAAGGCGAAACCCTGAGATACGACAGCGCCACCGGCGTCGCTTCCGGCAACATGCAGGTGTTCGAGCAAGGCAAGATTCCCAACAGCACAGCGGACGGGCAGGCCGCCCAACCGACCGTGATCCTCGAAGTTCCCGACAGCGATGTCTACGCCTTTACCTCGGACGGTTCCGGCGTAGACGACTCTGTTATCGCCAAAGATATTTATGCTTCCGCGTATTCCAAAAAGGCTGACAAAATCACCATCACCAAAGGGAAAGGAATTGATATTACCGGCAAGGGTGCGTTTGAGTATACCGCCAGCCTTGGGCTGAACAACAGCCTTTGTGACATGGTGAAGATTGACAGCAAAACCAACGATGCCGCTTCGCTGTATTACAAGGACGGCGGCGTTGTCATCAAAGGATTGGACGGAAACGCCAAACTAACCGTGTTCAGCGAAACCGTGAATATAAAGGAAACAGTATTTGAAACGGAATACAACGAAGTGTTTATCACCGGCGACGGCAGCGGCAAACCCGGCGCTGTGGATATCAGAGCTTCCAGCAAAGGTGACGGTATATATGATATCAGCCTACTGAAAAGCACTCCTGGCGGCAATGACCCCGGCGGCGGCAATACGGCTTCACAGAAGATGGTGCTCACCGACACCGCCACCGGCGTGGCGATCTCCGCCGAAGCGGGCCGGATCCCGGAGGGCACGAAGCTGTCCGTCTGCAAGATAAAGGAAGGCAAGGTACAGGATGACGAATACGCGACACTCTTCGGGCAGGGAGCCTATGTGCACTTGTATGACATCACGCTGACCAAGGATGGCAAACGAATCCAGCCTACCGGTTCCGTGACTGTCAAGCTTCCTCTCCCGGCGGATTATACTACAAGGGGTTACGGCCTGTATTACGTCAACTCTGCCGATAACCGCTATCAGCAGATCGTTCCGAGAATAGAGGGCGGCAGTGCGGTGTTTGAAGCGGATCACTTCAGCGTCTACGGCTTTGTCTCAAAAGGAACCGGCGACGGCGGCTCCGGCAACGAGACGTCCCCATCCTCCGATCAAGAGCGCAATTCCTTCTTTGATGGCCAAGGTAAAGAGCAACCGCAGCCTCCGCCAAAAACCGGCGTGGGCATCGACGGCAAAATGGTCGCGCTGCTAATTGTGATCCTACTCGATGTGGTGTTCATGGCATGGCTTGTGCGGAAGAAAAGAGGATGTGATCGCCATTCCCGGGGAGATCGGCGGCTACATCGTGCAGAGGATCAGCAACAGCGCTTTCAGCGGTAACAGCGGCCTCAAGGGTGGCTCGTACTATGGGGCAAGCGGAAACATTGGCCCCGGCTGATGCGGCCAACCATGAACCTTCAGTTGCCGGAGCTTGAATAAGCGTTAGGCTGATGTTGTCAACCAAGGGAACACAAATACAGGCGTGGAGAAAATAATGGAAGTGAATCCCGCAAAGCCTCTGCACAAAATGAACAAAGAGGAATTGCTTCAGTTGCTGTACGCGCAGGAACTGGAGCTCGCGGAGTTTCGCGAGGCGGCGGCCAGGGCCGAGGATCAGTCGCTTTATGCGCGGGAATTTTGGGAGAGTGCCAGGGCGGAGGTGCATCGCTGCGTGGAGAACGCATGGGCCATCCAACAACGGGCCGAAGCCGGGGCACGCCAGTTGCTGGAGGCTGCCCAATACCAAGCCAGCGCGCTGCTGTGGAACATTCAGCAGACGCAAGCTGCTGTGTACAAAGCTCCACCGGCTCCAATAGGCCCAGCAGAAAGACAAAACGAATGGTGGTATGAATCCGTTGAGTGCTTCGGCGAAGACGCGTGAACCCGTCACGCTGACAAAACCCACGCTGCAAGAGATTGAACGCGAGCTGCATCACCGGGCATTGCTGCGGGTGCTTTGGCGCGGGCTGGCAATGCTGACGGTTATCGCGGCTGTCGCCGCGCTGGTATCGGCGCTCTGGCTGCCCACGCTGCGGGTGCGCGGCGCGAATATGGAGTCGAACCTGTGGGCGGGTGATCTGGTGCTGGCACATAGAAGTGTGCGCTGGGTAAAGGCAGGCGATATTGTCGCGTTTTACCACAACAACAGCATCCTCCTGCGGCGGGTGATTGCCCTGCCGGGCGACACCGTGGAGATGGACGGAACCGGGCAAGTGCGGGTCAACGGCGAGGCTCTGGACGAGCCATATGTCACCATGATTACCATAGGCGCTTGCG
>JGI24702J35022_10001094_pt1 | contig 16849 bp, 13 predicted proteins | sample TergutTh196P4_FD_35022 | JGI IMG/M metagenome (IMG submission 35022)
AATATGGTCTCGGTGAACGCCTGCCTTGGCGTCGACCTGCGGGGGCAGGTGTGTTCGGAGAGCCTGGCCATGGGCAATACCGGCGGCGTCGGCGGGCAGCTGGACTTCGTGGAAGGCGCCAGAAGGGCGCCGGGAGGGCAGTCCTTCCTGGTGATGCATTCCTCTGTGACCACCAGGAGCGGAGAGAAGGTTTCCAAGATCACTCTGACGCTGCCCCCGGGAAGCGTCGTCACCACGCCGGCCAGCGAAGTCATGAACGTGGTCACCGAATATGGCATAGCCGAACTGTATCGCAAGAGCGCCAGGGAGCGGGCCAGGAGCCTGATCGCCATCGCGGATCCGGAATTCCGNGACAGCCTGGCNTTCGACGCGAAGAAATACGGCCTGCTGTAGCGCGGCTTCCCTAAGACAACTGTTTANCAGGAGAAAATGCGATGAAGAAATGGGTAGACGTAACCGATACCTTTCGTAAAAAAGACAGGCATTATAAAAGTCTGTATTTGGAAATTGACGAAATGTATGATGATGCTGTGGAGGTAAGCCTTTTTTCCAACAAAAAAGGGCCTTATGAAATCTATTTTGCTTTCGATATNTTTTATGGCATCGTTTATGCTGATGCGGCAAAGGCTCACGAAACGCGAAATGAAATGAAAAAAGATCTTGAAAAGGCGTATCGCAAAAATAAGCAGCCAACAGACGACTTTATTAATACATTTGCCGTGAAATATGATGTGCAAATACCGAACGATATGTTTTTCGATTTTGATCTGACGAGTTTTTTAGACAATATGCCTTGACAACATGACAATGATGATAAAAGTTGAATCGGTTGACAGCCCGGCGTCCCCTTCGCTATAATGAATGGCAATGGAGGGACGCGAATGAACAGAGTCAAAGAAGTCAAGGATAGGATTCGGCAGCAGGTAAAGGAGGCCCTTTCCGCGGCAGCGGCGAAAGGCTTGATTCCGGATACGCCCCTGCCGGATTTTTCTGTAGACGCGCCCCGTGAGAAAAACCACGGGGATTTTGCTGTTAATGCCGCGATGGTCATGCGAAAGCAGCTCGACAGGGCGCCGCGGGAAATCGCCCAAATCATCGTCGACCATTTGGACGCGGATCCGGCCTGGCTTACGCGTCTGGAGATCGCCGGCCCCGGCTTTCTCAACTTCCATCTGGCTTCCGGCTATTTCTATCCCGTACTCGACGACGTCCTGCGGGAAGACCGGTCATACGGCAGCAGTGATTTCGGCGGCGGGCGCAAGGTCCAGATCGAGTTTGTCAGCGCGAATCCCACGGGACTGCTGCATATGGGCAATGCCCGGGGCGCCGCTCTGGGAGACAGCCTGGCAAGCGTCATGCAGGCTGCCGGCTATGCGGTCAGCCGCGAATATTATATCAATGACGCCGGCAATCAGATTGAAAACTTCGGTAAATCCTTGGAAGCCAGATATCTGGAATTATTGGGGGAAGAAGTGGAATTTCCGGAAGACGGCTATCAGGGAGAAGATATCATCGATACGGCGAAGGGGATCCTGGACCGTGAAGGGGACCGGTATCGCCATATGGATTCCCTTGCGCGCCGTGAGCAAATGATCCGGGCAGGGCTGCGGGAAAAACTCGGCAACATTCGTCAGAGCCTCGAAAGCTTCGGCGTGCATTACGACGTCTGGTTCAGCGAGCAAAGCCTTCATGAGGGAGGAAAAATCGAGGAAACGATTCAACTCATGAAAGAAAAAGGGCTGATCTATGAAATGGATGGCGCTGTCTGGCTGAAAGCGACAGCCTTCGGCGACGAAAAGGACGAAGTCATGTTGAAAGCCACTGGCGCAGCGACCTATTTTGCCGGAGACATCGCCTATCACCGGGATAAGTTTGAACGGGGCTTTGAGACGGTCATCAACATATGGGGCGCCGACCATCACGGGCATGTGGCGAGAATGAAAGCGGCGATGGGTTCTTTAGGCTACAATCCGGCGGATCTGGAAGTGATCCTGATGCAATTGGTACGGCTGATACGGGACAAGGAAATCGTCAGGATGTCCAAACGCAGCGGCCAGTATGTTACCCTGGATGAGCTGATGGAAGAAGTGGGGAAAGACGCGGCCAGGTTTTTCTTTATCATGCGCAGCGCCGACAGCCAAATGGATTTTGACCTGGATCTGGCCCAGTCTCAATCTTCGGAAAATCCGGTCTATTATGTACAATATGCCCATGCCCGTATCCACAGCCTGTTGAAAATGGCGAAGGCTGCGGACGGCCCGGCTGATCCGGCTGATCCGGTTGCCCCGGTGGATCCGGCGGCGGAGGCACAATATTGGCCCGGCGCGGACCTGCGGCTTCTGACCCATCCGGCGGAGCGGGAATTGATCCGCAAGCTGGCCGACCTGCCCGAGGAAATCACCCAGGCCGCCATGGACAGGGAGCCGCACCGGCTGCCGCGCTATGCCATGGATCTGGCGGTCTTGTTTCATAGTTTCTACACGGAATGCCGCTGCCTGGTAGACGAACGGCCTCTGCGGCAGGCGCGTCTGCAATTATGCGACGCTACCAGAATTGTTCTTCGCAATACGCTGGAACTGATTGGCGTAAGCGCGCCGGAACGCATGTGATATTGATCGCGGACTAAAAACGTGAATAGATTTGTACGAAATTTAATCGCAAGACAAGGCACGAGGAAATAGGGAGGTGGGCTTTATGGCGTCGACAAAATATGTATTTATCACCGGAGGGGTTGTCTCCTCCTTGGGAAAAGGCATTACCGCCGCTTCANTGGGGCGTTTNCTGATCAACCGGGGCCTCAGGGTGGCGAACCAGAAATTTGACCCTTACATTAATGTGGACCCCAGCAACATGAGCCCGACACAGCACGGCGAAGTATTCGTCACGGAAGACGGGATGGAGACCGACCTGGACCTGGGGCACTACGAGCGTTTTACCGACTGCAATCTGCCGGGCTGCTGCAGCACGACCATGGGCGCCATCTACGACCAGGTCATCCGCAATGAACGCGAAGGCCAATACCGGGGCGGGACAGTCCAGGTGATTCCCCATATCACCAACGAAGTCAAAAGCGCGATTCGTACGGTGGCGGACAGGCTCTATCCGGACGTCATCATCGTGGAAGTGGGGGGAACGGTGGGCGACATCGAATCCCTGCCCATCCTGGAGGGCATCCGTCAATTGAAGCGGGAGCTGGGCAGCGAAAATGTGATGTACATTCACGTGACGCTGGTGCCTTATCTGGCCGCTTCTTTGGAGGCAAAAACCAAGCCGACCCAGCATAGCGTCAAAGAGCTGCGCAGCATCGGCATCCAGCCCAATGTGATCGTCTGCCGTTCGGACAGGCACCTGTCAAAGGATATAGAAGCGAAGATCGCGTTATACTGCGATATCGATGTGGAGGCGGTCATCCAGACGCCAGACGTAGAGAATCTGGACGAGATCCCGCTTCTGCTCCGTTCGCAGGGCCTTGACGACATCGTCGTAGATTATTTCCGCCTGGACTGCGACCGTCCCAGGATGGAGGAATGGGAGGCGCTGGTCCGCCGGGCGCAAAACCCGAAGCATAAAGTCAAGATCGCGGTTGTCGGCAAGTATACCGAACTGCCGGACGCCTATCTCAGTGTGCTGGAGGCTTTACGGCATGCCGGGATATACTACGAAACGGAAGTAGAGGTCTCGCTGTTATTTGCCGGGAATATCACGAGCATAGAGAAGGCCGATGAGATCCTGAAGGAATTCGACGGGATACTGGTACCCAGCGGATTTGGTACGCGGGGCATAGAAGGGAAGATTCTGGCGATTCGCTATGCAAGAGAAAACAAGATACCCTTTTTCGGCATCGGCTTGGGCATGCAGCTGGCGCTGGTCGAGTTTGCCCGTGATGTGCTGGGTCTGGACGCCGGTTCAGAGGAAGCGCATCCGGACTGCAGCGATAAGGTAGTATACTATGCGAGGAAGGATGAATCCTCCGACCCTTCCAGCTTTGGGAGAAACGGCGCTATGCGGATCGGCAGTTTCGTCTGCCGCCTGCAAAGCGGCTCTCTGGCCGAGGCGGCTTATGGCGTCAGGGAAATCCGGGAACGCCATCGTCATAGGCTGGAGATGAACAATGACTACCGGCAGGCATTTATCGACGGCGGCATGGCCATAACGGGGCTGTCCGAAGACGAGAAACTGGTGGAAATAACAGAGCTGCGGGATCATCCCTGGTTTGTGGGCTGTTCCTTTCAGCCGGAGTTCAAATCGCGGCCCAATCGCGCGCATCCCTTGTTTCGCGGCTTTGTCGGCGCAGTACTGAAGGCAAAAGGGAACGACAGGAATTCCTATACCCTGCATCCGGACGCGGTGCGTGAGCGTAGTGAGCAGAAGGTGTGAGCAGGCATATCGTCCGGCAAATACGCCGGCGCCGCGATACCGCAGCGTTAGACCAAAGATGGGCCGCACTTCCACGCGGCGTCAGATAATACGCTAAAGCGCAACTGAAAAAGCCCTGAGAGTGTTAATGCTCTCAGGGCTTTCGGGATCTGCGCCTAAGCTTGGCCGGCGCAGCCCAGCACGTTGGTGATCTTGCGTTTGACCATGGCTTTGATCGCGTCGCGGGCCGGCGTCAGGTACTGACGCGGGTCGAAGTGATCCGGATGCTCCGCCATGTACTGCCGGATCGTAGCCGTCATCGCCAGCCGCAGGTCTGAGTCGATGTTGATCTTACAGACGGCGGACTTCGCGGCTTGCCGCAGCATTTCTTCCGGGATGCCTATGGCGTCAGGCATACTGCCGCCATATTTATTGATGGCTTCCACAAATTCGGGTATCACGGAGGAAGCGCCGTGCAGTACGATGGGGAACCCGGGCAGGCGCCTGGTGATCTCCTCCAGGATGTCAAAGCGAAGCTGCGGCTTTTGGCCGGGCTTAAACTTGTACGCTCCGTGGGAGGTCCCGATGGCGATGGCCAGACTGTCCACACCTGTCTTAATCACGAACTCCTCGACTTCGGTGGGATTGGTGAACTGGGCGTCGGCGTCAGTGACGTTAACGTCGTCCTCGATGCCNGCCAGCTTCCCCAGCTCGCCCTCGACGACGACGCCTTTCGAGTGGGCGTAATCGACCACCTGCTTCGTCAGNGTGATATTGTCCTTGAACGAATACTTGGAACCGTCGATCATCACCGAACTGAAGCCGCCGTCGATGCAGGATTTGCAGATCTCGAAGCTGTCGCCNTGNTCCAGNTGTATGGCGAAGTCCAGCCCGGTATCGGCGATAGCGGCTTCGACCAGCTTCATCAGATAGACGTGCTTGGCGTATTTNCGCGCGCCGGAGGATACCTGCAGGATCAGAGGCGCCTTCTCCTCGGCCGCGGCTTCGGTGATGCCCTGGATGATCTCCATGTTATTCACATTGAAGGCGCCGATGGCNTATCCGCCTGCATAGGCTTTTTTAAACATTTGCGTTGTTGTGACAAGAGGCATTCCTTTTACTCCATTTCTTTATTAAATCAGTTTGCTCCATTGCTCCTTCAGACCAATGGGATCGGTTGAAAAACAGAATCTCGACATCTTCTTCAGGTCGGGGGCGATCTCCGGCTTGAATTCCATGAAATCCAGGATATCCTTCTGGAGATCCATGCCTTCGGCGATTTCAATGAGGGTTACTTTCCCCTTGATGAGTTTAAATACNGCGCGTTCCGTGACGTACATGATCTCCTGGCCCCTGCGCTCCGCGTCTTTCCCGTTAAAGCTGATCTGATCGACCTTCTTCAGGAATTTGCCCGGCTTACCTTGCTCCAATATTTTCAAGCTGCCGTTATCGCCCGTGCTGTCGCCGCCGACGGTAAAGGAGCTGAGGAAGACGACCTTGCGGGTGCTGGAGGCGATGTTGATAAAGCCGCCGGAACCCCGGATTTTCCCGGCGATCCGGGTAACGTTAACGGAACCGTCTTCATCCACTTCCGCGGCGCCGAGGAAGGTGATATCCAAGCCGTGGCCGTTGATGAAGTCGAACATTTCGTGGTGATTCATGTAGGCGCGGGCGTTGAAAGCGGTCGCAAAGAACATGCCGTTCCCGATATGGCCGCCGATGGCGCCTAACTCGTTGCTCAGATAGAAATCGTTGAAGATGCCTTCCGTGGATACCACATAGGCGATGCCGGCAGGCATGCCGATGCCTACGTTGCAGACCAGTCCCGGCTTGAGTTCCTCTGTTGCCCTGCGGGCGACGATCAGCCGGTCTCCGTCCGGTTTGTAGGTGTGCAGCGGGACGAAGCTGTCGTCGACCTTGGCATAACCGGTCTGTCCGGCACTGTAGACCTTCGTCATATCCGGCGTATGCCATTTCGGGACGTCCGAGCAGGGGATTACGTAGTCCACCAGCATGCCCGGCACTTTGATCATAGCTGCGTTGAGGGAGCCGAGAGGCGCGATGTGTTTGACCTGGGCGATGACGATGCCGCCGTTGTTGTGGGCGGCCATGGCCATGTACAGGATCTCATGCTTGATCAGTTCCTCTTCGTTGGTCAGGTTCCCGTCCGTATCGGCAGTGGTCCCCCGGATGAGCGCCACGGTGACGGGCGGCAGATCGTAATGCAGATACTCTTGCCCGCCGATGGTGAGAAGTTCCACAATGGGTTTGCCCGCCGCGTTGTCATTCAGCGCGCTGGCTTCGATGCGGGGATCCAGAAAGGTATTGACCCCGGCTTTGGTGAGAAAGGGGCTGTCGTTTGCCTGCGCCCGGTATAGTTGTACGGCGATGCCCTGCGTTAAGGCATAAGCGGGAAAGGCGTTGCTTTTGATCAGGTCGGTATCAAGACCGGGCAAGCCGCTGTAGTATCCGCCCATTAGCCCCTCTTTGGTTAACGAGTTTGGCGCGGGGTTACCGCCGGAACACATCACGGAAATGCCTTTGGGATGCTGCTCCTTTTCGTAGCGTTCGGCCAGTGCGGCGACGGACTCAGAAGGGATGCCGTTGCCGCCAACGCCGGCGATGGCCACGAAAGCGCCGTCAGGGATTTTGGATATGGCCTCCGCAGCAGTGACGATTTTACTCATTCTTCTTCACCTAATTTCCATAATTTTCTTGTTTGCCCGCCGTAAGCATATCCTACAGCCCGGCATTTTCCACAAGGATCGCGACGCCCATGCCGCCGCCGATACAGGCGCTGGCGACGCCATATTTTTTACCTGTGCGCTTCAGTTCCTCCGAGATGGACATGGTGATCCTGACGCCTGTGCATCCGGTGGGATGGCCGATGGCGACGGCGCCGCCGTTGGGATTGAGGCGCTTGTATAAGGCGGAGTCCATATAGTGGCCCAGCATTTTCATGCAGGTCAGCACCTGGGGCGCGAAGGCTTCGTTGATCTCCAGAACGTCGATATCGTCAAAGGACAATCCGGTCTTCTTCAGCAGTTTCGTGATGGCGGGCACAGGNCCTGTGCCCATCACGGTGGGATCCACGCCGCCGTAAGCAAAGGCGTTCAGATAGGTAACGGGCGTGAGCTCGCGCTTCTTCGCCTCTTCTTCCGTCATCATGACGAGAGCGGCTGCGCCGTCGGTATTGCCGGAAGCGTTTGCCGCCGTGATGATGCCGTCCTTCTCGAAAGCGGGAGGAAGTTTTGCGATAACGTCGATTTCCGTAAAGGGCTTCGGATGCAGATCCTTATCATAGTCGATCATCTCGACCACGCCTCTTCTGCCCGTCTTCGGCACGGTAATGGGGACAATTTCGTTTTCGAAACGCCCGCTTTCCTGCGCCTTTTTCATCTTCATCTGGCTTTCATACGCGAACTGGTCCGCTTCTTCGCGCTTCACGCCATGGATACGCGCCGCCTTCTCAACGGTCATCGCCGGACCGTAGATCCTGCCATAAATCTCGTTGGGGGCGCAGGCGTCGCCGTCATAAGCCGGGCCGCCCAGCAGAATGCCCCCTCTGGGAATGCCGGTCCAGGCAAAGGACAGAGGCAGGGAAACCTGCGAATGCGACAGCATCTCGGCGCCGGCCGCGATCATCACGTTGCTCTCGCCGGTCCAGATCTCCATCATGCTGTTGGTGACTGCGGTAAAGCCGGAGCCGCAGACTCTATGTACCGTGTAAGCTAACGCGGTCTCATAATCCAGGCCGGCTTTCAAGGCCACATGGCGCCCCAGGTTGGAGGCCTGCCCGTGGGTCGAGGTATTGCCCATGACCATGGCGTCCACGTCGCTTCTGCCCAGCCGCGAACGCTCGACCGCGGCCTTTACGGGGATAACGGCAAATTCCGGAAGCGGCAGTTCCTGAAATTCTTTGCCGCTCTGGCTGCTAAACGGCGTCCTCGCGTAGCTGGTTACCACAACTCTATTTTTCGACATTGATACACCATCCTTTTATTGCATACTTAAGGGATAACCGCCGGTTTACCATCTTGCCCTGAAACGCATGGCGCCGTCAAAGGCGAAAGAAGCGCCGTTGAGAAGGCCGTTCCGTATGATTTCCAGCGCCAGGGAGGCGAATTCTTCGGGAAAGCCGCGGCGGAGCGGGAAGATGAAATCCTGCGCCGCCGAATCCACGGCGCCTTCCGGACGGGGCGGACGCTCCCGGGGCGTTTTGCCCAGCATATCCACGCTGCCCATATTCGTTGTCACAAGACCGGGTACGATCGTATTAACCCGAACGCCGACACGCGCCAGTTCCCGGGCTACGGGCAGCGTCAAGGCTTCCACGCCGCCTTTGGAAGCGCTGTAGGCGGCCTGGCCGACCTGGCCGAGTTTATAAGCCTGAGAGGTCGTGTTGATGATCACGCCCCGCTCCCCGTCCTCATTGGGCGGGGCTTCGCTCATGGCAAGAGCGCCTTGGCAGAGATAGTTAAACGTGCCGACCAGATTGATGTCCAGGACGCGTTTAAATGTCTCGATGGGGAAAACGCCGCCTTCCCTGGGCAGAATGCGGGTTCCGGAACCTACGCCGGCGCAGTTTACAACCACGTTGACATAACCGAATTTGGCTACNGCGGCTTTGACGATTTCCTCCGCACGCGCGGGATCGGCTACGTCCGCCACTTCATAAAAACACGCGCTCCCCAGTTCCGCCACGACTTCCTCGCAGCGATCCTTGACGAAATCAACGATACAGACTTTGCCTCCTGATTTCACGATGGCTTCTGCTGTAGCGCGTCCCATTCCGGAGCCCCCGCCTGTAACTACGGCGCATACTTTGTCTAATTGCATGGTTCACCCTTCCTTTCATGGTCATTCTATCCTTTTTAGTTATCTACCAATCATCATATAACAGATTGAATACGCTGTAAATACTGTTACAATTGCGCGTTTTCCAGGAGAATTGCGACGCCCATACCGCCTCCGATGCAGGCGCTGACGACGCCGAGCTTTTTGCCTGTACGCTTCAGTTCCTCGGCGCAGGACATCGTAAGGCGGACGCCTGTGCAGCCGTTGGGATGGCCGATGGCGACGGAGCCGCCGTTGGGGTTGAGACGCTTATACAGCGCGGAATCCATGTACTGGCCGAGCATTTTCATACAGGTCAGCACCTGTGTGGCAAAGGCTTCATTGATTTCCAGCACGTCGATATCGTCGAAAGAGATGCCGGTTTTCTTCATCAGCTTCTGGATAGCCGGTACGGGCCCTGTCCCCATCAAGGTAGGGTCTACGCCGCCAAAGGCAAAAGCGTTCAGATAGGCGACAGGGGGGAGATCGCGTTTTTTCGCTTCCTCTTCCGTCATCATGACCAGGGCGGCGGCGCCGTCGACGCTGCCGGATGCGTTGGCTGCGGTGATGACGCCGTCTTTCTCAAACGCGGTGGGCAGTTTGGAGATGACCTCGAGTTCCGTATACGGCTTGGGATGCAGATCCTTATCATACGTGACCATTTCGACGACGCCTTTTCTGCCTGTCTTCGGCGCGGTGAGAGGGACGATTTCATTGTCAAAGCGCCCGGTTTCCTGCGCCTTCTTCATCTTCATCTGGCTTTCGTAGGCGAATTGGTCGCTGTCCTCGCGCCCGACTTTGTGGATGCGGGCAGCCTTCTCCACCGTAAAGGCCGGCCCGTACATTTCGCCATAGAGCTCGACAGGCGCGTCGCCGCCGCCTGTGCTGTCCCGTCCGCCCAGCATAATGCCGCCTCTGGGAATGCCGGTCCAGGCGTAAGATAATGGCAGGGAAATCACCCTGTGGGACAGCATTTCCGCGCCGGCTGCGACCATGATGGTGCTTTCGCCGGACCAGATCTCCATCATGCCGTTGGAAACGGCGGTGAAACCGGAGCCGCATACCCTGTGTACGGTATAAGCCAGGGCCGTCTCATAATCCAGCCCCGCTTTCAGCGCCACATGGCGCCCCAGGTTATTTGCCTGGCCGCTGGCGCTCATATTGCCCATGACCAGGCCATCCACGTCGCTTCTACCCAGGCGGGAACGTTCGACCGCGGCTTTGACCGGCACGACGGCCATTTCGGGAACCGTCAGCTCCTGAAATTCCTTGCCGCCCTGACTGTCAAAAGGCGTCCTTGCATAACTGGTAATAACAACTCTGCTGCTTGTCATCGATACACCTTCCTTTTCCGTCCGTTACCATCTTGCCCGGAAGCGCATGCCGCCGTCGAAAGCAAAAGAAGCGCCGTTGAGAAGGCCGTTTTGTATGATCTCCAGCGCCAGGGTGGCGAATTCTTCGGGATAACCGCGGCGAAGCGGGAATACAAAATCTTGCGCCGCCGAATCTTCCCGCCCTTCCGGCCGCGGGGGGCGCTCGCCGCGGGCTTTGCCCAGCATCTCCACACTGCCCATGTTCGTGGTGACAAGGCCGGGTACGATGGTGTTGATCCGGACGCCTATGCGGGCCAACTCGCGGGCGACGGGCAGGGTCAGGCTTTCCACGCCGCCTTTGGAGGCGCTGTAAGCGGCCTGCCCGATCTGACCGAGTTCGAAAGCCTGGGACGTGGTATTGATAATCACGCCCCGCTCGTTGTCTTCGTTGGGCGGCGCTTCGCTCATCGCCAAAGCGCCCTGGCAGATATAGTTAAACGTACCGACCAGATTGATGTCCAGGACGCGTTTAAACGTCTCAATGGGGAAAACGCCGCCTTCCCTGGGCAGGATACGGGTTGCGGAACCGACGCCCGCGCAGTTTACGACGACGTTGACATAACCGAACTTCGCGACGGCGCCTTTGACGATTTCCTCCGCCCTTGCCGGGTCGGCTACGTCCGCTACTTCATAATAACAGGCGTCTCCCAGTCCCGCCGCGACTTCTTCGCAGCGTTCTTTGACAAAATCAACGATGCATACTTTCCCTCCCCCTTTGACGATGGCCTCCGCCGTGGCTCTGCCCATGCCGGATCCACCGCCTGTGACTACGGCGCAAACTTTGTCTAATTGCATGGCACACCTTCCCCTTCCTTATTGTTAAATTTATGATGATTTTATCGTGTAATAACTGTCGCATCATTAATCATATAATAAAAAACGGTTCTTGTAAATGTTGGGATGTCGGGTAAATAAATTGACATTTGTAGAACGCGGTGATACTTTTATGATAAGAAATACCTGAGAGAGGATGGGATTGTTTTGAAGCAAGTACAAGCTACTAAAATCGGCAGCCTCAAAGAAAAAGACCCGGAAAAGAAAGGCAAAATTGAAGTGCTGGACGTTCCGGAACCGCAGATCACAGGCCGATCGGATGTAAAGATCAAGGTTGCGTATTGTTCCATATGCGGATCGGATCCCCACAGCATCGAAGGCATATTCGGCCGGCCCGCCCCCTTTGGCATGGGCCACGAACTGTCGGGCATTATCACCGAACTGGGGCCTGACGCCGATGTAACCGGACTGAAAGTCGGGGACAGGGTCGCCGGGAACTTCATCGAGTACTGCGGAACCTGCTATTATTGCCGCACCGGTTTGCAGCAATACTGCCGTTCACCGAGAAGGCGCAACGCCCCGGGCATGTCCGAATATGTCGTTTGGCATGAAAACCAGGTCTACAAGCTGCCTGACAGCGTCTCCCTCCGTACGGGCTGCCTGCTGGAACCGGTATCCATTTCTGTCCGGGTGACGGACAAAGCCGGCATCAAGATCGGCGACAGGGTCGCCATCCAGGGAGGCGGCCCCATCGGCCTGCTCATTGTCCAGATGATGAAGAAGCGCGCGGCCACGAGCCTTACGCTAATCGAACCCATTGCGGACAGGCGGGAACTCGGCAAGCGCTTTGGCGCGGATTTCGTCATCGACCCCAATACCCAGGACGTCGTTGCGGAATGCGAAAAGATTTCGGAAGGCAGAGGCTTTGACTGTGTCGTGGAAGCCTCCGGCTTCATCCCTGCCGCGAAGATCCCCATTCAGATCGCGGCGAACGCGGCGACGCTCATGTACATCTCGATGTTCGACAATACCTATGAAATGCCCATCAACAATTTCGACGTATTCCATCAAAGGGAGCTTACTTTCACCTGTACCCGCGTAGCCCCCTACAGCTTCCCCAGGACCGTGCAGATCTTCCCCTATATGGACCTGGAACCTTTTACACAGAAATCCTTCTTCCTCGACGATGCGGCGGAGGCATTCGATTGCCATATGACAGGCCAGTATCCGAAAGTATTAATCAACTGCAATAAGGATCTGGCGGACAAGTAAGTATAAATCATGGAGGGATTGATGGTATGAAATATGAATATGGACTCTGGCCGGAGTCAAACTGGCAGTCTGAGGGGATCGACTGGAGAAAGGCGAAAAAGATCAGCGCCGGCGTCGATGTGGGAACGACCAGTACCCAAGCGGCTGTACTCTGCGACGGCGAGCTGTTTGCCTGGTCGAATATCCGCAGCGGGATCGATTTCGGTTATGCGGCGAAAGCCGCGCTGGATCAGGCGCTTGGCGATTCCGGCATGAAGGCGGGGGATATCGCGCAGATCGCCGCGACAGGCTTCGGCAGAAAGAATGTGGAAAGCGCCGGGCAAAAGCTGGACGACATCCAGTGTCACGGAAAAGGCGCCCGCTATCTCTTTGGCAAGGAAGTGAAAACGGTCGTCGACCTGGGCGGCCAGACCGTCAAAACGATACGCCTGTACGGCTGGGACAGGGTCGCCGACTTTAAGCTCAGCGATAAATGCGCCGCCGGCTTCGGCCGCAGCATAGAAGTCATGTGCAACGTCTTTCATGTGCCGATCACGGAGATAGGGATGAAATCCCTCGACGTGGAGAAGGATCCGGAACCTTCCAGCACCACTTGCTACAACTTCGCCAATCCCGAAGCCGTGGGGCTCCTGCGTCCCGGCTACAGGGAAAAAGACTTTACTGATAACGAGATCCTGGCTTCCTACCTTTTCACGATCGCCTGGCGGGCCCTCAGCACGATTGGAAAGATAGCGCCGCTGGATATCGGCGATATCAAGCTTGAGGAAAAAGTCGGATTTACGGGCGGCCTCGCGAAAAACCCCGGAATCACAAAGCGGATTGAGAGGGAGCTCAATATCACGGCGGCGACGCCGAAATATGATCCCATGCTGGCCGGCGCCATCGGCGCGGCGCTGCTACAATAAGCGGAGCGGCAGCTCATCCGAGTGAACAAACTGAAGGAGGGAAGCCTACATGAACAAATTTTCGAGCATATTCGAAAATCGGCATGAATACGCCAGAGACTGGAAGAAACGCAGCGGCGGAAAGGTCCTTGGCTACTATTGTACCTATTTCCCGGAAGAGGTCGCCTACGCGGCGGGCATTCTGCCCGTCAGGATCCTCGCCAAACACTTCCCGGACGATACGACGGATCGCCTGATGTACGGCAACTGTTACGTCACCCGGGATATGTTCAATCAATTCAATCTGGGACATTATGACTATATAGACGGTCTGGTGTGCCTGGAAAGCTGCCAGTGGTGGTATAACGCGTTCGACGTGACGATGCAGGTGTTTCCGAATCTCTGGAGCCACTATCTGTTTACGCCGGACTATCCCGACGGGAACCGGTCCAAGGACGTCCTGCGTTCCGAGCTGTCGGTCATCAAGAAGAAATTTGAGGAATGGACGGGCAAGACGATCACGGACGCCGACCTGGATAAGGCGATCGAAATCTATAACACCAACAGGCGCCTTCTCCGGCGTTTGTATGAATTGCGCAGATTCAACAATCCCGTCATTCTTGGCTCCGAAGCCATGGAAATCATGCTGGCCAACCAGGTGATGGACAAAGCCGAGGCGAACAAGATGCTGGAAGAGCTGCTCCCCGAGCTGGAAGACAGGACGCCGGGGGAAGATCGGGTGCGCTTTATCCTGATCGGAAGCGAAACCCACGACGCGGAGCTGGAGAAGCTCATCGAGGGAGTGGGCGGCAATGTGGTGATCGACGAGCTGGATAACGGCAGCGGCTATATCTGGAATGAAGTCGTCCCCTTGAAAGACAGACTGATGGCGATCGGGCTGCGATACCTGGGTAAACCCCACTCCGCGCTGAAGGATAATGTATGGCGCCGCAGGCCCGAGCAGATATTCCGGCTTTCCGAGGATTTCCAGGTAGACGCCGCCATCATCGCAAAGCAGATTTATTGCCATCCCCATGGCACAGACATGTATTCGGTGTGGAAGCTTCTACAGGAGCGAAAGATCCCCTACCATACCTTTGAACGGGATACGACGCTGCCCTATGAGGAAACCAGGCTGGGCGTCGAAGCCCTGATCAATGTCGTGAAGCAGGGCATGACCAGGGCCAACGGTTGGAGTTGACGGGCAGGATTTTGCTGAGGATCTGGGAATGGAGGTTAGAAAGTGAGTACAAATCAATTATGGGAAACCAAGCCCCTTGAGATTTGGGACAGGGCAAAGGCGCTGCGGGCCTATTGGCAGCAGTCCATCGACGACTCCGCCGCCGACACGAAGCTCCTGCTCGCCCATGGGAATACAGGGGATGTAAGCTGGAGAGACTATTTCTCCAATTTAAATATTATCGAGGACAATCCGGTGGGGGCGATGATGGCTAGCACCAGCGACGAATTCTCCCGGAAATCCCGCCTTGCTTCGGAGGTGCGCGGATGGGGCCGCGAGATATGCGGCTATGTGCAAAATTGCTGGGGCGCCCAATTTCTCGGCTACCAACAGGATGGAAGCGTATTTCCTTACCGGGATTTAAGCGTGCCCTTTACCGATCCCTGTGATCAGCACACGAAACGGGGCCAGCAGTGCATGGATCTTTCCCCGATACCCCGCTGGGGCGGCGATTGGCCTATCTATCTCGGAGAAGACGATCCGCGCGGGATAAGGAACTCATCGAGACGCGGGTCTGGTGTACGCTGAAGATTATCGCCGACATTGAGCGTATCTTTGATACGGAATTTGATGATGAAAGCTTCATTAACGATATCAAAACCGAGCGGGAGCGCAGCGACCACGGTATACGGATTATGAATCTGATGACCAAGACCCCTTCCCCGCTGAGCCAGAAAGACCTGTATTCTTTCTATACGCTGGGCGGGCTGACAAGGCTTCCGCCCGAAGTATTGGGCGACTTCTGGCAGGCGCTGATCGACGAGATACAATGGCGCGCGGATCACCAGATCGCGGCGGTGGGCAACGAGCGCTACCGTTATATGGAAGCCCATCCCTCCCCCTGGCATTTTCTCAAGTATATGCGTTATCTGGAACACTATGGCGCCGTATGCATCGGCTCCCAGTACAGCCAGATGATGGCGGGTTCCGTCTCCTGGAACAGGGAGACGAAGGAGTTTGAGCGCCGGGTAATCCGCGAGCCGGAAAAGAGCGTAGAAAACGTGAAGACCCGCGAGGATGCGGTTCGTTATGTGCTGACGGAAGCGCGGGGACATCGTTTCAAGGACGACGAGTATTTCCGGAAAAATGAGATAACCGATTTCGCGGAAGGCTTTGGCGTGCAGGGCGCGATTCTGGCCTTATGGCGGGGCGGCGTCGGCTGTACGCTGACAAGGAAAGAGCAGGGGCTCCGGCTCAGCAAGATGGGCGTCAGGGTTCTCCATTATGAAGGCTCTCAGCCGGGCGATCGCACGGATCTGGATGAGAAGCGTTTCCTGGACCAGATCGACGAGTGGATGGAGTGCCAGGGCCTGCAAAAGATCAGTTGATGGGGGGAACGGTTATGAAAACGGCAGGAATAGATGTAGGATTTGATATGATCAAAGTCGCCGTCATGCGCGACGGTCAAGTCGTGGCGAAAGCCGCGGGCGAAGCCGGCTGTATCGGGCGCGAAGAGAATATCAATAAGCTGTATAAAGCGGCGCTGGACGCGGCAGGTATGCAAGAGGGTGAAATTGAGAAAGTAGCCGCCACAGGGATAGGCAAATTTAGCGTCAAGTTTGCCGCCGACTACATTACGGACGCCATCGCCGAGGCGAAGGCGGCGAGATTCTTCTTCAAAGACGCCACCAATGTGGTGGATATCGGCGCGGACAAGACCCATGTGGTTACCTTGGATGGAGACAAGATAAAAGAAACAGTCCTCAATCAAAAATGCATGGCCGGTCTCGGCCTCGCCCTGGACGTCGTCTCCCACAGGCTGGGTTATACGCTTGACGAAATCAGCCAATTTGAAGCAAATGCGAATAAAGGGACCATCGTGAACGACGGCTGCCCGGTATTCGCGGAGCTGGATTCCTTTGAGGAACTCAACAACGGCACGCCGAAGGACCAGGTCATGGGCGCTGTGATCCAGTCGGTGATCGTCAGGCTCAATTCCATCCTGCGGGAAAAGGAGGCGCCCGCGAAGGACACGACCGTCCTGCTGGGCGGCGTATCCCGTAATAAGGCGGTAGTCGAGGGGCTGAAGGCGCGCTCCGGCCTGAACTTCATCATCCCGGAAGACGCCGTATACGGCGGCGCCATCGGCTGCGCCCTTGTTGCCGCCGGCTAAG
>JGI24702J35022_10001095_pt1 | contig 16833 bp, 17 predicted proteins | sample TergutTh196P4_FD_35022 | JGI IMG/M metagenome (IMG submission 35022)
GCCCCGAAGGGGCGTTACAGAACTACATGCGAGAGTTTAAGCCTAACATATTGTAACGCCCCGGCGAGGTCTTATTGGATTATAGGATTCTCATACCCCCGTCCTACGCCTTTATATAGAACCCCGCCCTACGCCTTTATATAGAACCCCGCCCTACGTTACAAATGAAAATATCTTTTTTACCATTTTTCCGCGCGTTACGGGGAAAATGATACCAGGGTGATATTAAATATGGGCAAGAATAGCAAAGGGATACTTCTGTCCGAGCTTGGGAAGCTTATAGGCGCTGAGCTTCGGGGAGAAGATAGAGAAATAAACGGGGTAGCGGCGCCTGAAGAAGCTTCTCCGGATAAATTATGCGTAGTATGGGATTTAAAAGAACTCAGTAAGATTTCGCAAGGAATTCCTGTACTCAGCGCAAAAGAGGCAAATAGGGACGGATTAGTAAATGAAAACCCCAGATTTATTCTTCCGGCGCTTTTGTCTATATTTGAAATCAGGAAACCAAAATACAATGGCATTCACCCAAGCGCCATTATTGGAAAAAATTGTGAAATTTCTCCNNCNTCCTGGATAGGTCCATNTTGCGTGTTAGGGGACAATGTAAAAATTGATGAATCAGTGCAGCTTGAAGCAAACGTATATATTGATGACGGGTGCGTAATAGGAAAAGGAACCGTCATTGAATCGAACGTCTCAATAAGACGCGCGCAAATAGGAGCAAACGTGATTTTGCATTCAAATTGCGTTATTGGGTGCGAAGGATTCGGATTCATACCAACTCCGGCCGAGATATTGAAAATTCCGCAAATTGGCGGCGTTATTATCGGAGACAATGTGGAAGTTGGAGCGTGTACTGCAGTTGACTGCGGAACTATAGGAGATACCGTAATCGGAGATGGAACAAGAATGGATAACCACGTGCAAATTGGTCATAATTGCAAGATAGGCGCAAATTGTATTTTATGCGGGAAAGTGGGCGTTGCAGGTAGCGCTGTAGTAGGAGATAACGTAATTTTGGCGGCTGAAGCATCGGTACGCGATCATGTAAAAATAGGTCCTGACACACAAATAGCAGGACGCGCGGGCGTGACGCATAGTATCCCATCAGGCGTTACGGTATCAGGATTTCCCGCGCAGGACCACAAAAAAGAACTAAAACAACAAGCTCATATATCGCGCCTTCCAAAACTTTACGAGCGAGTGAAAAAGCTTGAAAAAATAGCGGGAATGGAGAAAGAATGAATCGCCGGCTTGTAAAAAATGTCAGCTTTGAGGGAAAAGGACTTCATTCGGGCAGAGAATGCAAAGTAACGCTTTCTCCATCCGAGGAGTTTTCTATGGCGTTTAACGGGGTTTGCTTTCCTATAAAAGAGTTGAAAATTGAAGGAAGCTCCCGCGGCTCCGATTTGATTTTTCCTGACGGCTCAAAGGTTCGTACTGTTGAACACCTTTTATCCGCAATAGGCGGGCTCGGGCTATGGAAAACAAATATAAAAGTTGAAGGATTTGAAATTCCGACAATTGACGGTTGTTCGGAAGCTTTCTCCCGCGAATTACTTGAATCCTCGGAGGAATGTGAACCTGTAAAGCCGCTTGAAGTTTATTCTACAATATGCTGTGAAAGTGTAAATGGCGCTTTCATTTCGGCCGCACCAGGCGAAAAGCTCAGCATAACGTACATCATAAAATACGAAAATGATTTAATAGGGACGTTATTATACGACTATAACGAAACCAACTGCACAGGCTACATTGACGATATCTCGCGAGCGCGGACTTTTGCTCTCGAAAAAGATATAAAACAATTGCTGCAGAACGGAATGGCTCTCGGCGGAACCCTTGAAAACGCAATTTTAGTTGGAGAGACTGAAATTCAAACAAACGGGGGATTAAGATATAAGGACGAATTCGTAAGACATAAGGTGCTTGACCTGATAGGCGATTTGGCGCTTGTCGGCAGACCGTTACGCGCAAAAATTGTGGCAATACGCGCCGGGCATCTGCCTCATCAACAATTCATTGAAAAATTAAGGAGGTTATCCTAGTTGCTTGATATTTTTGAAGTAATGAAGGTGCTGAAGCATCGTTATCCATTTTTGTTAGTTGACAGAATTCTTGAATGTGATGCAGACCACGCGATAGGATTGAAAAACGTAACGATAAANGAGCCTTTTTTTCAGGGGCATTTCCCAGGGGAACCCGTAATGCCGGGCGTCCTCATATTGGAGTCGATGGGACAGGTTGGCTCGATAATGGCTACCGCTCAGACTGATCAAGATAACTTNAAAGGCAAAATTGTGTTTCTTACCGGAATAGATAAAGCAAAGATTCGAAAACCAGTCCACCCAGGAGATTCGATAATCATCAAAGCAAAAATGCTAAAGCGGCGNTCAACCGTAGGCAAAGCCTGGGTAGAAGCGTTTGTGGATGAAGAATTGGTTGCCGAAGCGGAGTTTTTATTCTTCGTAGCTCCAACACTGAAAAAGCAGGAAACGGAGGAATAATTATGATTCACCCTACCGCAATAGTTTCTCCTAAAGCAGAATTAGGAAATGGAGTTGAAATTGGAGCTTATAGCATAATCGAAGAAGCTCGCATTGGAGATAATACGGTAATAGAAGCATATTCCCGCATATGCAGTTTTGTTGAAATGGGAACTGACAATCATGTACACAGCCACGCTGTCATCGGAGGAGAGCCGCAAGATCATGGTTACAGGGGAGAAAAGTCTTTTGTAAAAATTGGAGACAGGAATATTTTCCGCGAATATGTAACCGTTAACAGAGCCACAGGTGAAGGTTATGTCACATCTGTAGGCAATGACTGCCTGCTTATGGAAGGCGTCCATGTGGCGCATAACGCCGAGATAAAGAATAATGTGACATTGGCAAATAAAGTTGGAGTATCAGGATTTGTACAAATCGACGATTACACGGTGCTTGGAGGAATGGTTGGAATTCATCAATTTGTGCGAATTGGAACCTATTGCATGGTGGGAGGTATATACCGCGTCACCAAAGACATTCCGCATTATACGCTTGCTGCGGGAGAACCTTTACGCCTTATGGGCATTAATGTCATTGGACTTCGCCGGGCAAATTTCTCATCCGACCTGCGCAGGAAAATTAACGCGCTTTACAAGGAATTATATGATACAAGCAAGGTTTTCTCTTCTTCTCTCGAAGAACTTCACGCGAAGCTGGAAAGCGTAGAAGATACTCCTAAGGAATTGATCAGTATATTGGACTTTTATAAAGACTCAAAACGCGGCATTACATTTTGGGGAGGCAGAAACACAAACGAAGAATAATATTATATACTAGGTTTGTATTTATGCTTATAAATTAAACGTAGGCGAGGCGGCTTTTGCGCCCCGCCGCGAAGGCGTAGAAAGACCTACGTCGAGCAAGGGCGCGCAATACCTATCGCTCGCTTTCAGCTCGCTGGCACCTCCGTCCCGCCACGCTAACGCTCGCGGTCCTCCTGAAACAACGAAGCATACGTTTGATTTTATCTGGGTATGTAGGTGAGTGTCATTGCGCCTTCCAAATTCAATCCAATCTCGATACCCTGACCGGTAACGCGCAAAGAGTTGAATTTTGCGGATTTTAGCGTTCCTTTAAGCTCAAACTCGTCATTAAGTTCACGAGACTCAATTATATTGCGCGCTTCATCGGCAAGCTCATCTATTTTTGCTCCAAGCTCCCAGCTTAACCTTTGATTTAAAGCATTGATAAGGACAGGGCGCAAAAGCCACGCCGCCGTTTCAACAATCGTGTCGCGCGTCCCTTCCTCCAAAGCAAAATTTTTTATGGACAAAACTCGAGCGTCTTCGTCAAAATATGGCTCTCCCGCAGCATATAGTGTCCCGCTTGAAGCGCCCGCTTTTATTCCAAACGCGGCTATCAAGCGTTCTCCACTGCCCATAAGACGCAACGAATTCACGCTGACTGAAGTGACTCCCATATCAATTATTTCTCCTGACAAAGCTTTCATAGCTTCCTGCTCAAGAGAGTCATAATTAAGCAACGCTTTCACAATAAGGTTAATTGATTCATCATCCGGAACATAATTCTCAAGTGAGGGTAAATTCTTTTTCCGTGTNCGAGCGATATCTCCCATCCCCATTGATAACGATATTCCCGTCTCCACGCTTGCCTTGAATGTTATTTCATCCGGCGCTATATCAAGAGAAGAAGCTCCTATGCTTCTTGGGTCAAAATGAAGGTAAACCGAATCCGCCACTTTAACCGGAATAACTAAATTATCCCATTCCCTTTGCATAATATCCCGCAAGCGCACTTCTTTATTTATTACATCATCAATTTTATATAAGTTATCCCGGATAGCTTCCCTCAAAAATCTGTCGGATTCGCTTTGAAGACCTATCCGGAAGCCCGCAACATTGAGTCTTGGAGATTTCGTCCACTCAAAATCGACTTTAGCGTCAGTTTTTATACTCCAATCTCGTCCAATGCTTGGATTGACAGTTATAAAAAGTTTGAGAGCTCCTTCAGTTTGCGCGCTAAAAGGTACTCTGACNATTGCAGCCAGGACATTACCNACAAAACGNACTTGAAATACAACCGGAAGAGAGATTTTTATTCTTCCATTTTCTGTCGTAACATGCGCATCCTCTTCCCGTCTNATTCTATAATTCAATTTGCCTTTTATTGTTCCGTCAAGGTATTCGACATCACCGTTATATTGTCTCACCAGGTTTCTGTTGGTTAGCGACTGTAAATCGTCCACTGACATTTTAACCGGAACAGTTATATGGGAAGAAGGAACCTCAGAAGGCGGAATATATGAACGAATCAGTTGCGGCTGCGGAAACTCAGGTATCACAATTGGGTCATCTCCTCTGAACACCTTGCCTGATATGCTCCCCGAAAANTACAACGCCGTTAAACATCCGGCAATTAAAACAAGAAATAAAAGTATCGCCTTTTTCATTTTACTGCTCTAAANATTTCTTTGAAATTGATGAATGTATCAGCAAGCGATTCTTGCTTAACTTTTTCCACTTCAAATTTCAGGGCGCGAAAAACGCATTGAACAGCTATACTTATTCCAAATACCGATATGAGAGTTCCAATTCCGACAAAACCTCCAAGAAGCCATCCTAATGCTACAGCAGAGCCTTCAATCATCCCGCGCGCCACCCCAACCCTGCATTTAAATCTTCTTACAACCATAACCATTAATGAGTCTCGTGGTCCAGCGCCAAAACCGGCGCCAATATAAAAATAGCTGGCAAAAGCTATGACTATAAGGCCAGCCGCTAACATGATAAAACCTGTTATTTGCGTATCCATCGTTGGTATCATTCCGCTATTAAGCAAGATATCAAGGAACGCTCCAATAAGCAGCATATTCAAAATTGTTCCAAACCCGATTTTTTCTCCAAAAATAAACGTACATACGACAATCACAAAACCAACGGATATGCTTGCCACTCCCATTGTAATACCGGTATGTATAGATAAACCCTTATGAAGCACGTCCCACGTCAAAAAACCAATGTTTCCGTGCATTGTAAGAACAGTTCCAAAAGAATAAAGAAAAAGACCAAATATAAGCCTGATAAAACGATTTATGAAATTTAACATGACTTTTCTCCTAACACAAAACTAAGCCTCTCCCGAATATCAATTTTAGTAGAAAACACTAAAATGTACTTCAGAAGAGGCTTTCATAACAATTGTATTAATATACTAACCTTCAGGTTCAAACATATCCTTTCCTACTCCGCATACAGGACAAGCCCAATCTCCGGGGATTTCTTCAAAAGGAGTTCCTGGCTTAATATTAGAATCAGGGTCTCCAGCCGCAGGATCATAAACATAGCCACAAATCGTACATACATACTTCACTTCTAAATTCCTCCCTTTTCTCAATAAGAGCCGATTGTTAACGGTCCATTAATGTAATTATATATCTCATTGCATATATAAGCAATTCGTTTTGCAAACCGCGTTTCTTTGGCTGTAAAAAACAGCAGACATTTTTTTAGTCCATTGTTTGCAAAATACAAGTAAAATTTTTATCTATAGAGTCAAATAGGCGAGAATTATATGAAATCCTATAGTGCAATTTCATCTCCTTGCCAATCCTCGCTCGTTGGAGCAGTATCAAGAAATAGCTTACAAGCATTTAACAGTTTTTTAGTTACTTCGTTGAACTCAATTACGGCTTCCAGATCATCAGGCGCACAATTAGGTAGAGCTTCAGGTGGTCTTGGATGAGAGTATATAATATCTGCATGCCCTAAAAAAATCTCCCGACTATCCTTTATGCCCACATTCGCCTCCTTTATCATAGCGCATTTTAATGCTACAAAACCTTTAAAACAACAATCCTTTACTTTAGAAGCAATTTCTTTCCCTCGCCTCTTACATTCTGTCACTGGAACATAATGGAAACGAATGACTGAAACATTACAACTTCCGATAGGCGGCTTAAAAATATTTGGTTTAATTTTTTTGTTTTTATAAAAGTGCCTTGTATCAACACTGCGCAAAATGATTTCGTCATCGGCAATAACAATAGGTACTGAATGTTCTTCTGATTCGACTAATTTATTAATTTTCATTTCATACGCTAACTATTTGTACGTTTTCATATATCAGATAGAGTCGATATTGGGATGTTATCTTGAAGGTACCCGTTCCACAGCTTGCTTCCATTATTAAGTATTTCAACATAGCTTGCTTGAGTTAAAGTAGCAGAAATTGCTAAATCCTTCCTATATCCATTTTTATCTCCCACCAGAAAGCAAAAATTATTCTTTCCAATTTCGAGATAAAATTCCACATCATTGTGGAACCACTCCAGTATTACTGTACCATTTGGGCTGGGAGTAATTTCAGGAGCGCCCCATCTTCGACATAAACTTCTAACTGCATTCACTGAATTTTCAATTACTTCTTTTATAATCGGTAATGCTCCATCACCATCCCAGTTTTCCTTTAATTCAGCTAAATCCATTATTTCCTTGACTATTCCATATGTAAGATCACTTGAAACAACATGAAACAGGTATGAAGAAACATTTTGCAGATTGGGAGCACTGCATGCGTAGTGTATTTCATTTACATATCCATATATATTTTTAGGAGATAAAGTAGTAGATGTAAAGTCTAAAGATTTCGGCATAATTGCTGAAGAAAACGACATGATTTTTCAATCCTTTCTAAAACGATTAAAAAATTGCTGAATGATATGCTCTGTGCGGTCAAGCATATTCTCGCTCGCTTCTAAAGTAGTGAAATAGTTTGCATTTTCATTATAGCTGTGACGATCATTGATATCATGTATTATTTCAATGCCTCGCTTTATACTGTTGCTTGCAGGAATGCGCGGCACAACAAAAGGATTCTCTCCGTCCAGCATTTCTCGATATAAACCTATTTGAAATATATTAAAAAATTTGCCCTCCAATACTCCCGCTTCACGAAACGTGTATTCATATGTGGAATCTATTCTGTACTTCTCCACGATAAAGGATTGTAAAAAAACTCGGAGTTTTTCCTCTTCGTCCGGGGTAAGGATCAGAATACGAGTGACAACGCCAGAGAAAAGAGCCTTGCATTTTATCTCCTCCAAAATATTGTGTAAAACACGGATTCGTTCACTCAGGTAATTTTTCCGCTGCTCCATAGCGTCTACAGTTAAATAATCATCAGAATATCGTACGTTTAGAATTGCTTCTTTTTGATTAAATATTATTTGGCTAAAACCGTGTAATGAATTAAAAATAAGCCGCGGTGTAGTAGGTTCCATTTCATCAGGAATAGGAGTTATAATTGGAACATTATAACCAGCATCTGTAGAATACGAATCCATATATTTTTTTAAAATATCTTCAATCTGGTTTGCGCAACGCCTTATCTCTTTTTTATAGTCAAACACTATAATAAACGCATTATTTACAAAAATAGGATCATCCCAATGTAATGTCATTACATTAACCTTCCTTTCAACTTTCAATGAGACACACGGTATTATAACCTATTCAAAGAGATACTGCTAACTATTTTACCGTGTTAGAAAGGACTCCGATGTTTTCCACTTCTATTTCTATTAAATCGCCCTCTTTTAGCCTGCCGACTCCTGAAGGGGTGCCCGTTACGATGACGTCGCCGGGTAAAAGAGGCATAACCTGGGATAAAAAATGAATAAGGTATGGAACGCTGAAAATCATATCCGAAGTGCGCGAATCCTGACGCGTCTGCCCATTTAGCCGTGACGACACCCGCAAGTCTGTCGGCGAAATATCGCAGACTATCCATGGTCCGAGAGGGTTGAACGTATTAAAAGACTTTGCAAGCATCCATTGCCCATCCCTTTTCTGTATGTCACGGGCGGAAACGTCGTTAGCGCAAGTATAGCCAAATACATATTCAAGAGCTTCTTTTTCTTCAACTTTATACGCCACTTTTCCCATAACGACCGCAAGCTCAGCTTCGTATTCAACAACCTCAGTTAATCCAACAGGATAGATTATGTCCGACCCATGCCCCGTTATGCTAGTTGTTGATTTTAAAAAACTTATAGGCGCTTCCGGTATCTGAAGTTTAACTTCGTTTGCGTGGGCCCGGTAATTCAGCCCAATAGCTATAAGTTTTGACGGTAGTACGGGCGGAAGCCATTTTTCAATCTTCGCCACAGGAAATCTCTCGCCGGTCGTCCTGAAATCCCCCCAGAATTCTCCAATAACCGGAAACACATAATCATCTTCAATGTATCCGCTTATTGTCTCCCCATTATATAGCGCGCGCAAATATTTTCTGTTCATCATAGATTCTCCTCAAATATTTAGGATATTGTGATTGTTTTTATCCGATGACCCACTCTAATACCCACATCTATAGACGGCATAGAGCGGCTCAGCCCCTGAATCAGCTCGGCTAAGCTTAAGAGAGGGATTAAAAAATCCCACTGAAGCAAGTCTCACTTTATATTTTAATATATATTGACAGAAAAGTGATTAAAACGCGCTTGGAAAATACTCAGAAAATTGATAGACTGTGTCATTTTATCCAAAATAGAAGAGAGGACGACCATTGAGCGGGAGGAGGCAAAAATAACCGTTATCGCAGCTTGTTTTTCGTGCTATAATTAATTTTACTAATACTCGTTTACCATAACGTAAATAAAGTGTTATACAATACAAAAAAGAAGGCGAGAGTTTTTGATTGTGAAAGAAATAATTACTATTGCTAAACTATTTGAAGCAACAAAAGAGTTTTGCGTTATCGAAGGAAGAATTAATTTTCCGGAATTGATAGGGGTAACGGATGGCAAAGCTGTAGGCACTTTTGTTGAGCATAGATTGAAAGATTACTTAACTGAACGATTTGATATTTCGATTGGAAATAGTGCATCAGGGATTGACTTACCTTCCTTAGAAATAAATACAGACATAAAAGTGACTTCAGTTAGACAACCACAATCTTCATGCCCGTATAAATCGGCTCGTCAAAAGATTTTTGGATTGGGATATAATCTACTTGTTCTCGTTTACGATAAAAATGACACCAGCGACAGTAGTTATTTGAATTTTCTAAACTGCACATTCATTGAAGATTTTAGAACAGCAGATTTCACTGTAACAAAGCGTATTTCTGAAATGCTGAATGATGGCGCTAATAAAGAAGATATTATTGGCTTTTTTATAGATAAAAATCTCCCTGGTGACTTAATTACACATGAACAATTGGTTGATGAAGTTTTTGAAAAAGGGGTTCAGCAAGGGTACTTAACAATTTCTAATGCGCTTCAATGGCGATTACAATATCAACGTGTCATTTCGTTGAGCAACAGTGTTTCGGGGGTTATCAATTATGACATTGGCAGATAGAATTGATAAGACTCCCGTTGAGTATGGTGATTACCAAACTCCCTCTCTGTTTGCTTTGAGGGTATGCGAAAGATTATCCTCTTTTTATGGACTGTTGCCCGATGTTATTCTGGAACCTACATTTGGTACAGGAAACTTTTTTGATGGGATAGTTGCAACATTCCCACGTACTCGAACGCTTTACGGAATTGAGATTAATGATATTTATTATAAAACTGCTTTGAGTAGGATAGAACTAAATCCTTCAAGGCAGTTTGATGTGAAATTATTCAATGCAGATATTTTTTCTTTTGATTTTAATGAAATAAAAGATAGTTTTTCATCAAAAGAATCATTATTGATAATTGGGAATCCCCCTTGGGTTACTAACTCCCAATTAACATCTATTGGCAGTTCTAATCTTCCATTAAAGAGTAATTTTAAGGGGCATTCTGGATTGGACGCTATGACGGGTAAAGGAAACTTCGACATTGCGGAATATATTATTCTTAAACTTCTCAGTGAATTTTCGTATTACAATTGTACTTTGGCGATGCTTTGTAAAACTATTGTCGCCAAAAATATAATTAAAGAAGTTAATAAATATGTTTTCTCCATGTCCTCAATGGATTTGTTTACCTTCAATGCTGACGAGATATTTGGGGTCAGTTGCGATGCTGGATTACTCGTAATCCGATTGGGTAAATCTGCAAAAAAAACTTGTACAGTATACGACTTTGATTCAAATGAGAAAATACGTGAGTTTGGCTGGATGGGAAACACTTTCTATTCAAATGTGCAAAACCTCAATGCACCTTTTAGCATTGATGGTAAATGTCCATTTGAGTGGCGCCAAGGAGTTAAGCACGACTGTTCAAAAATAATGGAGCTTGAAGTTGGCGAATCTGGTTTATATCAAAACGGAATAGGCGACATATATGATTTTCAACTTGGACGTTTTGTTTATCCATTAGTAAAGAGTTCGGATATAAAAACACACGAAATAAAGAACATTAGAAAGTATGTTATCGTTCCTCAGAAACGAGTTAACGAAGATACTTCAAAAATCAAAGAACAAGATTTCATTGTTTGGGAATATCTTCAAAAATACGAGTCATATTTGTCTGCCAGACGCTCAGCTGTTTATAAGAAAGCGCCAAAATACTCTATCTTTGGTATTGGAGATTATTCATTCTCAAAATATAAAATTGGTATTTCCGGCTTTTATAAGGAACCTATTTTTGCTCTTATTACAGGCGAAATACCAATAATGATGGACGACACTTGCTATTTTTTGAGTTTTGATTGTATTGAAGTTGCAGTTATAACACTTGCACTTCTTAACAGTCCAGAATGTATAACATTTCTAAAGTCAATTGCATTCATAGATTCAAAGCGCCCTTATACAAAAGATGTCTTGCAACGGATTGATTTAGAAAAATTATGGCGTTCGATTGAGTTCAAATATGTTAGGGATTTCATAAAAGAGTTATCTATAGATTATTCCTTATCAGAAGCAGATTATGACAATTATCGCACATTGTTTCCAGTTTCACAAATGGTTTTAGAAATGAGTTAAGGATGGCTTCCATACCTTAATTCGCTTTATTTACATTTTTAGTATTCTAAGCTTTTCCTTCAGTAATTTGACGGTCACTTCATCAAATTCTTTTTCTTTATAGTAATACTCTTCAAAGCATTCTATGAACGGCATTATTTTGATTTGTTCATGCCTTGGCAAACGGTCAGAAAATTCGTGGAGCCCTTCGCTTTTGTGCTTAGTAAATCCTTTTCTTTTCATTATCCGCACAAAACTATGCACTAAAGCTTTGCTCTTATCTTCACTTATAACCTTCCAAATAATAAATGCGCCAATGATAATAAGAACCACAACTCCAAAAACGATTGGCAGGGTTTTGAAAAATTCATCAAAAGAAGAAATATTCGGATTTCGGACAATATCCTTTATTGCTTGCATTATCTCTACTTGAAGTTCAAGATTATAGTTCAGGACAAATTTTGTCCAATGGTAATCCAACAGGTCCAGATATGCCTCAAAGAAGCCATAATCATCCATGTCCCAGTCTACTAAATTAGAAGGTGGGGTGGGGTCGTACCGCAACCAGGAAGACCTTTCCTGATCCCATAATTCAACCCATACATGCGCGCTCTCCTCGAAAACAGCGTAATAACCTCCTGCTTCGTTATACATACCGCCTTTATAACCGCCAACAAGCCTTGACGGTATATCGGCCATGCGCAACATTACACCCATCGCGGAAGCAAAAAACTCACAACTCCCTTTTTTGTTCTCAAATATGAAGTGCTCCAAAGCGTCGTTGTCATCTGATAAATCAGTAAGGGAGTATTCGAAATTCGGAGGAGATAAATAATACAGTATTGCGGATATTTTTTCGGATTGATTTAATCCTTCCGTAATTCGTGCAACTTCGCCCCAGAGTCTTGGAATAAAACCCTGGGGGAGTTCCAGGTTGCGTCTTCTTCTGAAATTTGAGCCGGATATGGTTAAAGAATTAGCCGGAGATGAGACGGCGCTATATTGAAGCCTTCTGCCGTCATTCCTTCCTCTGTAAACAATTATTCCATTTGCAGAGATTTCAGCGTTAACATTATTAACCATTACAGGTATATCCAAGGCAAATAAATATCTGCGCCTCCCGGGCTCCAGATATATCTCCTGCTTTACTAAACTTGTATTTGAATATACATTGCTTGAATTCGGCGGATTTGTTGAAGATATCCACGTTCTGCCGTCAAATGAATCCATAACAACTCCACGCCAGTATGGAATAAGCAGTTGTTTCTTCATTTCCGCGCGGAAAGCAAGTTTATTATTTTTTTGAATTTCGCTGACGCCACCTAAACTTACATGGTCGGAGAAACCAATCTGAGCGGAACCCTGCGAGCCTACAACTCCAAAAAAAGGAGAACGAACGCGCGGAGCTATTACGAAAATAAATAAACAAGTTGGAATGGTCAGCAAAAATATTAATAAGACGCGATAAAGCAATTGTTTTAAATTTTTGAAAGAAATAACCCCTTGGGGGTCTTTCGTTTGCCAGGCGGACAATATCATAATGAACGAGCAGAGTATTCCCTCACCAAAACAATATAAAACAAAGCTTTTGTCCATTGATACCATTGCGTAACATATAAGCATCATGAGGTTCAGAAGCAGGAGCTGCATATAGTCGCGCGCGGATTTCTTTTCTATTATTTTTACGGCTGTCATTGCAAGAATAACTTTCATAAAAGGCTCAATAATATTGTTACGCCTCAACTGGGATAAAATAACGACAAGAACTGCTAAAGCACAGAAATTAATAATTATTCTCGGAGGAGATAAAAGATATTCAAATTCCATTGCAAGCCCAACAAAAACGAAAACAAAAAACAAAACCAGGTATAGATGGCTAACTTCATAATAAGCCATGTTTACTGAAAGCACCGAGCATATAAGCGTAGAAAAAACCAATAGTTTATTTATTGAAATCGTATTATTCATGATAATCCGCCAGCATTTCCAAGAGCTTCAGCTTATGAGCCCGTTCTGCGGACGGAGGAATAAGCTCTCCACGCGTCAACATACCTATTGGAATCCCGCTTTTCATTGATTGCGATATTGCGTATGAAGCCATTGAAAGCCCTCTTTCTATTCCAGCCGAAACTAACCTGTCAAGCTCTATTATCTTACCTATGCCAGCGCCTTCTCCTTCGTATAGCTTTGTATTCAGTTTTCCTGTTTTTGCCGAAGATTTCCAATGAACGCGCCTGAACGAATCACCCTCTTCGTAAGGGCGTATTCCGACTATATCCGTTTCGACTAAAACTGAGGCGGAACTTTCCGCGTTATCTTCATCTTCCACTTCATCATTAATAAAAACTACCTCGGGCAAGCATTTGAGAGGAGAAGGAAAAACTACGACATGTTCTTCAAAATCAAAGGCTCTATAACGTTTAAATAAGTTAAAAGGATATATTGATGATATATGAAAAAGGCCAGCCGGATGCCTGCCTCTGCTATTGAATTTAGTAAATATTGCTTTTTCAAGGGTTTGTCCGGGCTGAATTATCGGCAAAAACGCCTCATCTCCTCCATATTCAATGCTTATTAAAAAAAGCGGAATAGAGGATTTTCTATTGACAGCATTGACGCGGATAGCACATTGCTCTTCTGCATAAATCTCGTCAGGGAAGCTGACCGATAGATCCGCTCCATATAAATTTCTCCTGCCTATTATCCCGGACGAAAGTAAAAAGCTAAGCAACATTGCAGTTACAAGATACAGCAGGTTATTTCCACTATTGATAGACACAAGACCAAGACCCGCAGAAATAAGAGCATACAAGACGCCGCCAGTACGAATACCAATTACTTTACGACGCATATCATTAAAAAATAGTTATTCCAAGCATGATATTTTTAAGAACTTCCTTTTTCTGCGCTGTTGAATTCCTCTTGAAAAGTAACCGGTGAAGCAGCACGTCGAACGCAATTAATTTGATATCCTCATGGATTACATAATCTCTTGACTGTATCCATGCGCAAGCTCTGGCGGCCTGTAATAAAGTCATCGCGCCTCGTGTGGATATCCCAACTTCAATATCGTTATGGTTACGTGATATTTCAGTTAACTCCAATACATAGTCCAATATTTTTTCGGATATCTTGACATTTTGAATAATATCTTTCTGCATTTCCAAAAGCTCATCCACGGAAATTACAGCCTGTATATTATGTATCTCGTCCCGCTGGCTTCCATAACGCAGTATCTCCCGCTCAGCTTCTTGCACAGGATAACCTATTGAAATTTTCATCATGAACCTGTCTATCTGAGACTCNGGTAAAGGGAAGGTTCCCGAGTGCTCTGCAGGATTCTGCGTTGCTATTGTTATGAAAGGATTGGGCAAATAATGAGTGACCCCGTCTATTGTAGTTTGCTCTTCTCCCATCGCTTCCAAAAGAGCGCTTTGTGTTTTTGGCGTNGCGCGATTAATTTCNTCAACTAAAACCAGGTTGTTGAAAACAGGACCTGCTCTGAATTCAAACTCTCCGCGTTCNGAACGGAATATATTGAGACCCGTNACGTCGGAAGGCAAAAGATCGTTTGTACATTGGATACGTCCGAAGTTTAAGCCAAGCACTTTCGCTAAAGCAATGGCAACGGTTGTCTTCCCAAGACCCGGTAAGTCTTCAAGAAGAATATGTCCCCGGGATAAAATACAGATGAGCATTTTTACAGTAGATTTACCCTTCCCATGTAAAATATTCGAAAGGTATTCCATTATATTTTTTATTTTACTATTTTTTATTGCAATAAAACTATCCATAATTTTCTATCCCTTTTCGTATCAAATAATATTAATATATTTTAAATTCTATCACCAAATAATTAATTTTTACAATAAAAACAAAACAATAGCCGCCAGGTATGCCGCNCTCCGGAAAGAGAAACTCAAAATTCTTCCATCAAAATAAAGCATATATTTAGTATAATAACTAATACCGGTTTGAATTCAAGCGTAGGCGAGGCGGCTCAGGAGGAGCAAAGCGACGGAGTCGCCAGCGTAAGCGATAGGTGTTTGCGCCCCGCTGCGAATACGTAGACAGACCTACGTTGAGCAAGGGGAGTAGAAGCAACGAAGCATACGATTGAATGCAAATTGGTATAATATGTATTCGGCATAATTTAGCGATATATAAAGGCAGGGCTAATTGATGAATTTTATCGACGATTTTTTAAGCAAGCACAAAAATGACGGACTTGCAGAGAGAATTTTCAGAGGGCTGTCTGTTTCTCCATATTTAAAGGACATAGCAAAGCTCAGGATAGAAACGCTTAAAGATTTTCCATATCTATATGCGGGAATTCTGGAAAAAGAAGTTGAGTACCTGGAGAAAACTTATCTTTCATCAAATGATTCATGGTTTTTGCTTTATCTTTCAAGCATTGGCGTAGCCGGAGGTATAGGAATAACTCCTCTTGACATGCTACCCGACGAGATAAAAGAACCGTTTATTATAAACGGCCTGGAAATATCTGAATATATGTATATTGGAGAAGCTATGCTGAAAAGAGATTATCGTGACAGAGGCTTATTTAGGAATATGCTGTCATTTGCAGAAAAACAAGCTAAACAGGCTGGAAAAAAGTACACAGTGTTTGCGTACGTTGACCGTGAAAAGAATGATAATCAAAACAACAGGGCAGGAGATTCGTTTTGGGAAAAATTCGGATATTTCAAGATTATAAACGACCCCATAGAAATGAAATGGGTAAGGTCAGATACGCGCAGAAGTGAGACTAATATATTATTCTTGTGGGAAAAACAGCTCTAGTTCTTTCCACAATGACAACGGGCATCCCAACCCAAACCATTTCTTTAAGCTCTGATATATCTTCATTACTCATCCTTATGCAGCCTTCAGACGCGCTGTAGCCAATTGAATCAGAGTCATGAGTTCCATGTATTCCTATTCCCGTCCATGGCGGCGTATTCAGCCTGATAAACCAGGGACCGTAAGCTTCTTGAATCACGCCTTTTCCATCCCCAAAGTCATGAGCCCATTTACTTGAATCCTGAATCTGACTTATACTGAAAGTTCCATTTGGCGTTCTGTTGTCACCAACGCGCTGCTTATCCCCCGCTTCTATACCGACGGCAATGTTCCATTCGTGCAATACTATCTCCCGATTATACAAAGTAAGTCTGTAATTACCTTTATCAATAAGTATCCATTGATTCCATTTACGACGGCCAGCAACATTCCCAAAATCAATGGGGGGGAACTGCTCAAATCTGAATGTGGACGTCATATCTTTTTGCAACAGATCTCTTTCCGGTAGGTCTCTTTCATCAGGGCTCTTGAATCTACTTGGAATTTCTATCGGTATTATCCAGGAGCCGCTGTCAATCTGCGCGTCACTTGAAGAATCTGAGCTCACAGTTTCCTTTATATCTAT
>JGI24702J35022_10001097_pt1 | contig 16825 bp, 22 predicted proteins | sample TergutTh196P4_FD_35022 | JGI IMG/M metagenome (IMG submission 35022)
GCGCGGTGCGCAGCGTAGCTGCGTGAGGGACAAGCGAGTAGGGCGAATTCATTTCGCCCGTGAGCGAGCTGTCCCGATGGGTTGTGAGGGCGGAGCCCTCACGTTAAATACCTGGCGAACAGCACGAGGAAGACAACGAGAACAATTACCGAGAGCACTCCGATAGTGATCAATAATTTGTTATATTTGTCGGTTTTCCTCCGATGGCGGGTCATGTTGAAAAGAAAGCCTATCAACGAGATGAGGAACGACACGAGAATCGCAATGAACGCGCCCCTGAGCATCGCCGAGTTCCAGTAGCTCGCGACGTCGACGTTGAGGATTCTGGTGATGAAGTTTTCATGCAGGGGGCTGGCGCGCTGAATCAATAGAAAGGCGAACAACGCGCTGATCCAACCGATGATAGCGATAATTGTGACCGAACGGACTACCCAGTCCTGCTTTTTTCTGCGCTCAACGTATTTCCTCGTCGGCAGCGGCAGGTCGATGGGGTCTTGTTCGTCAGGAAGGTGTTGGTCGTCCATGTTTTACCTCCTTGCGGCTATCTCCTAGCTGATTGTGAAATGCTGTTTTTGCGGGCGGCAGGTTGCCGCCCCTACTAGACGTCACTGACCTAATAAAAACAACCACAGCCCATAGGGGTGAGCATCGTGCGTCCGCGGTGGCGCGCGGTGGCGATGCGGGGGCGGCTATCTCTTGGAGAATTGTGGCGCGCGCCTCGCTGCCTTTAGACCGTATTTCTTGCGTTCTTTCATGCGCGGGTCGCGAGTGAGGAAGCCTGCATCCTTGAGCGGCTGCCTGAAGGAATCGTCGACGAGGAGAAGCGCGCGGGAGATGCCGTGCCTGATGGCGCCAGCCTGGCCCGTGACGCCGCCACCTTTGACGGTCGCGCTGATGTCGACTTTTCCGGACATGTCGGATTTGTTAAGCGGCTGGCGGACGATGTATTTGAGCGTTTCGAGGCCGAAATAATCGTCGATGTCGCGCCCGTTGATCGTGATCGTGCCGGTCCCGCCGGGATATAAATGGACCCTGGCCACAGAGGACTTCCTCCTGCCGGTGCCGTAAACGTATGGTTTTTTGCTTGTATACATTATTGTGACCCTCCTTATGCCTGCGCCCATGCGACGGGCTTTTGTGCAGCATGTTTATGCTCTGCGCCTTTGAACACTCGCAGACGTTTCAAAGCGCCTCTGTCGCGGGTGTTTTTTGACATCATGCCGCGTACTGCGAGCGTCATGGCAAAGTCGGGGCGGACCTCCATCAGGCGTTTGTATTGGACTTCCTTGAGCCCGCCTACCCAGCCGCTGTGGTGGCGGTAGTATTTTTGCTGGAGCTTGTTGCCCGTGAGGACTGCGTCGGCGGCGTTGATGATGATGACGAAATCGCCGCAGTCGACGTGCGGGGTGTAGTCCGGTTTGTGCTTGCCGCGCAGAATGTTTGCCGCTTGGACGGCTGTGCGGCCGAGGGGCTGCCCTGCGGCGTCGAGGATGTACCATTTGCGCGTGACTTCTTCTTTTTTTACAAGGGTTGTTGACATTGTTTGACCATTCCTTTCGGTTTGCCTATGATTGCCTATGAAGTGCGTCCGTTCAATAATTCCGGGAAATCATATCCGGGATATCATATCCGGGAAGCGTAACAGAAGGCCGATGCGGGCACCGACCTCTACAGGGGTCGAGATTGTTTACAGGGGTCGAGATTTGACATGTGTCGCTCGTTTGTGTAGGATGTGGGGGTGGAACCCCACGTGCGCAGCAATGCAATTCCATGCCTTGCGGTTACGGCGGAGCCGGGAGCAAGGCGGCATTCATAAAATGTACCACATGATAAAATGCGTGTCAAGTAGTGTTTTCCTATTTTTTAATATATTATCTTTTTTCTCTTGATTGCTCCGTTTTTCTTTGAATTACTCCCGAATGCTCGATTTCAAAATACATTTTTGGTGGTCTGATATGGTTTCTGATATTTTTGATGAAAATGATGCGGCGGCGCGGGCGCTCAATAAGCTCACCGGGTTTGTCCGCCGATGCGTCGATGATTATGATATGATCGAGGAAGGGGAGACGGTGGCCGTTGGCGTCTCGGGCGGCAAGGATTCGCTTTCTTTGCTGTGTTCATTGGCGCATCTGCGGAGGTTTTACCCGAAACGATTCGAGATCCATGCAGTTACATTGGACATGGGGTTCGGCGGGATGGACTTTGCGCCCGTTGCCGATTTCTGCGATGGGCTTGGCGTTCCGTATACGTTGCGGCGCACGGAATTGAAGCGTATTATTTTTGACGAGAGGAAGGAGAAGAATCCTTGCGCTTTATGCGCGAAAATGCGAAGGGGCGCATTGGGCGATTTGCTGAATGAGTTGAATATAAAGAAGATCGCTTTGGCGCATCATTATGACGATGCTGTCGAGACTTTTTTGCTTTCGCTCCTTTATGAGGGGCGCATCGGCTGCTTCCAGCCCGTCACGTTTCTTGACAGGTCCGGCATCACGCAGATCAGGCCGCTGCTATATATTGGCGAGGGTACGATTGTGAAGCTGGTCGAGAAGTGCGGGTTGCCTGTGGTTGAGAACACTTGTCCGATGAACGGCGTCAGCAAGCGTGAGGAGGTAAAGAGGCTGCTGCGGTCGTTGAGCCAGGATTATCCTGATTTGAAGGATCGTGTTTTTGGCGCGATGCAGCGCTTGCCGATTTCAGGGTGGGAGAGGGAGTCAGGGCGGTAGGCGGTATACGGGCTGTGGGGGTGGAACCTTCACGTTAGATGGGTTTGGAGCGGCAAGGAGCTTGGGACAAAAGTCTCAAGCTCCTTGTTGATTGACATAACAGGACGGCGTAGCATTTACGCGAAGCCGCCGTAGCGCTTTCGCGAATACTCATAGAGTTCTTCCGTGAAGGCGGGGGTCATCATTTCGCCTGCGGCGTAGTTGACGGTGCTGGGCTTGCCGGGCTTGCAGTATTTGTCGACGAAATTTCTGGCCGCCTGGCGCATTTCGTCCTCGGTGGCTGTTTTTGGGTCGAAAACGTCAGGCATTACCGAGAAAATGAGCTTGTCGCCGAATTGCTCATAGAGCCCGGGCGTGTCGTTCATTGCCTGCGGCTCCCAACTGTCGAAGCCTCCGTCGATGAAGCATTGGACGCGCAGGAAGTTATGCCCGCATGAGTGCAGCGTCGCGAAGCGGCCTTTTGAATGGATATGGTCAGTAAGCGCTTTCATATGCGGGACGAAGAGCTCATAGGCGGTCTCTTGCGAGAAGAACGGAGCCTTTTGGGCGCCCCAATCGTCATGGACGTTGAATCCGTCCAGCGCCGGCCAGTATTCGCAGAATTTGTCGACAAGTTTCATTGCGAAGGCTGTTGTCGCTTCAAAGAGTTCTTTGATCGCGTCTTTTTGGTCCTCGTCGATGAGCGCCATCGCCGCTGGGAGAAAGTCCATGAATGAGATCAGGCGTTCAAACCAGAATCCATTGACGAACGACAGTTGGAAGGAGCGCCTGGTGTCGATTTTGTTTTCTTCAGCCGCGCCGGCCCAGTCCCATTTGTCTATGTCCGGGAAGATAACCTTGTCTTTCCATTCGTTGACATCTGCCATGAAGGGCGTGCCCGGGCGCACGATGCTGCCGTGGACCTGCTCGACATATTCCCATTCGATGCCGAATGCGTCCGTGATGCCGCCGGGGCCGCCTCTGCCGAGGTTGTCGTTATAGAGCGGCGGCATGATCATGCCGGCATCTGCGGAGCCGGGGGTCCAGTATGGGTGCCTGTCGTAATACATTGCGGCGATGTTTTCTTTAGGGGAGACCGGTGTGTTCCTTAGCGGCATGTCGGGGCCGCCGAAGAAGCCCGGTATCGTGTCGATCGCTAATAGTTCGTTTTTTTCAAATGGGATTTTACGATTCATGTTTATGCATGCCTCCTCGGTTGTTTTATTGTGGCGGAAGTGGCGTGGGGCAGCGCGAAGCGCGGTGCGCCGGCGCGATCGTGATCGCGGTCGCGGTCGCGGGAGCGGGAGCGGGTGCGGGTGCGGGAGCGGGTGCGGTCACGGGTGCGGGTGCGGTCACAAGTGCGGTCGCTGGAGCGGGTGCGTTCGCGGCCGCGAGAGCGGTCATAGTTGCAGTCGCGGTCATGGGTGCGGGGGTCCTCGCTCCCGCTGATTACCCGATGACCGCGAGTGGGATTGGCGTTTAGTTGACGCAGAGGAGGCCGCCGTCGAGCGCCCAATTGACGCCTGTGACCATAGCAGCGGCAGGAGACGCCATATATACGCAAAGCGCGCCTATCTCGATGGGCTCACCAAAGCGGTGCGCCGGAAGATGCTCTTCGATTGTGCCGATGAAGCTGGGCGGAAGGTCCTTGTCGAGGTCCGAGTGAATCGGGCCGGGGGCGATGCTGTTGACGCGGATGCCATAATCGCCGAGGACGACGGCAAGATAGCGGGTGAAGATATCGAGCCCGGCTTTTGCCGCGTTGTATGGCGCGTTGTGGTGCTCTTTTGAGCCGGAGACGCGTTGGCCGCCGACGGAAGTGATGTTGACGATGGTGCCGCCCTTGCCGGCGTCGACCATTTTCGGAGCTAGCTCGAATATGATATTCGCGGGGCCGTGGAGGTCGGTGTCGATGACTCTGTGCCATTCGCTCAGACCATTTTCGCTGAGGAAGGGGGTCGTCGTTGCGACGCCTGCGTTGTTGACGATGACGTCGATGTTGTCGAAGAATTTGAGGACTTCGGCGGCGGCGGTTTTCACTTCGTCGTGGTTGGCTGTGTTGCATTTGATGGCGGTGTACTTGCCGCCGAATTTTTCGATTTCGGACACGGCTTTTTTCCCGCTGTCAAGGTTTCTGCAGAGAATTGCGACGTTGGCGCCGCTCTCGGCGAAGGCTTGCGTGATGCCGCGGCCGATGCCGCGGTTGCCGCCAGTGACGACGACGTTTTTGCCGGCTACGTTGTATGCGGTTTTCATATCGGGGATGGGTGGGTTTTTGATGATCATTTTTTTGCTTCCTTTCTATATTTAAATGTTATTGCCATAATATCTGTTTGGTTTGCGGTTGTCAAGTTGCCATTGTTACAATTCACGCCCGGTGAGGTAGACGTTTATTTTGCTTCCGACCGCGTAGCAAGTAAGCGGAGCGGCGCGAATATGCGCATGGATGCGCATCTGAGCGATAAGGAAGCAAAAAAACGTCTGCCGAGCGCAAGGGTGTGAACGCTTGCCCTTGTCAAGTTGCTTGACAAAGGTTGGTTATTATGCTATCTTTTTTCCACAGCGAGCGGACGAAAAAATAGGAGTGGTGCATATGGCAGAGAACAAAGGTTATATCAGAAACGCGGACGACATGGGCAGCATCAATATTTCCGACGAGGTCGTCGCGGTCATTGCTGCGGCTGCGGCTGCGGAGGTCGAAGGGGTGCACGGCCCCTACGTTTCGCACGGCATGGAGTTTGCCGGCATTCGCGGGCGCAAAGGCTTGGCGAAAGGGGTCAAGCTATGTATTGACAACGATGATGAGGTGTCGATTGATATCAACATTATCGTCGAAATCGGCTACTCTGTCAGCGAGGTGGGCGAGGCAGTCCAAAAGGCGGTTGTTTCTGCCGTCGAAGATGCTGTGGGGGCCAAGGTCGGCTCTGTGAACATCAATGTTTGCGGCATTTCGTTGAAAAAGAAAGCAGAGCGGTAGGGCATTGAATAGAGCTATGGCGAGGGAACTCGCTGCAAGGTTGTGTTATGCAATCGCGGAGAATCCTACGGACCCGGGCGAGCTTTTGGAGCGTATGTTCGATGCGGATTATTATTCGACGTTGTTGGCGGAGGATGAGATATTCAGCACAAGCCCCAGCAAGAAGCAGCTGGATTATATTTCCCGGATCGTTGCCGGCGTGTTCGAGCATGCTGCCGAGCTCGACGGATATATCGATAAGTATTCAAAGGGATGGAAGTTCGGAAGGATTTCGAGGACTGCTGTCGCGATCATGAAGACGGTCATGTTCGAGGTTCTATATATGCCTGATGTGCCTGACCGCGCGGCCATCAATTCGGCTGTCGAAATAGCGAAGCAATATGAGACGCCCGAAACCGTTTCGTTCATCAATGGCGTCCTGGGGGCGTTCGCACGTGCGGAGAAGGAGGAGGTGAACGGAGAATAGCGACGATGGTTTTTTCTGTCAGCGAGATCAACGGATATATTAAGAGCTTGCTCGATTCGGACGGCGTTCTTGCCGGCGTATATGTGCGTGGCGAGCTTTCTAATTATAAGGTGTATCCATCCGGGCATCATTATTTCACTATTAAGGACAATGAGAGCGCGCTGCGTTGCGTCATGTTTAAGGGCAGCGCAACGAAGCTGCGTTTTAAGCCGGAAAACGGCATGAACGCGGTTTTGTTTGGCAGGATCGCGGTTTATCCGAGGGATGGGGCGTATCAACTATATGTCAATGAGATCACCCCTGACGGCGTGGGCGATCTTTATTTTGCATATGAACAACTGAAGGAGAAGCTTTATGCGGAGGGGTTATTTAGCGAGTCGCATAAAAAGCCGATTCCGCAATATCCGGCCAGAATCGCCGTGGTCACTTCGTCCGCGGGCGCTGCGGTGCGCGATATTATCAGGGTGCTTGGGCTGCGCTGGCCTATGACGAAGGTGATTGTCGTGCCTGTGCGCGTCCAAGGGGCGGAGGCTCCGATGGAAATCGTCGGGGCTCTGCGTTATGTCAATGAGAAGAAGGTCGCGGACTTGATTATAACGGGGCGCGGCGGGGGTTCGCTGGAGGATTTGTGGGCGTTCAACGACGAAAGGGTCGCCCGCGCGATATTCGCTTCCGAGATTCCCGTCATTTCGGCCGTCGGGCATGAGCCTGACGTGACGATATCGGATTTTGTAGCGGATTTGCGCGCCGCGACTCCGTCCAACGCAGCGGAACTCGCCGTGCCTGATGTCAACGATGCTCTTGATACGTTGAAGGTCACCGATATCAGGCTACGCCAAGCGATCACGGGGGAGATCAAGGCGCTCAGGCGGAGGATTAATGATGCCGGCGCTAAGCGCGTGATGCAAAGCCCGCGTTTTTATATTGACGATAAGAGGCTGCTTATCGACCATTCGCAGGATAGATTGCTTGCGGCCGCACAGCGCGGAGTGCATAAAAACCGCGAACGGTTCGCGCGGTTTGCCGCGTCGCTCGATGCGTTGAGCCCATTGAAGGTTTTGGGGCGCGGTTATGCGATCGTGCGCGGCGCTGATGGCGTCGTCGTGAAGAGGGCTGCGGATGTGTCGCCGGGAGATATCGTGAAGGTTCGGCTGGAGGTTGACGAGATCGATTGCCGCGTGGAATAATCCGGCGGCGATACGTGTACATTACCGGGCGAAATAGCGGAGGTAAAGATTCTTCGCTTCGCTCAGAATGACAACGGAGTCTTAACTCAATGACATTGAGCTTGATTTGTGACGGAGATTGACTATTTTTTTGGGAGGTTTTTTTGTGTCTGATGTAGTCGATGAGGGCGTGGGAGCTTTGACGTTTGAGCAGGGTGCCGCGCGAATCGAAGAGATAGTCCGGCTGTTGGAGAGGGGGGATGCTCCTCTTGAAAAATCGCTCGCTTTGTTCGAGGAAGGCGCTGGGCTGATAAAGCTTTGCAGCAAAATGCTTGATGAGGCGGAGCAGAAAATCGTGATTTTGCAGAAAGATGCGAATGGCGAACCGGTTGAGGAGCCTTTTGATGGCGACTTATGATGCCGATTCGGCGGCGGGAGAGCTCGAGCGGTGTAAGGCGGATGCTACGACGGCGGGAGAGCTCGAGCGGTGCAAGGCGGTCGTTGAGGACAGGCTGTCGAGCTTTTTTGCACGAAACAGCAGCTATTCTGTTTTATATGACGCGATGCGCTATAGCCTGCTTGGCGGCGGAAAGCGAATCAGAGCAGCAATCTGCTTGAAGTTTTGCGAGGCGGTCTGCGGCGATATGTATCGGGCGCTCGATGCTGCTTGCGCTATCGAGATGCTGCACGCATATTCGCTCATACACGATGATTTGCCGTGCATGGACGACGACGATATGCGGCGGGGGCTGCCTTCAAACCATGTTGCTTTTGGAGAATTCACGGCGGTCCTGGCGGGTGATGCCTTACAGGCGGCGGCTTTTGGGGCGCTCGCATCGATGGAGCTGCCGGCCGGCGCTGTCTTGGAAATGGTGCGCATATTGGCGAATGCTGCGGGACCGGATGGCATTTGCGGCGGGCAATACCTTGACATGGCTGATGTTGGTGGGATTCGCTCAAAGACGGAGCTTGAGGAGATATATAAGCTGAAAACATCCGCGCTATTTGTCGCGTCGGCGCAGCTCGGTGTTTTGGCCGGGGGAGGCACTTCGGAACAGGTCGCGGCGGCCGGGGTTTACGCTTCCGCCGTCGGGATGGCGTTTCAGATAAGAGATGACTTGCTTGATTATTACGCCGATTCGGTGATAATAGGAAAGCCTGGCGGCTCTGATGAAAAAAACGGCAAGCTGACATTCGTGCCGTTGATGGGCGACGATGCTTGCGAGGATTTCATTCGCTCTGAGACGGAGAGGGCCGTCGGGGCGCTTGACGGCGTATTTCATGATGCTGCTTTTTTGGAATGGCTCGCGTATTATTTGGCGAATAGAGAAGTGTGATAATCTTATTGTTGATATATGCCGCCATTATTGATATTATTAAGCGGCGGCGCAGTATCCTAGTCAGATCTGCCGTCTACCAGGAAGGGCCTAAAAATCCTTTAAAGGGCATATCGTTGAAGCCCCTTGTGTTTGCTTCGGACGCCCAGTTCGGGGTGGATGCTGGGGGGAAGCGCGGAAAGACGTTTCTTTTTGCGCTTGCGTTTTCAGGGCGATCTCCAATGGCATGGAGAACCCGACCCTGTCGACGTGGAGACCTGTTCTTGTGCGGGACTGCAACGGAACGTTTGTTCCGCGGCCGATCCCGTACGAATCAGGCTTGAACCTGCAATGCGGTGCGTTAGGGAGGTTCGTCTCACGCATAGCTCCTCCCGGGCGAAAGCCTGGAGCGTTGCTGCTCCCAGTGCTGTGTGCAGCGTAGCCTGCCTTGAGTGGGCCTATGCGGATGGGGGAGCCACGCGTTTCCGATATGGCCATATCGGAACACGCGATTGCCCCTTGAAATATAGCTTGCAAAAGAGGCTAAGAGACGGTTTGACTGTTGTGGAAAACACCTAGGCTGTCCGGGGGCTTTGCGTTCCCGGAGCGAGTAGAGGATTACAGTGCGGACTAAGTGGCAATCGGGCAGCGGAGTTATGGTGACGCTCCGAGCGGGGGTTTAATGGGAAACCGCCTTGCCGGCAACGGGGGGTATCCCCGGGGGAAATCCGGCCCGACCTAAGCCGTAAGATTTACTCTGCTTGCTGCCGCCTCATCTTTTTCACAGATTCCGCTTCCGCCGCAGGGCAAATTTAGCCGGAGGGCGCTCCTAAGTTGTGGGGGTGGAACCCCCATGTTAGATAGTACCTAAGCGACTTGCAACACTAACAAATAACAAGATATTTTTCTACGCTTAGGTACTACCGCTGTGCGTAGCACGGTACGCAGCGTAGCTGCGTGAGGGACAAGCGAGCAGGGCAAATTCATTTTGCCCGTGAGCGAGCTGTCCCGAGGGGTTGTGGGGGTGGAACCCCCACGTTAGAATGACATGAAGAAAAAGACTAATTTCAAATGGCTCATCAAGATCGTATTGATCAGCATTGCCGCGTCCATGGCATTCATGTTCGCGACAACAAGAGCGCTCGGAAGCGTCGGATATATCGCGGCGTTTCTCATACTCTCCGTTTTCGTCATTCTCGGCATTGTTTTCGACATGATAGGCATTGCTGCTGCGACGGCGACAGAGGCGCCTTTTCATTCGATGGCCGCGCACAAAGAAGGCGGAGCGGCGGAATCGCTGTGGCTCATTCGCAACGCGGACAAAGTGTCGAGCATCTGCAACGATGTCGTTGGCGACGTTTCGGGCATTGTCAGCGGCGCGACGGCTGCGCTGCTGGCCGCTCGCATTACTCAGGGTACTGGAGCGGGCAGCATTATGGCTCCGCTGTTGATTTCAGCGGCTGTGACCGGCCTGACCATTGGAGGGAAAGCTGCGGGCAAGACTTTTGCGTTTAATAACAGCACGGCCATTATTCACAGGGCGGGGAAATTCGTTGGTATCTTTAAGGCGAAAAATCGAAAAAGAACATAATGAAACTCTGTTTCGTGGGGACCCCGTTGGATTCCGCTCGTGAGCGGGCGGTCCCGATGGGCTGTGGAGCGGAGCCTCACGTTATAACGATTACCAAAAGAGGTTAGAATACATTGGGTATTTTTGATAATATTGATTCACCGTCCGACGTAAAGGCGTTATCGACAGGCGAACTCGATGAGCTATGCGCGGAGCTGCGTGAATTTATGATAAAAAGCGTGTCGAAAACCGGAGGGCATCTTGCGTCCAATCTTGGAGTCGTCGAGCTTTCCGTCGCCATTCACAGGGTATTCGACACATCAAAGGACAGACTTGTTTTTGACGTCGGGCACCAGAGTTATGTTCATAAGCTCCTGACCGGCAGAAAATCAAGGTTTTCTACATTGAGGCAGCTTGGGGGGCTGGAGGGATATCCAAAGCCTTCGGAGAGCATCCATGACGCATTCATAGCGGGCCATGCATCAAATTCGATTTCTGTGGCGCTGGGGATTGCGCGCGCCAGGACGTTATCGCGCGGGGAGTATTCCGTAATTGCCCTCGTTGGCGACGGCGCTCTGACCGGTGGGCTTTCTATTGAGGGGCTGTCGAACGCGGGGGAGTCGGGGGAGCCTATCATAGTAATCCTTAACGACAACGGCATGTCGATAACAGACAATGTCGGGGGCATCGCTCGATATTTGTCCCGGCAGAGGATGAAACCGTCTTACGGCGCATTTAAAAAACGGTATAGGCGGTTGATGGACATTCTGCCCGGCGGGCGTGCGATATATGGCTTTACGCACAGGGTGAAGACATTGATCAAGAACGCCATCCTCAAATGCAGCATGTTCGAGGAGATGGGGCTGCAGTACTCCGGCCCTGTAGACGGACATAATATCGGAAGGATCGTCGAAGCGCTGGAATGGGCGAAACGGCAGAACGGGCCGACTGTCGTCCATGTGCTGACGCAAAAGGGGAAGGGCTATGAGTTTTCCGAACGGTCTCCGGAGGAATATCATGGCGTCCGACCGTTTAATTATAAGACCGGAGTGAAGACCTCGAGAGAAAGGACGTTTTCATCGGTTTTCGGAGACGAGCTGAGCAAGCTCGCGGCGAACGATCCCAGGATTTGCGCGATTACAGCATCCATGACGTCAGGCACGGGGCTGAGCGGGTTCGCGGCGCAGTTTCCCGAACGGTTTTTTGATGTTGGCATCGCTGAGGGGCATGCGGTTTCAATGGCCGCAGGGATGGCGTCCAAGGGCGCGGTTCCCGTTTTCGCGGTGTATTCGACGTTCCTGCAACGTTCCTACGACATGCTCATCCATGATGTCGCGATCAGCAATCTGCATGTGGTTTTTGCCGTGGACAGGGCGGGGCTCGTCGCGGGCGACGGCGACACGCACCAAGGGCTGTTTGATGCTGCTTTCCTGTGCTCCGTGCCCGGAATGACTGTTTTTAGTCCGTCGAATTATGCGGAGCTGCGCGATATGCTGCGGCTTGCGGTCGGGAGCCTTGACGGGCCTGTCGCCGTGAGGTATCCACGCGGTTCGGAGGGGATATATAGGGACGGCGGAGCTGATAATCATAAATGCGTGCGCGAGGGCAAGGATTTTTGCCTTGTGACTTATGGATTTAACGTCAATACGGCGATAGAGGCTGCGGACAGGCTGGAGCAGGATGGAATATTCGTCGAGATTATAAAATTGGGCTGCATATGTCCTATCGATATTGGCCCTATCGCGGAGTCGGTCGCTAAATGCGGCAGGCTGCTTGTGCTGGAGGAATGCGCGGGGCGCGGATCTGTCGGCGAGGGGATTGTCGCCGCGCTCGCGAAGAAAGGGCAGAAACGTGCGGCGAAGTTCCCGAAAAGCGTGCTGTTGATGAACACGGGCGATCTTTTCGTGCCCGCAGGGGAAATCGCAGAGCTCAGGGAGCTTTGCGGGATAGACGCAGCGAGCGTGTATGATGCCATTAAGGCGGAGATGAAGACAGGGAAGTAACCGGAAAGCGGCCGGGAGTGGCCGGGAAGTGGCTGTGAGGGGCCGGGACGTGGCTGGGGAGTGGCCGGGAGTGGCCGTGGAGTGGCTGTGAGGCAAGGGGCCTCGTGATAGGAGCGGGTGATTTGGGGAAGGTGCGGTTGGATGTTCTGCTTGCAGAGCGCGGGCTAGCGGAGAGCCGCGAGCGCGCGAAGGCCATCATCATGAGCGGCAGTGTCTATATTGATGGCGTGAGAGCGGACAAACCGGGATTGCTGGTCGGCGCCGATGTGTCACCTGAGGTCCGGGGAGGTCTTGAATATGTCAGCCGCGGAGGATTGAAACTGGAAAAGGCCCTGGACGTTTTTGGCGTGTCGACCGGCGGGAAGATTTGCATCGATTGCGGGGCGTCAACGGGAGGATTTACCGATTGCTTATTGAAAAACGGCGCCGCTCTGGTTTATGCCGTCGATGTTGGATATGGCCAATTGGCGTGGAAAATTCGCAACGATCCGCGTGTGGTCGTGATGGAACGGGTGAATATCAGATATTTGACCAATGATATGCTCGAGAAGAGACCGGAGCTTGCGGTAGTTGATGTGTCGTTCATATCGCTCGGGCTGGTGCTGCCGGTTTTGAGGAGCCTTTTGACGGAAGACGGGATAGCGATTTGCTTGATAAAGCCGCAGTTTGAGGCCGGTCGCGAGAATGTCGGAAAAAAGGGAGTCGTGCGCGATGCGGAGGTGCATGTTGCTGTTCTCGATGCTTTTGTCGGCAATGCTAAAAAGTCCGGGTTTTGCGTAAAGGGGTTGTCTTATTCGCCGATACGCGGGCCTGAGGGGAACATTGAGTTTTTTGGTTTTCTCGGCAGCGGTGGCGGGGTCGAGGGGTTGGACGCGGGCGCCGTCGTTAGTGAGGCGCATAGTATGCTGTTGTAGGGGGATGGGGGCGTGAATTTAAGACAACGCTGGGCTCAGTATGATAAGGGTAGGGCGCTCAGAATGACAAGGGTAGGGCGCAAATAATGGCAAGGGTGTATTATGACTAATAGAAAAATGATTATTTTATCCCCTAATGGAAACCGGGATATCGGATTTGAGATGACATATAAAGTGATGGACATCCTCGAACGTCATGGGAGGAATGTCCTTGTATTGCCGATGTTTGACGATGACTCCGATAAATTTGGTTTGCCCGCCGGGATTGATGCGATTGAATTTGCCGACGTCGTCGCGAATGCGGAAATCATCATTACATTCGGCGGGGACGGCACGATACTGCAGGCGGCGAGGACCGCAGCGGGCCCCGGGATCCCGATATTGGGCGTGAACATGGGCGGCAAAGGTTTTATGGCCGATTTGGAAATTGGTGATATAAAGTTGATTGACGCATTGGCGATTGGGGAGTATGATATAGAGGACCGCATGATGCTCGATGCCGAAGTGGTGAGGGACGGCGCAATCGTGCACGATGATTTTGCATTAAACGACATTGTTCTGAGGGGCGATAATAAAGTTATCGACCTGACGCTATATGGCGACGGGCAACAGATTTCAAGGTTTTCAGGCGATGGCGCGGTTGTCGCCACGCCGACTGGTTCGACCGCGTATTCAATGGCGGCGGGCGGGCCGATCGTAGAGCCATCCGCCCAAAACATTATAATTACCCCCATATGCGCCCATATATTGGAAGCGAAGCCTTTCGTGCTTGTATCTGACAGGTGCGTGTCCATAGAGGTCGGATTCAAGAAAAACAGCAATGCGTATATGTCGGCGGATGGGGGCAACCATGTTGGCATTCTCGGCGGTGATGTCATCAATGTGCGCAAATCGGGGAAGGTTACGCGGCTCGTCCGTCTGTCGGACAGGAGCTTTTATAGAAAAGTCAGCGAGAAATTGGGGGTGGGGCAATGAAGAAGGATAGGCAAAATGCAATTTTGCGCGTCATCGCGGATATTGACATCGAGACGCAGAACCAGTTGATCGATGAGCTTGCGAAAGAGGGCATCGAGAGCACGCAGGCGACTCTGTCGCGGGACATCAAGGAATTGCATCTGGTGAAGGAGCTGACCCCGAAGGGCACATACAGATATGCCGTGAGCGGGACTCCGAACGTGCAGCGGCAAGCAATCAGGCTGAAGTCGATTTTCAAGGAGAGCGTGACGTCATATGCCAACGCATTGAACATTGTCGTCATAAAGACTCTTCCGGGGCTTGCGCCTGCTGCATGCGCGGCCATCGATGGCATGGGGATCAGAGGGCTCGTCGGAACCATCGCGGGCGACGACACGGGTTTTTTGGCGATGAGCGATGTTACGGCTGCCGAGCGATTTTGCAATGAAATTGAGTTAATGTTACAATGATCAAATTGCTTCATATCGAAAACATAGCTGTTATCGAGAAAGCGGATATCGAGTTTTCGCATGGCCTGAACGTGCTGACAGGCGAAACCGGAGCCGGGAAATCGATCATCATTGACGCGCTTTCCGCCGTTACAGGTGGGAGGACTTCGCGCGAGGTTATCCGGACGGGTGCGGATTATGCGTCTGTCACGGCTGTCTTTTCGATGCCGGAGGACTTGCCTTGGCAGGAGGCCAGCGGAATCGAGCCTGACGAGAGCGGCGATGTGTTCATATCGCGCAGGATTTCGGCAGACGGCAAGAGCGTATGCCGCGTCAACGGTGTTCCCGTCTCTGCCGCGCAATTGCGGGAGATTGGCGCACGGCTGCTTGACATTCATGGGCAGAACGATGGGAGGAAGCTGCTCGACGAGGGCGCGCATCGTGAATATTTAGACGATTATGGCGGCCTTGGGGGAGCATTGGAGGCTTTTCGCGTTTCATATGGCATGCTTGTGGCTAAAAAAGGCGAGATAGAGAAGCTTTCCATCGATGAAGCCGAAAAAGAGCGCAGGATAGATGCTTTGAAGTTTCAAATCGAAGAGATCGAGCGGGCAAGGATCAGGCCGGGCGAGCACGGCGAGCTTGAGGCGCGGCGGGAGCTTTTAATGAACGCATCGAAGCTGACGGAAGCCGTCGAGACAGCGTTTAGCGCACTATTCGGCGATGACGACAGCCCCGGGGCGGTCGCGCTCATCAGCGATGCGCGGTCGCAGCTTGAAAAGGCCGCGCGGTATTCGGAGGGGCTGCGCGCGTTGGGCGAGCGGCTGAGCGACCTCGGCTTCACGGCGCAGGATATTTCCGACGAATTGAGGGATTTTCGCGCGGAGCTGGATTTTTCGCCCGGTGAGTTGGACGAATTGGAAGCGCGATTGGACGTATTGAGGCGTATCATCCGCAAATATGGCGGAGAAGAGGAGGCGCTCGAGCTTCTCGAGCGCGGCATTGCCGAGATTTCCGATATTGAGGACTCCGCAAACAAGCTGGAGAAGCTGGGAAAGGAGCTTGATTCATTGGTGCTGGAGAGCTGCAGGCTCGCGGAGGAGCTGTCCGGTTTGCGGAGGAGCGCCGCGGCTGCTTTGCAGGAGCGGGTGATGGAGGAATTATCGCAGCTTAACATGCCGGGCGTGGAGTTTTCTGTCGAATTTGATGAAGTTCGCGGCGAATATGGCTTGGGCGCGTTTGGCAGCGACGAGATTTGTTTTTTGATGTCGGCCAATGCGGGAGAGCGGCCGGGGAAGATCAGCCGCATCGCTTCAGGCGGGGAGCTTGCAAGGATCATGCTTGCTTTGAAGAACGTTTTGAGCGGGGAGAACGATACCGGGACGATGGTTTTTGACGAGATTGACACGGGGGTTTCGGGCGTTGCGGCGCAACGCGTCGGCGAGAAGCTGGCGAATCTTGCGGCGCGGAGGCAGACTCTGTGCGTGACGCATTTGCCGCAGATCGCCGTGATGGCGGACACGCATTTTATGATCAGCAAGAGCGTTGAAGGCGGCAGGACGTTTACGCATGTGGATCTGCTCGATTTCGATGGCAGGAAAGCTGAGATCGCAAGGCTTAGCGGCGGCGAGAATGTGACGGCGACGATGCTCTCCGGAGCTTCGGAGCAGCTTGAAGCGGCTGCGAAGTATAAGAGTCAAAGGTTGGTGTAGCTGGAAAGGTTGGTGTAGCTGGAATGAAAGACAATGTCATCAAGTTCCCGGGCGGGACTGTACGGAAGACAATCGAGATAAACGGGAAGCAATACAATACGCGTTATCTTGATAGGAAGAGCATGCTGCCGCATGCTGATGTTGAATATATCGGGTATTATGACTTCGATTTGGAGGAGCATGGTGCATTGTATGGGTTTTTGTTCGTCAAGAAGGTCAATGATAATGCCAATAAAATGATTCATTATAATGTGTTGATCGATCAGATTGGGAAGATTGTAGCGACCAATGCGAGCATTAATTCTTTGAAGGCGATTGCTTTGGCGCATATTGGTGCTTCGAGAGGGTGATTTGCACTTTATGTGCGGATGTGATGGAATTGGTAGACATGCAGGATTTAGGTTCCTGTGCCGCGAGGCGTGTGGGTTCGAGTCCCTTCATCCGCACCAACTGTATGTCAAGCAGAAGCTAAAAATAATTTTTGGCTTCTGCTTGACTGGTGCGCCCGGCATGAGCGCAATCTATAGGGTTAAAGTCCCGAACACACCCGGCAGTGGGAAGTGTTAGCCAAAGTCAAGGGTGTCCGTCGTAAGGCG
>JGI24702J35022_10001098_pt1 | contig 16819 bp, 13 predicted proteins | sample TergutTh196P4_FD_35022 | JGI IMG/M metagenome (IMG submission 35022)
AGCCGAAAGCAATGCCGCCAAATTATAAATCGTATCAATACGATACCTTGCTACCGTTTCGGCAATCTGCTGTTCGTTCGTAATATCTACAAGCGCCATAGGCCCCGATTCGGCCAATTCGCCTTTCGGTTCAGCGCCAGGAATATAACCTGCTACCACACAACTACCGGAATAACGTTTTCTCAATTCCATGGTCAACTCAGAACCAATCTGGCCGGTCGACCCAATTATTAAAATATTCTTCATCCTGCATAAAACTTCGCTGCAAAATTAAACATTTTATCAAACAAATTCGTACCTTTGCCTTTTTAAAAAAGAACTATATATAATTTATGTACGGAAAATTTCAACAACACCTGACTAACGAACTATTTGATATAGAGTCGGCAGGTTTATATAAGAGGGAAAGAATCATAAAAACGCCTCAAAAGGCTGATATCGTGGTCAATGAAAACGAAGAAGTGCTTAATTTTTGTGCCAATAATTACTTGGGACTGTCCTATAATCCGCGTGTGATTGATGCAGCCAAAAAAGCGATGGATTCACACGGTTTCGGTATGTCGTCCGTCCGTTTTATTTGTGGGACACAGGATATTCACAAATCACTGGAAAAAGCCATATCCGACTATTTTCATACAGAAGACACGATCCTCTATGCCGCCTGTTTCGATGCAAACGGAGGATTGTTCGAGCCGCTTTTCACAGAGGAAGACGCCATCATCTCCGATGCGTTAAACCATGCCTCCATTATCGACGGTGTAAGGCTTTGCAAAGCCAAACGCTATCGTTATGCCAATGCAACGATGGAAGAATTGGAAAAGTGTCTGCAGGAAGCACAGGCGCAGCGTTTCAGAATCATTGTGACGGATGGCGTTTTTTCTATGGACGGCAATATTGCGCCGGTAGACCAAATATGCGCATTAGCCCAACAATACGAGGCGTTGGTTATGGTAGATGAATCACATTCAGCCGGCGTTGTCGGAGCAACCGGACATGGCGTGGCCGAATTATTTAATGTATATGGGCAAATTGATATTTTCACCGGAACATTGGGCAAATCGTTCGGAGGTGCTTTAGGGGGATTCACGACAGGGAAAAAGGAAATCATTGATATATTACGCCAGCGTTCGCGACCTTATTTATTCTCCAATTCGTTAGCCCCTTCCATTATCGGAGCCAGCCTTGAAGTCTTCAACATGCTGAAAGAGAGCAACGAACTGCACACAAAACTAATGGAGAACGTCCATTATTTTTACAGCAAATTGTTGGCGGCCGGATTTGATATCAAACCGACCCGGTCGGCCATTTGCGCCGTAATGCTGTATGATGCTAAGTTATCACAGATTTTCGCCCAACACATGCAGGAAGAAGGCATCTATGTCACAGGATTTTACTATCCTGTCGTCCCCAAAGGACAAGCACGCATCCGGGTTCAGTTATCAGCCGGACACAATCAAACACATCTCGATAAAGCCATCGAAGCGTTTATCAAGGTAGGGAGAAGACTTGAAGTCATAAGATAGTTCAAAGTTCAAGGTTCAAGGTTCAAAGTTCAACAATAAATAATTTAAAGATTTAAAATTTAAAAATTTAAAAAAATATTCAATAATCCCGTTAGGGATTTAATATCGGTAGAAACAACAATCCCGTCAGGGATTTACGCTCGGTAGAATTCAAGGTTCAACAATAAATAATTTAAAAAATTTAATGATTTAAAGATTTAAAGATTTAAAAATCAATTAATCAATTAATCGTAATTCATAATTTACATGTTCAAGGTTCAAAGTTTAAAGTTCAAGGTTTATATTAATTATCAATTGTCAATTATCCATTATCCATTCTAAAAGTATGTCTCCCAGCAATTTCCACAGTCACTGTACCTTCTGCGATGGACGAAGCCATCCCGAAGACTTTATCAAAATGGCCATATCCAAGCATTTTCGGGCTTACGGCTTTTCGTCACATTCACCGTTACCGTTTGAGACATTTTGGAACATGTCAGCCTGCGATATGGATAACTATATAACTGAAATCACCTATTTGAAAGAAAAATACAGCGACTTGATAGAGATTTATTTGGGTATGGAAATTGATTATTTAGATGAAACATATAACGCATCCAGCCCTTATTTTCAGGCATTACCATTAGAATACCGGATTAGTTCTATTCATTTTATACCCTGTCAACACCCTTTAATAGCAGAGAATATGGCAAGTATTGACGGTCCTTACAGTGAGTTTGTTCGTTCGGTAACAAAGTATTATCAGGGAAGTGTACGGATGATAACGGAACATTACTTCCGTAATTCAATGTTAATGGTTGAAGCGGGAGGATTCGAAATTGTCGGACATATAGACAAAATCTATATGAACGGCATCCGCCATCCCGATTTCGATATACAGGCTTCATGGTATCAAAAGCCATTTAATGATTATCTTGAATTAATTGCCGAAAAAGGATATATTGTTGAAATCAACACAAAGTCGTTTGTCGGCAAACAACAGACTTTTCCGCATTTGAATATGCTGAAATCACTCTATAAACACCGGATTCCTGTGATGGTAAACGCTGATTGCCATGCGCCCGATTTGATAAATGACGGACGCGACCAGGTTTTGGCAATACTGAAAGAAACAGGATTTAAAGCCACACGCGAATTGGTGAAAGGCGTATGGCAAGATATAGCCATCGAATAAGAAAAGTATGGAAATTACAATTACCGTCCTGATCATTACCATCATACTTTTTGTCAGAGGGAAAATCCGCACTGATATCGTAGCGCTATGCGCATTGGTTGCATTGGCAGTTACACGTGTGCTGACTCCTCAGGAAACGTTATCAGGATTTTCCAATTCGGTTGTTATCATGATGGTAGGACTTTTTGTGGTAGGGGGTGCTATCTTTAAAACAGGATTAGCCAAGACCATCGGAAGTAAATTAATATCATTAGCCGGTGAAAATGAGACTAAATTATTGTTGCTTATCATATTAGTGACCTCTTTTATAGGAAGTTTTGTCAGCAACACCGGCACTGTTGCGCTGATGCTTCCCATTATAGTCAGTATGACTGCCAAAGCCAATATCAGCCCCGGCAGGTTTCTGATGCCTTTAGCCTTTGCGAGCAGTATGGGGGGCATGTTGACTTTAATCGGTACACCGCCCAATCTTGTGATACAGGAAGAACTGTCCCAAGCCGGATTCCATGATATTTCTTTTTTTACATTCGTCCCGGTCGGTATTATCTGTATTACAGTCGGAATTTTGGTACTGACTCCCCTTAGTAAATTTTTTCTTGTCAAAAAAGATGCCGAAAAGAAAAATAACCAGGTTACATCTAAAGATTTGGCACGTAAATACCAATTATCCGATAATCTTTACAGGATTCTTGTACCTCAACATGCACGGGTGTGTAATCAAAAGTTAGTCGACTTGAACATAACCGAAAAATACGATGTTAGTTTATTGGAAGTGAGAAGAAGTTCGCCTGGATCCAGCTTTTTTATGCGAACGGTCGATCAAAAATTAGCCGGCCCTGATATGGAACTGATGGCCGATGACATCTTATATGCATTCGGGAAATACGAAGATATTCAGACCTTTGTGAAAGAAAACAGACTGAAACTGACCAAAGCGCATACTTCGGAATATACAGGCGAGTTATCATCAGATAAATTAAGTGTCCGGGAAATCGGGATCGCCGAAGTATTGATTCTTCCCGAATCCAAATTAATTAATAAACCGATTAAGGAAAGCAACTTCAGGTCTAACTATGCGGTTAACATATTGGGAATCGGACGAAAAAACGAATATATCCTCAACCATATCAAAGATGAGAAACTTCAGGCAGGCGATGCCCTGCTTGTACAGGGCAATTGGGAAAATATCGGATTGTTAAGCCACGAGCAAAATGAATGGGTAGTACTTGGGCAACCGATGGAAGAAGCCGCCAAAGTCACCTTAGACTATAAAGCGCCGATTGCTGCCGGTATTTTGATCTTAATGATTGCTGCAATGGCTTTTAACGTGCTCCCGCCGGTGATTTGTGTATTGATTGCTGCTCTGTTGACCATTTTGACAGGTTGTTTCCGCTCTCCCGAAGAAGCCTTTCAAACCATTCGATGGGAAAGCATTATCCTGATTGGAGCCATGATGCCTATGTCTTTGGCTTTTGAAAAAACAGGACTTTCCGAACTTATTTCACACAACTTAGTAACAGGTTTACAGGATTACGGACCTATTGCACTATTGGCAGGTATATATATTACAACGTCCGTACTTACCATGTTTATCAGTAATACAGCTGTAGCTGTATTGGTAGCGCCTATCGCCTTACAGACAGCGCTTACGATGGAAGTAAGTCCCTATCCTTTTTTGATGGCGGTGACAATAGGTGCAAGCATGTGTTTTGCTTCTCCATTCTCCACACCACCCAATGCATTAGTCATGTCGGCAGGCAAATATACATTCAAAGATTATATCAAAGTCGGATTGCCGCTGCAAATCCTGGTAGGAATCATTATGATTCTGGCGCTGCCGTTATTGTTTTCGTTTACGTAAACATTTAAAAATTTAATGATTTAAAGATTTAACAATCCGGAAATTCCTTTAGGGATTCAATATTGGTAGCATCAATTAATTCATAATTCATAATTCATAATTGACATGTTATTCAAGCCTATCACAATAGAAGATAAAGAAATTATCACATCTTATACCCATTCGGGAGGTTTTCGGAATTGTGATTTTGCCTTTGCCAATATGTGCAGTTGGCGTTTTCTGTATGACAGCGAGTATGCTGTCGAAGACGATTTTTTATTCATCCGTTTTTTTATCAAACAGTACAGGGTCTATATGTTTCCTGTCGGAACCGGCGATCTGAAACAGGCCATCGAAAAAATCGTTAAAGACGCCAAAGATAATCATAATCAACTCCGTATTTTTGGAGTCTCAACATCGGGAAAGGACAAGATAGAAATGCTGTTCCCCGACAAATTTACGTTCTCGGCCAACAGAAATTATTTTGATTACATCTACCAACGTGAAGATCTGCTGACATTAAAGGGTAAAAAATACCAGTCGAAACGCAATCACTTCAATAAATTTTCTAAAAGCTACACATACACCTATTTACCGATTTCGCGGGATATGATTCCGGAATGTTTGGATCTGGAATACAGGTGGTATCAGGCGAATCATACCGAACAAGATGCAGAGGCGTTAAAATTTGAAAATCGTTCGATGATGTACGCCCTGAATCATTTCGATGCCTTAGGATTAACTGGTGGAGCGATTATGGTTGATAACAAAATTATTGCGTTCTCTTACGGATCACCGGTCAATCATGATACCTTTGCTGTTCATGTTGAGAAAGCAGATATACGGTATGATGGTATCTTTAGCGTGATCAACCGCGAATTTGTAGCGCATATACCGGAACAATACATCTATATCAACCGCGAGGAAGACCTGGGAATACCCGGACTGCGCCAATCCAAATTATCCTACCGCCCGACAATCCTGTTTGAAAAGAATATGGCGCTGAAGATTCTACCAATATTGAATCCCTAAAGGGATTATTGAATTTTTAAATTTTTAAATTATTTATTTTTGAACCTTGAACTCTACAAATATTTAATCCCTAAAGGGATTATTGAATTTTTAAATCTTTAAATTATTAAATTTTTAAATTATTTATTGTTGAACTTTGAACTAAAAAAATATGAAACAGCAAATAATCGACTTGTGGAAAATCTCATTTGGTGATACCGACGATTTTATCCGGCTTTATTTTGACAGGGTCTACAAAGACGAACAGACACTTGTCATTCGGAAAAACGACCGGGTCGTGTCGGCGCTGCAAATACTTCCTTACCAAATGACTTACTGCGGAACGACTATTCCGGTTGGTTATATTTACGGCGTATGTACATTGCCCTCCGAAAGAGGCAAAGGGTTGATGAAGAAACTTATGCTTCAGGCTTTGGAAGAAATGAGGCTTCGAGGTTATGCCCTTTCGATGCTTATTCCCGCAACGCCACAGCTTTTTGATGTTTACCGCCGCTTTGAATTTGCCAATGCGTTTGATTATGCGATTGAAGATATGCAAGCTAAAAAGCCATCCAATAATACCAATTCCTACTCCCGCTCGTTTCCTAACGAGCAGATTATTGTGGATTGTCCCCTCCTTGTTAGGAAACAAAGAGGAGTAACGTACCATTTTCCCGTCATTGCGAGGAACGAAGCAATCCGGTTAGACCAACTTTTGCCTGATACGCTATATAGCTACTACCATAAAAAACAACTTGAACGCGACTGTTGTATCCTCCATTCAGCTACCCAATTTGAAATAATCTGCCAAGACCGACAGTTGGGCGGTGGTGAAATCTGGGTGGCTATATCAGACGAACAACTTGTTGGTCTGGCATTTACCGACCCTTTCACAAACGATACCTTATCTATCAGAGAAATCATGTGTAACGATATCGAAATAAACAATAAACTCGTCCAATCCATCTTAAACCATCATCAACTGAATAGAGCCAAACTCCGTATCCCCCCTACCCCATCCCATTCCATCCCTTATGGAATGGCGCGGATTATCAACAAAGCACAAATGGTTGATTTACACGTTCAAAGTTCAAGGTTCAAAGTTCAAGGTTCATCCTCCCCTCCCGTTCCTCTCTCCGATAGAGATGGGGAGCGAATTCAAAATTCAAAATTGCCAGACAATATCTATGCCGATATCCCATTACTTACGCAAAAACTACTGCATTACGACCAACGCCGAGCCTATATGAATTTAATGTTGGATTGATTTATGCTCCTGCTGCAATAATCAATCCCAATCCAATCAGGAATAATGCAAACATGGCATATAGATACTTATTCGTTCCTTCGGGCGCTTCCTTGAATTCCTTCCAGATGACGACACCCCAACATGCTGAAACTAATGTAGCGCCTTGTCCCAGACCGTATGAAATAGCTGCTCCCGCCTTACCGGCAGCTATCAGGTTGAAAGCATTGCCAAGCCCCCAGATGAGTCCACCCAATACGCCTACCATGTGGATTTTAAACGGACCTTTGAAATATTCGCTGTATCTCACCGGCGAGCCTTCAAACGGTTTTTTCATGGCAATGGTATTGAAAATGAAATTGCTGGCGAAAATCCCACAAGCGAAGATGAACATAGCCGTATAGGGTGTCATCTTACCTGCAGCAGGATTAACAAAATTGTCTAAATCCATCGAGGCGGCAACAAAGCGATAGAAAAACGACATGAGCAAACCGGCAATCAACGATATAATAATACCTTTGGAGGATACTTTTTTCGTGTTGGCCGTGAGTTTTTTGTATGCCAACGCATTGAATACGATGGCAACGGTCACTAATGCCACACCGCAAAACAACAATATAGGATCGCCCTTGGCTGCACCCATATAATTGATCAGTACACCCAACACTAAAGCCAACCCTATACCCACAGGAAAAGCAACCGACATGCCTGCAATGGAAATGGCGGCAGAAAGTAGTATATTGGCAGCATTGAAAATAATACCACCCAATAAAGCGCTGCTAATGTTACCCAAATCAGCTTGACATAAGTCGGGGATAAAACTGCGCCCTTCCGTACCAAAACTTCCTAACGTGAATGCTGAAAGTAAAGCAAACAGCAGGATACCAATTACATAATCCCAATAAAAAAGCTCGTAGCGCCATGTCTTACCTGCAAGTTTCTGGGTATTACCCCACGAACCCCAGCATAGCATGGTGATGAAACAGAAGATAACAGCTAATGAATAATTTTGTACGATAAACATAATTAATTAAGAATTAAGAATTAGGAATTAATTGATTCTACCAATATTGAATCCCTAAACGGATTATTGAATTTTTTTAAATCTTTAAATCATTAAATTTTTAAATTATTTATTTTTGAACCTGATTTATTGATGATTATCAAAACGCGGCGCATCGGAATACACAAGTATGTTGCTCACAGTAATAGCAGCATCATTTCGCGGATTGAGCCACTTGAACGACACATTATGTTTGCTTTTAGGCAATTGGTATTTCCAGAACAACTCAAGACGGCGGACAATGATAGAAGCAGGTAAATTGAATGTTTCAACCAATTGATCATCAATATAAGCTTCCACACGGGCTACATACGAATTATCCGGACAACGAAGACCGCCATTCACAACTACCCCTATGCCTTCAAATTCCAATGCTTCCATTGTACCGATGGTATTACCTGTTCCTCCGCTACCCGCTCTGATCTGTCTGAGTTCGACTGGGTAATGGCCTTCAAACGCTTTTTCATAGCGTACCGGTTCAGGTAACTGACAGACGATGGTCACATCGTCGCCTTCCACCTTACCTCCTCCGCGTTGAATCACCTGAAGCGCTTGATTGAAACTCATCTGATAGGTCTTGTTCAGGGAGATATTCGTATAGGCAAAATTCATATCTTCCACCTCTCTCAGGTTTTTCATCCAGTATTCCGGTATTTGGCTGTATCCAAGAATAGTACCGAGTATGCCACCTGCCGATGCAGGATTACAATCCGAATCCTGTCCGCAACGGGTAGCAATATCAATAGTCCTGTAAAAATCGCCTTCACCGTATAACAAACCGATGATAATGTAAGCGCTGTTGATGACAGCATCAATGTCATAAGGGACAAAGACTCCTGAAGGACATCCTACATCAGAACTCCATTTCTTCTCACATTCAGCCCAAGCTTGTTTCCAGTCTTCCGGATATTCCTTATGCCATTTGATTACATCGCTCATACATTGATAGAAGACACTTTGTTCGGGGATAGCCTTGAGCGCTTCGGTGACTACAAATTCGACATCATCCGAAACGAAAGCCAACGCATACATTGCTCCCACATATACACCACCATACCATCCATCGCCATAATTCATGATATGTCCTATCTTGTCGGATATTTCCGAAGCTGTATTGGGCATGCCGGGCGACATCAACCCCGCATAATCAGCCTCAATCTGGTAGTCAATGTCGTCGGCATGAGGATTATTGAGCCAGTGTCCTGAAGCCGGTGGCATAATCCCTCGTAGAATATTGTAACGGGCAGCCTGGTTGGCATGCCAGAGTTGATAACCGGCATGGGCAAAAGCCATGGCAAACGAATCAGCCGGTGCATCAAGTCCTAAGCGGTCAAATACTTCCACAAACGTCAGGTCCATGTAGACATCATCGTATAATCCGGGCGAATTTTCATAATACCATTTGATATAACTATCATTCCAGGGTATTGATACATAATCCTGGATCATGGTACCGCAGAACTTGAATTCGGTAGGCCCTCCATATGTACAACCAATCGTTTGGCCTGCCCAGCCTCCCTTAATTTTATCCAATAATACTGATTTTGTGAGTGTTATCCTGTCGGGCATCTCACTTTGCGTTGCCGGTCCCGATTGTGTACAGGCAAGCAACAAAAAAGCAAATGATAATAAAAGAATTTTTTTCATATTGATAATGTATTAATTTATAATTCAATAAAATCGTCGACTTCATGGCGGTAAGGAGCCGATGATTGCGCTCCGGAACGTGTCACCGAGATGGCCGCAGCTTTACAGGCAAAACGTACGGCTTCCATCAACGTACACCCCTCGGAAAGAGCTAAGGCTAAACCACCGTTAAAAACATCTCCCGCTGCAGTAGTATCCACAGCGTTTACCTTAGGCGCAGGAATGGTCTCCATATTTTCCCCGTTTTCCCGATCATATATCAGCGCACCTTTGGCACCCAGCGTGATTACAACATACCTTACGCCCATTTTGGAAATTACCCTTGCAGCAGAAGCGGCTGTGTCAATATCTGTGATTTTCACGCCTGAAATCATTTCAGCTTCCGTCTCATTCGGTGTGATAAGATAGAGGTTGCGAAGCAACGATGGTGAAAGCCGGTGAGCAGGCGCTGGGTTAAGGATCACTTTCTTTCCGGCATGAAAAGCGATATCCGCCACATATTCAACCGTCTCTATTGGAATCTCTAACTGCATCAAGATAATATCAGCTTGTTGAATAGTTTCTGTTGCCAATGATAAGTCGTTGGGTAATAAGTTAGCATTTGCACCGGAAGCCACAACAATGCAGTTTTCTGCTTGATCATCTACCGTAATCAACGCCACCCCTGAAGGGTTTCGATTGTCTGAAAAGATATAAGAAGTATCAATACCTTCTGTTGCAAATAATTGATGCGACTGATGGCCGAAAATATCGTTTCCTGTTTTACAGATAAATGTGACATTCCCCCCTAATCTGGCTATTGAAACAGCCTGATTAGCCCCCTTCCCACCGGGATTCATAAAAAATACACCTCCAAGCACCGTTTCACCTGCCCGGGGGAGGTGATTGGCTTTAATAACCATATCCGTATTGGTACTGCCAACTACTAAAATTTTGGATTGCTTTGCTTCTTTCACCGTTTCTTTCTTTTTTTGTTAATAATTCGTCATAAAAATAAAAAAAAATGGGAGTCTTCTTTTCGCAAAGACTTCTCCCATTGGGTCTTAATAGGTATTAGTCTTTTAAGGCAAAAAGATTGTTTAGGTTATCGCGACAAAGATAAGATTTTGTTATAAATTTTTATGAATAAAAAAACATATTTTACAACATGTTTTTGATTTTTTTTCATTTTTTTAAAAAACACAACGTATTGTTTTTGAGTTGTTTGATTTTTTTAACAAAAAAACAGCGCTACAGCCACCAATTAATTAACAAATTTTAACGCTATTCCGCTTCCCTGTCTTTCCCGATTTCTTCCATTTTCAGGGTTTTCTCCACTGTCTATGACTTGTCCATCGGAATAAACAAGCCGGCCATTTACAAACGTTTTTAGGATTGCATGTTGAAACGTCTGTCCCTCTAAAGGCGACCATCCGCATTGATATAAAATATTATCTTTCGAAACAGTCCATCTGTGATGAGGGTCAATCAACACCAAATCTGCATAATAACCGGGGCGAATATAACCGCGCCGGTCAATACGAAACAGTTCAGCCGGATAATGAGCCATCTTTTCCACCACTTTTTCTTTGGTAAATATACCTTGACTTGCCAATTCAAACATGGTCACTAATGAATGTTGCACCATTGGAGCGCCCGAAGCAGCAGTCAGGCAATTCCCCTCTTTTTCGGATAATAAATGTGGCGCATGGTCGGTCGCAACAATATCAATCCTGTTTTCATTCACTGCCGCACGTAATGCCGCACGATCGTTCGCCGTTTTGATTGCAGGATTCCACTTGATACGATTTCCGTAAACCGCATAATCATCGGCAGTAAACCATAGAAAATGCACACACGTCTCGGCAGTGATTTGTTTGGAATGGATGGGTTTGCCTGATGCAAACAAACTAATTTCTTTGGCTGTCGACAGATGTAATACATGCAAACGTGTTCCAAGTGAAGAAGCTAATGCCACTGCTTCGGCAGTCGATTCATAACACGCTTCTTCGCTGCGAATCCTTGAATGAAACGATATGTCCAATGCCTCTTCGCCGTATTTGTTTATATAATATGCCTTGTTTCGCTGAATGACAGCTTCTTTTTCGGCATGAATGGCTATCAGCAAATCGGTTTCACCAAAATAACGGCGCAATGTTTCCTGCTGATCCACCAGCATATTTCCGGTTGAAGAGCCTAAAAATAATTTGATTCCTGGAATCCTGCTTCTATCTAATTTTCCGATTTCCTGAAAATTAGTATTTGTCCCGCCAAAAAAGAATGCGTAGTTGGCGAGGGATGTTTCGGCAGCGCGTTGTAATTTCCATTCAAGTTCGGCCAATGTTGTAGTGGGTGGATTCGTGTTGGGCATATCCATAAATGACGTGACACCACCTGCCACAGCCGCACGGCTTTCTGTCCCGATGGTTCCCTTGTGTGTAAATCCCGGTTCGCGGAAGTGTACCTGGTCATCAATCGCACCGGGAACAAGCCATTTTCCTGTCGCATCAATCCGGACGGCATCCGCCGCTTCAACCGGCACCTTATCGCCTTCAAATACTGCGGCGATCAATTCATCTTCAATAAAGACGGAGCCTGTAAACGAGCGTCCTTCGTTAATGATAACAGCATGTTGAATCAAATACTTCATCCAATCACCCTTTTTTCTTCGGATATTTACGGGAAAAACGCTGCCACCGTAATTTCAACACGCCAAATAATGCTTCTCCAAAGATAGATGAGTTCATTTTTGACGTTCCCAGCACACGGTTCACAAACACGATCGGCACTTCCATCAGCTGAAAACCGCATAGATAAGCCGTATATTTCATTTCAATCTGGAAAGCGTACCCTTTGAATCGCACCTTATCCAATTCGATGGTTTCCAGTACCTCCCGCCTGTAACACTTAAATCCGGCCGTTGTATCCCGCACTTTCATTCCGGTAATCATCCGGACATAAACCGATGCAAAATACGACATCAATACACGCCCTAACGGCCAGTTTACCACATTAACACCATCACAATACCGTGAACCGATGGCCACATCAGCGCCTTGCTCCACACAGGCGGCATAGAGCTTAGGCAAATCATCGGGATTATGACTAAAGTCGGCATCCATCTCAAAGATAAAATCATATCCTTGCGCAACCGACCAGTTGAATCCACAAATATATGCCGTACCCAATCCCAATTTGCCTTCACGCTCAATCATAAAAAGGCGTTCCGGAAATTCTTCCTGCAACCGTTTCACAATGTCGGCCGTCCCATCGGGCGACCCATCGTCGATAATCAGCAAATGAAACTCCTTTTCCAGCCCAAAGACTGCCCTAATGATACTTTCAATATTCTCCTTCTCGTTATACGTTGGAATAATTACGATACTGTCTGCCATTATTTCCTTGTTTTTAAAAATCATTCATAGCGTTCACAATACAACTATCACGCCAAAAACGCGTAAATATAGCAATTTTCAAGACAAATAGCATGATTTTCGGAAAAAACAATTGTTTATTCAATGATTTTGATGCAAACTTATAAAAAAAACGATACAACGCATACAATATGAACCAAAAAGATTATCTTTGCACATTGAGGTTAATAGAGTTATCGTTGCCCCTCGTTAGGAAACGAGGGGAGCAGATTAAACAAAAAAACAGGAAAATGAACAAAAAAGCAATATTTATCGCACTTATGCCGGCATTTTTTGCAGGTAATTGGCTCTGCGCTCAGACGATTTATGAGACAAAAATATATTCCAACATAATCAATAGCCTGCGTGTCGAAGTGGCAGGTGAACTGATTTCGGAACCTTTTATCGAACTGAACGGCGATGCGATGCTTGAAGTGAATTTTGATGTATTGGATCAGGCTCAGGGACGGTATGTTTATTCAATCATTCATTGTGATGCCGATTGGACAAAATCCAATCTGTCACCCATCGAATATATGGATGGTTTCCAGCGAATGCCCATCGACGATTATTCGCAAGCAATAGCCACCACCACACATTATACCAACTACCGGTTGTTCCTGCCCAACGAGAATATCCGGTTTAAGGTATCGGGAAATTATGTGATTCAGGTCTTTGATGAAGATGCACCGGATCGGATGATGTTCTCTGCACGGTTCGGGGTTTACGAACCGATTGTCGGTATCAGCGCAACCGTCAGCAGCAATACCGATATTTCGTTCAATCAGGGACATCAGCAAGTTAGCTTTCAGTTGAATACCCAACATATCCAGGTTGCTTTTCCCCAAACGGAATTGAAAATCTTTGTTTCCCAAAACAACAGAATCGATAACGTTGTCACTAATCTTCAACCGACGATTGTTGCAAACAACCTGCTTACATACGAACATATCCCGAATCTGATTTTTGAAGCAGGTAATGAATACAGGCGTATCGAATTTTTAACCCATCGCTTCAATGGAATGGGAATCGAACGAATCACGTATTTCAATCCCTATTACCATGCAGAAGTATTAACAGACCAATCACGTGCACGTCAAAGTTATATATACGACCAGGATCATAATGGACGGTTCTTTGTTCGTTGCCTCAGTTGTCAGGAACCCGACATTGAATCAGACTATTACATCGTTCATTTTGCGTATGCCTCCCCTGTGATTCCCGGCGGAAATCTATACTTGCTCGGTGATTTTTTCCAAAACAGTCCCGATGTAAGAAGCCGGATGGAATACAACAGGGAGACTGAACAATACGAAAAAGCTGTTTTACTGAAACAGGGTCATTACAATTATCAATACCTTTTTGTTCCTACCGGCGAATCAAAAGGCAAACTGACCATGACCGAAGGTGATTTTTTTCAGGCAGAAAATGAGTATACAATCACGGTTTATTACCGCGCTTTGGGCGGACGATTTGATCGCCTGATAGGCAAAACTACGATACGTAATCCACAAAAAGTTCTTTAAAATCAAAATATTGTAAAAAAAGTTGATCAAAAAAGAAAAAACATATTATCTTTGCAGTTGATTTGTTTTGATTATTTAAATGTATACATACTTATTATTACGAAATTCTTAAAATTGCAGACTTATGAACAGAAAGATCTTTTTTTTAATGTCAGTCGCAGTGATATTCACATTCATTTTATCTACTTGCGGCTCAGATAATTATGATGTTCCCGTAGAAGGTGTGGAATTGAACCGTACCACGGCATCTCTTGAGGTCAACGGCACCTTGACCCTGTCAGCAGCTGTTATGCCCGTAGAAGCTTTCAACAAAATTGTTAAATGGACAAGCTCAAACACAGCTATCGCTACTGTAGCTGCGATTGATACGGTATGCACCGTAACCGCAATATCTCCCGGTGAAGTAGCCATTATTGTCACCACGGAAGAAGGTGGATTCACCCGAACATGCAACGTAACCGTGACCCAGTCGGTTGCCGGCATAACGCTCAACAAAACCACCTTATCTTTAGTCGAAGGCACTTCAGAAACATTAATTGCAACTGTTACGCCCTCGAATGCATCCAATAAAAAAGTGGTATGGAAAAGCAGCGACAACACTGTGGCTACTGTCGATAGCGATGGCAAGGTATTCGCACTCAAAGCCTCTCCCACCGCTGTAATTATTACAGCTACAACCGAAGATGGCACCAAGTCGGCAACCTGCAATTTAACTGTAACTGCGGCAGAAGTCCTTGTAGGCGGAGTGACGCTCAACGTAGACAAGCTGACATTAAAACAGGATAGTACAGCTATATTAGTAGCAAACGTATGGCCTCCCAATGCCACCAATAAAAGTGTGACATGGTCGAGTAGCAACACATCATTAGCTACTGTCGGCAATGATGGTACGGTAAAAGCCCTTCTGCCGGGCACAGTAAATATTACCGCCACATCAGTGCAAGATGCAAGCAAATCGGCGACTTGCGTTGTAACCGTAGTTGTACCGGTAGCCAGTGTTACACTGTCACACACTAAACTGACTAACGTTGGGACGGGTCTTTACAGACTAACGTTAGACGAACAGGAGGTAATTGTCCTGCAAGCCATCGTAAATCCTGCCAATGCCACAATCAAAACGATAAACTGGAGAAGCAGCGATGACTCAAAAGTGACGGTAGCCAACGACGGTACCGTAACAGCTAAAAAAGCCACCTTACCCGGAGAAGAAATATCAATCATTGCATCTTCAGTCGATGGCGGAAGAACAGCAATCTGCTTGGTTACGGTTAATTCGCTTAATGTTCCGGTAACAAGTGTAACAATATCTCCTGATACGGTTGCATTACAAATCGGTCAATCAACAACACTAACTGCCAATATCTTGCCTCTTGGCGCAACCAACAAAAGCGTAACATGGACAAGTAGCGTTCCTACCGTTGCTTCAGTAACAGCTGCCGGTGGTGTTGTAAACGCACTTACTGCAGGCACAACAATCATTACAGTGACGACAGCGGATGGTGCCAAAACGGATACCTGCAAGGTAGTGGTTTCTGCTGTTCCGGTAACAAGCGTAACATTAAACAAAACTACATTTTCATGGCAATTATCAGTAAATGATGATCCTGAACAATTAATTGCAACGGTATTACCAGCCAATGCCACCAATAAAGATGTGACATGGACAAGTAGTGCCCCTGCTGTAGCAAAAGTATCCGGTAACGGCATAGTAACACCATTAACTGCCGGTACTGCTACCATCACTGTTACCACAGTTGATGGCAGCAAAACAGCGACTTGTAATGTCACCATAAGTCCATAACACTCCTCCACTCCTCCTCGTTTCCTCTTATGTGACAAATTCTTCGATGAATCGCTCCCGCTCGTTTCCTAACGAGCGGGATTTAGTTGATTATCAACTCCGTTGGCTTAATTTGCAATTAAGCCTTCTTGAGTATTCGCATTTGCAATGCGAAAAATAATTGAACATTTAATGCGGATTATCAATCCTTATACTCAAGAACGGCGGCATTACAAATGTCGCCGAACGAATATTAAAAATCTGACATCCAAATAATTACGCCCTTTCAGATCCCCTCATTGGCACAAGTCAGGAGACTTGCGCCAGAAGGGTTTCAGATTATGTGAATTTTATCTTTGTGTCCTTTGTGGTAAAAAATAGTTTTCAGAATAGACTCAATTTCCAATTGATAATTACCTCGGCGCCTTCCGATAGACATAAACAGTAATAAAGAAATACAGGATATTCGGTATCCAGACGGCAATCATCGGGCTGACTGAACCGCTGATTGCAAAGGTAGTTGATATTTTAGAGAAAAGCACGTAGGCAAAGGTTAATCCTAATCCAATACCGAGATTCAACCCCATCCCCCCTCTGATTTTTCGGGAGGACAGCGA
>JGI24702J35022_10001099_pt1 | contig 16817 bp, 14 predicted proteins | sample TergutTh196P4_FD_35022 | JGI IMG/M metagenome (IMG submission 35022)
GGCTGGTGGACAGCCTTGACTGCGAAACCGATGGCAGGGTGATTACCGGAGGCTACGGCAGGCGGAATCCGGAAAACGCCGACCGTTTCTGCCTCCTTGCCTGCGAGGCTTCCAGAACCGTCAGGGAGATCCTTCCCCAGTTTACCCTCCGTTTCAACAAGGACACCCCGGCGCAGGTAATGGAGGCGGCAATGCGCTGCATAGGCGAAGGCCGGACCTACCCGCTCCTCTACAACGACGACGCGCTTGTTCCGGGGATCATGCAGGCCTTTGGCGTGGAATGGCGCCTCGCCGAAACCTATATGCCCCTTGGCTGCGGGGAATTTGAATTCGATCATTACAGCTTCGGCTCCCCCAACGGCTCGATAGGAACACTAAAAATTCTGGAGCTTGCGGTTAACGGGGGTTTTGACCCGGTTTCAGAATCATACATGTCCATGAAAACAAAGACCCTGGCGGAATGTGAAAGCTATGAGGAATTCGCCGGGATATACAAGCGGCATCTTTTAAGGTTCATTGAAGCCCAGGCCAAATATGAAAAATACATCTATGACGCCGTAGGGGCCATCCATCCCTTTTTGATGGTAACCATGCTTTACGACGGCTGCCTGGGCCGGGGAAAGGGCATTTTCGCGGGGGGCTGCGAGTACCTTGCGGGGGCAGTGGAACTGTACGGCAATGTAAATTCGGCAAACGGCCTTGCCGCGATTAAAAAACTGGTTTTCGAAGACAGGAGCATAACGGCCGAAACCATGACCGCCGCCTTAAAAAACAACTTTTCCGGTTTTGAGCGGGAACGCAGAATGATGCTGGACGCGCCCAAATTCGGAAACGACATTCCCTACGTTGACGATATTTTGCTGGACCTCCACAATTACATCTGCTCCTCGGTAAAAGCCCAGGCTTCCAAAGCCGGCCTTAAAAGCTATTTATCGGTAAATATCAACAACGCTCAAAACACCACGCTGGGAAGATGGGTGGGGGCGACCCCCGACGGCCGGAAATCCGGGACTCCGATGGCAAACGCCAACAACCCGTCATCGGGCAGCGACAAAAACGGCCTTACCGCGATGCTGAATTCGATACTGAAAATTCCGCATAACAACCACGCCGGCATGGTGCAGAATATGCGTTTTACCCGTGAAACATGGTCGCATCAGGACGGCAAGGTACAGACCCTTGTCTCCGACTATTTTGCCAGGGGCGGCGCCCAGGCGATGATTACCGTTGTCGGAAAAGAGGATCTTTCAAACGCGATGAAAAACCCCGAGGAGTACAAAGACCTGATTGTCCGCATCGGGGGGTTAAGCGCCCGTTTTGTCGAACTGAAAAAAGACGTGCAGCAGGAAATATATGACCGGACAAGCTACTGAAAGGAAGGCGCTTATTTTTGACATACAGAGCTTTTCCATTCAGGACGGGCCGGGAATTAGAACGACGGTTTTTTTCAAGGGATGCCCGTTGAACTGCATATGGTGCCACAATCCGGAATCCAAAACAATAAAACCCCAGCTTATGTTTTACAAAAGCCGCTGCACCGGGTGCATGCTGTGCGCCGAAAACTGCCGGGACGGAGCGCAAATTGCCCTTTCGGACGGCTCCCATTACGTACTAAATGAGAAGTGCACATTCTGCGGCAAATGCCTGGAGTTCTGCTGTTACGACGCCCTTAAAATATGCGGAGCGCCGTTCAGCCCGGAAGAGTTATGCGAAAGGCTGAAAAGCGACATGCGGTATTTTAACCTTGAAGGGAAAACCGGAGGCGGCAGGGGCGGAATAACATTTTCAGGCGGCGAGCCTTTACTGTACTCAGGTTTTATCAGGGATTTCTGCGCCCTTGTTCCGGATGTCCATACGGCAATGGAGACATCGGGTTACGGGAGCAGGGAAGATTTGGAAAAAATTACCGGCTGCATAGACCTTTTCCTTTTCGACATAAAACTGATAAACGGTTCGGAACATAAAAAGTACTGCGGGGCAGGCAATGATGTAATTTTAGACAACCTGAAATTTCTTTATGAAAATGACAAAGACATAATTCTGCGCCTTCCGTTGATCCCGGGAATCAACGACACGGCGGAGCAATTGGACGGAATTGTTAAACTTCTTGAAAAATATCCCCGGATAAAACGCGTGGAAATTATGCCCTACCACAATTTGGGGCTGGGAAAGCTGGAAGCCCTGGGCATGGAAATTCCTGCTGAACTTCCCCGGCTGAATGCCGGCAGGGAAAAAGCGGAAAAGTGGCTTGGGGAGTTCAGGGCGCGCGGTTTTGACCGCGTGTATTGCGCCTGATTATTGATCCTTATTCTGAATAAGGGTAAATAATATATTTTTTTACAAGAGGAGAAATGTATGCGGAACATCAAAAAAATTCTTGTTTTGGCAGGCTTGATGGTCATTTCGGCGGCCGTCCTTTTTGCCGGGGGAAAAAAGGAAACAGGCGGGGGAAGGATAAGCCTTCTTGCTTCCAGGTGGGCAGGCCCGCACGCCGACGTGCAAAAAGAGATTGTGCGCAATTACCCGGCGGCAAATGTCACCATCGACGACGTGGACTACGGAAACCTGAAACAGAAACAGCTTACTTCGTTCCAGGCTGTTTCTGGATCGGGCAACTATGACGTAGTATGGGTAGACAGCCTTTGGATGAAGGAATACGTGGAGGCCGGCTATATCATGCCCATTGACGACTATGTTAAAAATTCCGGGGTGGATCTGGGTATTTATGCGAAAGGCCTTTTGGACGGCTGCTATTTTAACGGAAAATTATACGGGCTCCCCACTTTCGCCCAGACCCTGATCCTTGCCTATGACAGCGAGGCGTTTGCCGCGGCCAATGTGAAAGTTCCAACCAATGCGGACGAGCTTATTGAGGCGGCAAGGCGTTTCAAGCAGCTTGGAACGGGCATCGCGATCCCCGCCCGGCAGGGAACGGCGGCGGTAAACCTCTATTCCCAGCTCCTTTTCTCCGACGGGGGAAGCTACCTTGACAGCAACAGCAAAATAGCGATTAACAGCCCGGCGGCAATAAACGCAGCCGTCATTTACAAGCAGCTTGTAGACAATTCAGTCCAGGGGAGCCTTGCGTGGCATCATGACGAGGTGGCGGAAGCGGTAAGGATGAAAAACGCCCCGATCGGCGCCATTATGAGCGGGCTGGCCAATCAAAACGCCGATCCGGAGCGCTCGCTCATCGTTAACACGGTCAAATACGCACCGCTGGCGGGAAAAAGCGGCAAGGCGGCGGCAACCAACACCTTCTGGGTCTGGGCGGTGCCTAAAAACGCCGTTAACCCCCAGGCTTCAACCAATTTCTGCGTCTGGATGACCAGCCCCGACGTTGAGAAACAGCAGACGCTGGTGAACCAGCAGGTAAGCGCGATCAGCGCCCTGAGCAACGACAAAGACGTTCTGGCCAAGGCGCCTTTCCTTCCAGTCGTGATGGAACAGCTTGCCAACGGCAAAAGCGAGCCCTCGGTTGTCAACTTCAGCGCCTTCAGGGAGGATTTGGTGGTTGCCCTTTCGGAAATAGCCACCACTAACACGCCCCCGGCGGAGGTGCTGGGCCGCCTGCAGAGAAAGTACGAAAACATGGATTTTACTAAATGAGACCCGGCGCCAAATCCGGAGAGAAAAGACACGGGTATTTTGAACTGTCTCTGGAGAGGGGCGATTTGCTGCCGCTGCTGCTGATGCTGCCCGCGTTGCTGGTGATTCTCGCGGTCATGATCGTCCCCCTCTTCTACGGTTTATTGCTGAGCTTTTTCAATATCAGATTTGGCGTTTTGCGCTTTACCGAGTCCTTTATCGGGCTTGGAAACTATGCGCGGTTCTTCAGGGATCCGGCGGCCCTAAAGGCGGTTTTCAATACCCTGTATTTTTCCTTCGGGGCCATTGCCGGGGATTTTATTCTGGGAACGCTTGTAGCGGTATTCCTGGTAAAAATTCCCCGGCTGCTTTCGTCGGTATTGCGCCCCATTGTTACCATTCCGCTTTTAATATCGCCGGTTGTGATAGGTTTGATCTGGCGCTACATCTATGATCCCCAGGGGATCCTCTACTGGTTTTTGGGGCTTTTCGGCCTGGGGATCTCCGATTTTCCGGGAGTAACCGGCGCATCCACCTCCATGCTGTCGGTTATTTTCGCGCAGTGGTGGCAGGTAACGCCCTTTGTCATCATTGTCCTTACCGCCGGGCTCCTTTCAATACCGGAAGAATATTACGAAGCCGCAAAAATCGACGGGGCCGGCGCTTTTACCACCTTTTGGAAAATAACCTTTCCGCAGTTAAAAAACGTCTATATGGTCATCATGCTTATAAGCGGCGTGGACACCCTGAAAATATTTGATCTGATTTACTCCTTAACAAGGGGAGGCCCCAATAATTCATCGGTTTCCCTGAGCATATACGCTTTCAGCCAGGCTTTTGAACGGTCAAACCTGGGCTATTCCATGGCCATATCGTTTATGACAATGATGATTACCTTTTTGATTTTCGGCATTCCCTTTGTCAAATATAACCTGGCCAAAGGAAACAGGTAAAACCATGCCCCTGCCGCGTTATGTGTTAAAAGCCAGAATAAACCGCGCCGTTCTGTATTTTCTGCTTTTACTCTTTCTGGCATGGACCTTAATACCCGTTTATATCGTTATCAGCAATTCGTTCAGGACGACGCTGGAAATAAAAAAGATGCCGCCTGACATTTTCTTTAAGCCGGTGTTTTCCCATTACGGGCGCATTTTTACCCTGGACCGCTTTAATGTCTATTTCACAAATTCGGTGATCATTTCCGTATCAGCAACTTTCCTGACTATCCTTTTCGGACTGCTTGCGGCCTACGGTCTGAAGATATTCCGTTCAAGCGCAGGCAGGAAAATTTCCAATGTGCTTCTTTTGGGAAAAATGGTCCCGCCAATCACCATCCTTGTTCCCCTGTTCATAATAATGAACCGCGTCCGGCTAACCGGGACATACCCGGCGCCCATACTTACCCACATCTGCCTGAACCTTCCCTTTGTCACCTGGCTGATGACAGGTTTTATTGCGGATATCCCATCGGAACTGATAGAATCCGCCAGCATTGTGGGGTGTTCGAGGCTTAAAATTTTCAGTTCCATTATCGTTCCTCTGGTAAAGCCCGCCGTCGCGTCATCGGTAATTCTTGTGATGCAGCATTCCTGGAACGAGCTTATTTTTTCGCTGCAGCTTACAAATCTGAACACATACCCTTTGACTGTCGGCATTGCCCGTTATGTCGGAGCGGTTTCGGTGGACTGGGGCAAGTGCAGCGCGGCGGCGGCGATAACAATGGCGCCAATTATTGTCATCGGTTTTTTTATGCAGAAGTATCTTGTCAGCGGAATGACGTCTGGCGCGATAAAAGGATAATTTATGCTGTACGGCACCCAGTATTACAGGCCCCCTTTCCCGCCTTCCTTCTGCTGGAGGCGGGATTTTGAGAACATGAAGAAGCTCGGGTTCAACTGCGTCAAATTATGGGCGGTATGGAACTGGATAGAGGCCTCCCCCGGGGAATTCCGTTTTGACGAGCTTGATTCGTTATGCGCCCTGGCCGCCGAATACGATCTGAATATTATTATCAATTTTATCCCCGAAGGGGCGCCGTACTGGACATGGGACGGCGATGAAAAAAAACTCTACCGCAGCGCCGAGGGCAGGCCTGTCCGTTACGGCGGCCCGGCCAATATTCCCAGCGCCGGATGGCCGGGACGCTGCATGGACGATCCGGAATTCGCCGCAATGGTATGTACCTTTATCGAAAAATCCGCCCGGCATTTCGCGGGGGCAAAGGGGCTTTTTTCGTTTGACGTGTGGAACGAGCCTCATCTGGAACCGATGTTCGATTACCCTTCCGATCTGCTCTGTTACTGCGAAAATTCCAAAGCGGCTTTTTCACGCTGGCTTCAGGACAAGTACGCCGATCTGGATAAACTCAACCTTGCCTGGCACAGGAAATATACACACTGGCCCCAGGTTGAACCGCCGCCCCGTTTTGGCACATGGGCGGATATGCTGGACTGGCGCAAATTCTGGCTTGACAATATCGGCCGCTGGCTTTCCCTCAGGATTGGCGCGTGCAGGAAAGGCGCTCCCGAAGTTCCGGTGCAGACCCATGTCGCGTACAGCGGCATTCTGGGGAACAGCGTCTCGGGCGGGCTTGGCAGCGAGCTTGGAGACGAATTCATTCTGGCGAAACAGGTGGACTTCTTCGGTCTTTCAAGTTTTCCCAGATGGCTTATGGGCAGCGAACACTATTACCGGCATTTTCTCCATAATGAAATGGCAGCCCAGGCCTCGCAGGAAAAAACTTTTTTCCAGGTTGAACTTCAGGGCGGGGGCGGCAAACACGGCCTGCTTGGCGGGGACGTTCCTACCGAAGAAGACATAAGGATATGGAATTACAACACCGTAGCCGCCGGAGGCAAAGGGACAATTTACTGGCAATACGCCCCCGAGCCGGCGGGCCTTGAATCCCCCGGCTTCGGCCTTACCGGTTTAAAGGGGGAGAATACCCCGCGCAGCCTGAGCGCCGCCCGCTGCGCCGCCGAACTTAGCCTCGGCATCCTGGACAGGGCGCGCAGGGCGCCAATAACAAACGCGGTATATGTTTCCCGCAAGTCGGACCTTCTCTGCTTCGCCAGCGAGCGCCGCGAGGAACTCTACGCAAAAAGTTTAAGCGGTTTTTTCAAGGCCGCCTATGTGAAAGGGATTCCCTGCCGCTTCTTCCATGAGGACCATATCGCCTCTTTGCCCGAAAGCGGCATTAAGGTTCTTTACCTTCCGATGCCCCTCGCCATAGGCAGCGCGGAAGCGGATGCTTTTGCCGAATTTGTTTCATCAGGCGGGATCCTGGTTTCCGAAGCCTGCCCCGGAATGTATGACGAAACGGGGCTCCTTGATTATGACAGCGCAATCTTAAAAAAACTTTTTAACATAGACCATGTCGAGGTTCAGCCGTGGGATGGAAAAACCCCCGTGACAGTCAGCGGCGGGAATCTTTCGTTTAACGGCCTTTGGTATCGCCAGCAGGCCAAGGCGGGCGAAGGGGTCATCGCCGGGGGTTTTTTCCCGGACGGCGCTCCGGCCTTCACCGAATACCGCCTGGGAAAAGGCAGGGCGTTCTGGATTGGCACCTATCCCGCCGCCTGTTTTGAAACCGGCAATGACGCGGCAACCGGTAATTTTCTCGCGTCCTTTCTGGACGGCGGCGGATACGAAGCGGTCAGCAGCCTGTCCGTAAAAACGGAGGAAACCCCCGGCAACCGGAACCCGTCCCCCGTGCATGCCCCCGTCATCCGCCTGCTGGAAACGGACGGCGGGTATATTCTGGTTTTGGTGAATCACCATCACGGGCAGGCCTCGGTATCCATCGGTTTCACCTTTTCCCGGGAAATAATGGAAATAAATTTGTATAAATTTGAATGCAGGGTGATTAAAATCGGCCCTGTTTCAAAACCTTTACCGGCCGGCCGCGCCTAAGAGCGCTGCAATCAGCCGGTTCCCGAACCGGCCAGAGGATCATGGCGGATGACGTTATGTTTCCATTTCCCTGAAAAAAGATAGGCGACAATAATGACCAGCACCCCGGCGCTTGCCGCAGGAGCGCCAAAGCCCACCCCTTTTAGGCCCCAGCCAAGGCTGATGCCAAGAAAGTAGCATACCGGCACCCTCAGGAGCACTGCCGACAGGGCGCCGTTAACCAGGGTAAAAAAGGTGTGGCCGCCGCCGATAAGGAAACCGTTAATGCAGAAAATAAAGGGAATAAGCAGGAAATCGAAGGCGAAGGAACGGATATAGATTACCCCGTCCCGGATCATCAGGGGATCGTCCCCAAAGGCTTTCAGTATTGGCACGGGGAACAGCATTACCAGGGCGAAAAACGAATAGGTAACGCAGACGGAAAAGACCGTTCCGATCCTGCACGCCTCCACCGCCCTGTCAACGCGCCCCGCGCCGAAATTCTGGGCGCTCATGGCGGAGATCGAGGCGCTCATTGCCATGGTGGGCATAAAGGCAAAGCTGTTAAACTTCCCCACGGCCCCGACCCCCGCAGAAGCCGTTACCCCTCCCACTATATTGACAATGGCCGTTATAAAGGCAAAGGAAACGCTGGTAATGCTGTTTTGAATGCAGGTAGGCAGGCCGATCTTGAAAATGAGCCCGAGCTGCTCCCCGTGCAGCCTGAAGGAACGGGGCTTGAAATCGAACTGGAAATTATTTTTTACCATGTAGCCGACACAGAGGAAAACGCTGAGGGCCTGGGAAATAACCGTGGCCAGGGCCGCCCCGAAAGCGCCCCAGTTAAAAACCGCCACAAAGAGAAGGTCCAGCACGACATTGGTGACGCAGGCGGCGGTGACAAAGTAAAGGGGCTGCTTAGAATTGCCCATGCCCCGGAGTATGGCGCTGAAGGCGTTGTAACCGAAAATAAAAATAATTCCCGTAAGGGTTACCGTCAGGTATTTGTCGCTTTCGCCGAAGGACTCAGGCGGGGTGCGGATAAGGCGGAGCACGGGCTTTCTGGCAAACAGCATCACAACGGTGATCAATACGGACAGAATCACAAGAAGCGTAATGAGCGTGGCAATTACCTTTTCCAGGGCGACCCGGTTCCGCGCCCCCATGTACTGGCCTATAAGTACCGTGCCCCCTATGCAGAGGCCGACAACGGTATTGGTAAGTATAAAGGTAACCTGCCCCCCGATATTGACAGCGGACATGCTTTCGGTACCGCAGAACCTCCCCACAATAAGCATATCCGCCACGTTGTAAAGGGACTGGACAAGGTTGGAAATCAGGAACGGAATTGCGAAAAGCACCAGCTTGGAAAGCACTTTTCCCTGGGAAAGATCGTTTTCAATGCGCGTCATGGNGCTCCATTCTACCACCTCTCCCGCAGATAACAAAGCGGGCTCGCCTAAAAATTTTCCCAAAATAATACTTGACAGTCGTAGTTATTTGGTATACAATATAATACGATACTAGAAATACTATGTCAGGCTAAAAAACGGTGACTGTCACCGTTTTGGAGGGCAAATGGGGGAGGAAATGCAGGCTGTGCTGTCGTCGGACCTGCTGCGGGGGCATACGGACGCCATCGTCCTGCGTATTTTAATGCGTGGCGACGCTTACGGCTTTGAAATTTACAACCGCATCCTGGAACGGACCGGGGAACAGTACGAGCTGAAGGAAACAACCCTCTACTCAAGCTACAAAAGGCTTGAAGCGGAAGGCTGCATTACATCGTACTGGGGCGACGAAACCCAGGGGGCAAGGCGGAAATACTACCGGATAACGGAAAAAGGCCGGGCGGTATTTGAGCAAAACATGCGTGACTGGAAATTCACGCGGAAAATTATCAGCGATCTGCTGGAAGATTGAACAAGGAGGACCTAAATGAGCGCAAAAGAATACGTGGATTCGCTGTTTGAAGGTTACGAGGGAACGGCGGCGCTGGAGGATTTCAAGGAGGAGCTGACGGGCAACCTTAACGCCAAAATTGAAAGCTTCATCCGAAAAGGCATGGATCCGGAAGCGGCCTTCGCCAAGGCAAGCGCCGAACTTGGTGACGTGTCCGCGCTGGCGGACGAGCTTTCCCTCAAAAAACGCAGGGAAGTATTTGAAGAGGTCTATATGGACATAAGGCGTTTTATGCCCTCCAGGCGGGTGGCGGCCTATGTGATATTCGGCATACTGGCGCTTTTCGGGGCGGCGGCGGCGCTCATCACCTTTTTCGCAGAAAAAGGCCCCTGGACGCAATACACCGCTCCCTTCGGCCTGACAAGTTTTTTCGCCACAATGATGCCCTTTCTCACCGCCGCAATTACGGGTTTTACCTTCCTGGGCGTAACACAGGAAACCGCCTCGGCGTATCCTGTAAGCGGGAAACGCGGGGCATGGTACGCCGCATCGGCGGGGCTAATCGCTTTTGGCCTGCTGATGATGCCGGTGGCGTATTTCGGCGACAAATTCCCCGGCGGCGCTTTTTTCCAGGGCGGCCCGGATATAAATATCGAGGCGCTGATACCTGTCATCGGCCTGATGATCCCCTTTGTCCTGCCGGGCGGCGGCCTTCTGGCCTTCCTTGTCCTTACCGAAAAAGACAGGCTCAAGCCCTGGGCAAAAAGCCTGAATAACAAAATCATGAACGGCGAAATGGCGCTGTGGAACGATCCAGCCACGGCAAGCCGCTTTGGAATGTTCAGCGGGGCAATCTGGATCTTTGCCGCCGGCCTGTTCGCGCTGCTCGGTTTTCTAATCGGCTTCAGATATTCCTGGCTGGTCTTTATCTTCGCCACGGCCTTTCAGCTGGCGGTGCAGGGCTTCATGGTCAGGAAAGGCAAGGATAATGCTTCGAATGAAAGCTGATCACATGATGAAACAGTTGACATAACGTCCCCTTTTTCGCATTATGCGGCATACAGTTGAAGAGCGTTTTCTTTGATGAAATAACGCGCCCGTAATGACAGGGCAAAAATTGATCTAGGTCAATGAAAAAAAAATTCGTCCCGGTTATTCTTACACCAGGAGTTTGAGGGGCTTTGCCCATTCCGAAGAAAAAAAATGCGAAAAACACAGGTTTTGAGCATTTTTTTCTCTGCAAACTCCGTAAGGAGTCCGAAAATCGTAGAATTTTGCTGCTATTTGCTGCAAAATTCTACAAGTCTGACAGGCTCCCAGAAAGCGCGAGAGCGTAAGCCACATCAAAAGCTGGAGGTAAAATGATGATCAAACCAGAAAAAGCGGCGGCGGTACTGGCGGTACTGCTTGCATTCGGCCTGGCCCTGGCCGGGTGCGAACTCGGCGCGGCAGGGGACGAAAAGGGCGCAAGCTGGACCCTGGAGCAGGCGGGCGCCGAGCTGAACTCAGACGGGCTCCCCGTATCGGATACAACAGGCATCAAAATCAGGTTCAGCGCCGAAATTAATGACCTCAAGGCCGCGGAGATTGTTATTTCCGGGGCGGCGTCAAAGAAAAGCGGGGCGCTTGAAAATTCGGGCGGCGAATGGACAGTTCCGATCGCCGTGAGCGGGACGGGGGAAGTCTCGGTAACAATCTACCGGGAGGACGCGGCGCGGGGCCCGAAAAACGTGAAAGTGTACAAACAGGCGGTGTTTTCCTACGAGCTTGGCGAAATTTCCTTCGGGATATTTAAGGATTTGTCCCATACAATGACCCTGGACGAATGGTTCCTGAAAGTAACGGGAAACGTATACAGCGTATGGTCGCAAAACGAAGGGGTCGTTCTCTACCGGGATCTGGACATGAAAATCCCCGCTACCGGGACCGACACGGTAAGCGCGGAAACGGTCATTTGCTGCGAATTTTTTATGAACACGCCCGGCAAAATGCTCGGCTATGTCACCGGGACAATCACCCTGACAGACATTCCCAGCCCGGCTCCCGAGCTGTACATGGACGCTTTTTACGGCGACGACTGGTGGTCGCGGGGGCAGGTAGACATGAGCGGCGTCTCCGGCACGACAGCGACGCTGGAATGGTCATTGCCGGCCTATGAAAAACTATTCAAACCCAATACCCAGAGCAGGTTTACGCTGTATGTCGAATTTAACAGCGGATACCATTTTGAAACGCAGGTCCCGGCTAGAAAAGTAATCGGCGGCGGCGGTTCCGATGCCGGCAGCCTCGGCACGGTAAGCATCAAAACTGTTACCCTGAGCGGGACGGTAAACGTGACGGTAAACGGGGAACCGGTCCCCTATATCGAAATTTACGCCGACTACCCGGTCGCGGGCACGCTGAACACGGCAAGCCTGTTCTCACCGGGCCCTGACGCCCCCTGGTCCATAATGGTAGCCTCGTCAAACGTTTCAAGGGATTTGCAGTTTAGGGTAATCGGCACGAAAAAAGAAGACTGGTCCGGAATCGACGACCTGCTTTTTGACATATACGCGGAAACCGGCGCCCTCTATGTCAGGGACAGCGATTTGGAGGGGATAACCCTTGATTTGGGGGATATCGAATACTGAAAAGCTCTTCCAGAAAGGCGGCGAGGCCTTCTTCGGCGTTCGGGCCGAAAACAAAGTCCGCCGCCTGCCTGACTTTTTCCTTGGCGCTTGAAGGGGCCGCGGAAAACCCGGCGGCTGCGAACATGGGCAGGTCGTTTTCCTCGTCGCCAAAGGCGATAAGCTCTTCAGGCTTCAGGCCCCGGAGTTTCATCACCGTTTTCAGGCCCTCGCCCTTGGAAACCCCGGCGTTCATTATCTCCAGAAAGGTGGGGAAGGATCGGGCCGTGTAAATGCCGCCGCCGAAACGGCCGGTCATCTTTTGGCGGATTTCCTCCAGCAGGGCCGATTCGGCAATAAACATCGCTTTGACGCAGCCTGTAACGCCGGGGGCGGCAATCGCCTTTTTCAAGTCGCAGACCTCGGGCGTAATGCCCGTGTGCCCCCGGTACATTTCGGCTTCGGGGCGCGGCCTGTCAATGAGCAGCCTGTCCCAGCCGCTTTCGCCGCCGACCGCGCCGCCCCCCGGGGGCAGGAAAATCTGAAAATGGGCGTCCATGCTTCTTGCAAGATCGATTCCGAAATCGACAACGTCAAGTCCCATCAGGTTTGAGCTTATCAGGGCGACTTTCGGAACTTCGGCTACCTCGGCCCCGTTAAAAAACACCATGGGCCCTTCCGCGCCTGCGGCGTCGTAGTACCGGCGGGAGGCCTCAATCGCCCTTCCGGTGCAGAGTATCACCTGAATCCCCCCCGAGATAAGCCGCCTGAGGCACCGCACGGTACGCTCGCCCATGCTGTTGTCAGGCAGAAGGGAGGTGCCGTCAAGGTCAACTGCCAGGGCTTTTATGGCGGAAGGGTCTAAAACCGGAGCGCCGGAACGGCTTTGGTTTATTGGCTTCGGCATAGGCAGAGTGTAACGTTAAACCGGGCTTCCTGCAACGCTTGAAACTGCCGCCCTCTGTAGTGTAACCTGTGGGTTATGAATACAAACCCGGTTACCGCCTACCTTGCGTCAACCCCGGCGGACAAAGTGGACACAGGATTATTGGCCTACCTGTGCAACCTCACCGAAACAGCCAAAACCACGCCGGAAATCTCGGCGTCAATCGTCAAAGAGCTGGAAAACCAGCGGAAACGGATTAAATTAATCGCCAGCGAGAATTACTGCTCGATGGCCGTCCAGCTTGCCATGGGGAACCTGTTAACCGACAAATACGCCGAGGGCTACCCCTATCACCGCTTTTACGCGGGGAACGAAAACGTGGACGCCGTGGAATCCCTGGCGGCGGAGGAAGCCTGCAAGCTCTTCGGCGCGGAGTACGCCAACGTGCAGCCCCACTGCGGCGCCGACGCCAACCTCCTCGCCTATTGGGCCATTCTCCAGACCCGCATCGAAAAACCCCTCATGGAAAAATTCAGATCGGTGTCGGGCGGCTATGAGACGAACCTGTACAAACTTTCCAACGACCAGTGGAAGGAACTGAAAACGGCCCTGGGAAGCCAGCGCCTTCTTGGCCAGGATTACTATTCCGGCGGGCATCTGACCCACGGCTACCGGTACAATATTTCGGGAAAGCTGTTCGACATTTACAGCTATTCCGTCTCAAGGGAAACGTACCTTCTCAACTATGACGAAATTGAAAAACAGGCGCTTGACGTCCGGCCGCTGATTCTGCTGGCGGGTTTTTCGGCATACCCCAGGAAAATTAACTTCAAGCGGATGCGCGAAATCGCCGACAAGGCGGGCGCGGTTTTTATGGTTGACATGGCCCACTTCGGCGGCCTTGTCGCGGGAAAGGTTTTTACCGGCGAGTACGACCCCGTGCCCTGGGCGCACGTCGTCACCTCCACAACGCACAAGACGCTGCGGGGCCCCCGCGCCGGAATGATCCTCGCTAAAATCGAATTCGCCGAGGCGCTGGAACACGGCTGCCCCATGACCATGGGCGGCCCCCTGCCCCACGCCATAGCGGCAAAGGCGGTTTCCTTCCGCGAGGCGGCGACATCCGAATTCAGGCAGTATTCGCAGAAAATCGTAGACAACTGCAAAACGCTTGCCGCCGCCTGCATAAAAAACGGCCTGGAAGTCCCCACCGGCGGCACCGACAACCACCTCATGCTGATCAACGTGCACAAGATCGGGCTGACAGGCCGGCAGGCCGAAAGCGCCCTGCACGAGTGCAACGTGACGCTGAACCGGAACAGCCTACCCTTCGATCCCAACGGCCCCTGGTATACGGCGGGCCTGCGGGTGGGAACCGCGGCGGTTACCACCCTTGGCATGGGCGACGCGGAAATGGAGGAAATCGCCTCCATTATCGCCCTCGTGCTGAGGGGAACCAGCCCGGCGCCGGGAGCAAAAGACCCGTCGGTGAAAAGCAGGGCCAAGTACCTTATAGACCTGGCGGTAAAAGAGGAAGCGACGGCCCGTGTAAAAAAACTGCTGGATCGCTTCCCCGTTTACCCGGAACTGGATCTGCCCATGCTGAAAAAAGCCTTTGTCGATAAAGCATGAACGAGCTGCCGCTGAAAATAGCTTTGATAATTTTTGCCGCGCTGCTGGTGCAGGCAATGTCGTTTTTTCTTGTCCTGCTGATTAACCGCGCACGCGCGCACAAGGACGGATCAGCGGCAAACGATGAATGAGACCATGCCCGTCCCCTGTTATCCCGATTTCGCCCCTTTATCGATGGATATGAAAAACGCCCTTCACCCCCGCCTTGCGCTGACTGCGGACGGCGTTTCAGAATTTACCTTCTCCGGCCTGTACCTTTTCAGGAACAGGTACAATTACCTGATTTCACGTAACGGGACGAACGGGGGCTTTATCGTCTCGGGAGAACAGCCGGAAACGGGGCACGGCGCGGCGGGGAAATTTTTCATGACCCCCTGCGAGGCGCCGGACCGCGACACCCTTGAATCGCTTTTGAACACGCGCGGCTACTGGAAGAACATTCCGGAAACGGTAATTGCAAAATCGGGGCCGCAGCTTGAGGAATGGGGGATCAGGGCCAGCGAGGACAGGGACAATTTTGACTACCTCCACTACCGCAGCGATCTGGCCGGCCTTGCGGGAAAAAAATACCACAAGAAAAAAAACCTGGTAAACCAGTTTTTGAACGCGTACAGCCATGAAGAGCGGCCCCTGACGCGGGAACTTGTGCCGCACGCGATGGAAATTCTGGAACAGTGGCGGCGGGACAAGGGCGAGGACGGCGATTTTCACGAGGCAAAAGAGGCGCTGGAGCGCTTTGATGCCCTGGCGCTGCGGGGCTTTATTTACTATGCCGGAGGGAAAGCGGCGGCTTACAGCCTGGGCGAAAGCATCGCAAAGGGAAGGATGTTCGCGATCCATTTTGAAAAGGCCGTCGATCAGTACAGGGGAATTTACCAGTTCATGAATCAGGCCTTTGCCGCCGCCCTGCCCCGTTTTTTTACCTTTATCAACCGCGAGCAGGACCTTGGCGACAAGGGGCTGAGGCAGGCAAAAATGACATACAGGCCCTCGGGTTTTGTAAAAAAATACACGGCGGGCCGCCCCGGGGAGGCCCAATGATCTATCTGACAGGTTTTCACGCAATTGAAGAGAGGATTAAATCGGCGGCAAGCGGCGGCCTCCCCTGCGGCCCTTTGCTGGCGGCGAAAGCCGGCCCCCGCGCAAGGGAGCTGGTCAGCCTTGCCGTCAGCTCCAAAATCAGGGTGGACCGGGTGGGCACATTCGAACTCGGCCGGCTTGCCCCGGACAACCGGGGCGTCGCCCTTCAAGTCGAGGAACTAAGCCCGGCCGGCCCCGCCGCAAGCCTTGACGAATTTTTGGCCGGGCTTGAGGGCGGCGGAGACCGTGCCGGGGGCGCTTTGGCGCTTATCCTTGACGAGATCACCGATCCCCACAACTACGGCGCCATACTCCGCTGCTGCGATCAGTTCGGAGTTGACATAGTTCTCAGCAGAAACCGCCGGAATGCAAAACACGCCGAAATTATTTCAAAAACGTCGGCGGGAACGGTCTCGTGGGTTCCCCAGGCGGAAACGGCGAACCTGGTCAGGGCCGCGGAACTGCTGAAGGAAGCCGGTTTCTGGATCTACGGCGCCGACACGCACGGAGAGCCCGTATACGGAAAAGATCTTACGGGGCGCGTGGCGCTGGTGCTCGGCGGCGAAGGATCCGGCATTTCGCGGCTGCTGCGGGAAAGCTGCGACGCCCTGGTGGGGATTCCCTCAACGGGCAAAATCGATTCGCTTAACGTTTCGGTAGCGGCCGGGGTTCTGTTATATGAAGTACGGCGGCAAAGGGCGGGAACGCCGAAGAAAAAATAAAGGGGCGAATTTTCACTCCGCTTTGCCCTTTGCTCATTTTTTGCTACAATTTGACAATGTCGGTACGGGAAGAACTGGACTCTATCGCGGCGCGGCGGATACTCATTCTTGACGGCGCGATGGGTTCCATGATACAGAAACTCAAACTCGGCGAGGCGGATTACCGCGGCCGGCGTTTCGCCGGGCATGCAACCCGGCTTTCGGGCTGCATCGACCTGCTCTGCCTTACCAGGCCGGATCTTATACGCGCCGTTCACGAGGCCTACCTGGAAGCGGGCGCGGACATCATCGAAACGTGCAGCTTTAACTCGACCGCTGTTTCCCTTGCCGATTACGGTTTGGGCGGTCTTGCTTACGAAATAAGCGCCGCGGCCGCGGGCATTGCGCGGAAGGCGGCTGACAAATATTCCGCCCCGGGCAGGCCCCGTTTTGTCGCGGGAAGCATAGGCCCCACCGCAAGAAGCGCCAGCCTTTCGCCCGACGTGAACAACCCCGCCAGGAGGGGCATTT
>JGI24702J35022_10001100_pt1 | contig 16815 bp, 14 predicted proteins | sample TergutTh196P4_FD_35022 | JGI IMG/M metagenome (IMG submission 35022)
TAATAATATACACCATAAACAAAAAAAAAACAAGCTGTTTAAAAAAAATGATTTAAAAAATAATGCAATTTGCAGTTTTTCGCCATATACATGGTATGAAGTTTGGATTTATATTTCTACAGATGATTGTATGCGCGGCGCTGCTGCCGGCACAGGCCGGTTTTTCAAAAAAAAGCGAACCGGAAGGGCAAAAACTGTTTTCATGGAACCTGCTGTACACAGGCGCATGGGAAGAAAACAAGACCCTGTATAATTTAGGCGACATTCGCTTTAGCCTTACGCCCCCGGGATTATTGCTGCGCGGGCAAGCGCTGGACAGGCGGACATTGAATTTTGAGTTGGAACAGCCTTTCGGCGATCCGGCAAAGGGAATAAGCAGCGGCGCGGCAGCTTTGTACCATAAAAACACCGGCAGCCGCCTGCTGTACGGGGTTTTGGAAGAAAAAGGGCTGCCTGCCCGCATCCGCAGCCCCTGGATACGATCTGCGCCGTTTTTTGAAAACCGCACGCCCATAATGGCCGATTTAAGAACAAGCGTTTCAACAACAAAAAGCCCTGAAGCGTATCTATACCTGTCCAGCCCCTTATTGTTTTTTTTCAAAAACAGTAAATCCGCCCAGGATCTGTCCTTCAGAGCCTACAGTTCTGCTCAAATTACTACAAGCGGAGCAATGGCTCCGGCTTTTTCCGGCGGCCTTGAAACTAATTTTGGAAAAAAAGTTAATGTGCTGCTGGAAGGTTTTTATACCAGCGCCGAACTGCCTGCCAAGAAAGCAAGCGCCTGGTTCAGCGATCCTCCTGCCCTGCCGGAAAGGGATTTCCGCCTGCATGCCTGGTCGGCCATGATCAACACGCCGTTTTTTTCGGCCTCTTCCGACTGGGCCTTTTCTGAAACCTTTGCTTTCGGCAGCGGCATTTACGGCAATATTGGGCTAAGTTTTTTTCCGCCCTTTTTTAAAAAACTAATTCTGTCTTTTGCCGCAGACGGCATGAGCAGGCTTTATGTTGGCAGGGACGGCAGCAGCCCCGGGGGCGGAAAAAGGCTTGCAGGAAAAATCGAGCGGAAGGGACAGCGAAGCAGCTTGTTCCGTGTAAATACCACTGTACGCGGCCCCGGCATGGACAAGGCGTTTAACCGCAGCGCAACAGGCATTTATTACCGTTTTCCCGCACTGTCAGCCAAGGCGGGAAAAAACGGCAGTTTTCCGTTTAAATTAAGGCGGGTATCGGTCAATGCCGGCAGGAATGCCTCGGATTTAAATAAAATTAATGACAGCATCGACTCGTCAATCGGGCTTTCGTTAATACTGCCTTCATTTAAAATGCCGGCATTTCTGCTTCCCGCAACATCTGCTAAAACGGCGAATAAGCCCAAAAGTTACCCCTTAAGCATTAATTTTACCAATTCGCTGGACTTTTTGGGTCCGGCAAAAAATACCCCTTCGCCGTATCCTTTTTTTCAGTCAAAGCAAAAATTTGATTCAACAAAAACAAGCTGCGAATTATTGTGGTCGCCGGGCATTTTTCAACTAAGGACACGCTGGGCATACACCGTTTTCGAAGAGAAAGACAACAAAAAAAAGGATAATAAATGGGAAAGCTCGGTAAGCGCCGCAGTCCGCTTTAAATACGGGCGCTTCAGCATAAAATTTGCCTGGCCTGATTTTCCGGAAAAATGGAACTGCACCCTGTCCTGGAGAGTCAACAAATGAGCAGTGAGCAATGAGCAGTGAGCAATGAGCAGTTGTGTTTTCATCACGCAAAGATTACGAACAAATATTCTAACCACTAACCACTATCCACTAAACACTATTCCCTGCTCCCTGTCCTCTTTACTGAGCGGATTAGGGAGGCAAGGCGTTTGTCGTGGGAGGCATAGAGCAGGCCTATTCCCAAAGCGGCGAAGATGACAGCATTAATCGCCAGCGGGATGCCGTATTTAACAAAACGAAGGCTGCCGGAAAACAGTCCCAGCAGATACGGAGAGATAAAGTACAGCGGAATTACCGCAATTCCCGACAGCAGCAGCAGTTTGAGCATAAAAAAAACGGTGGACATGATAATTCGCCTAACATCAATGCTGGGATTTTTTTTCAAAAAGGCAATTAGAAAAACCGTGTTTACCGCACTGGCTATGCTTAATGCCAGGGCAATGCCCCCTCCGCTTAAAGCCTCGGCATTGTCCTTTCCGCTAAAATAAAACACCAGCGAGGCGGCAAGAAATATATTTACAACAAAAGAAATAATTCCTGCCAGGGTTGGCGACTTTGAATTGCTTTGGGCGTAAAATGCCGGGGCAAGTATCCGGTTAAGGGCAATAAAAAAAAGGCCGGGCATATGATAGGTAAAAGCCGCTAGGGTAAGCAGCACCGATTCATCATTAAATGCCTCGCTTTCATACAGCAGGCGGATTAAAATTTCTCCTTGCGAAATTGAAAAGAAGGTAATGGGAATTGTGATTAAAGCGATAATGTCCATTGCAGATACAAGGTGGCTGTTGAATTCTTCCCAGCGGGAAAATTTTGCATATTCGGCAAGGTTGGGCAGCAGCACAGTTCCCAGCGAAACAGCAAACACGCCGAGCATCAGTTCCTGAAGCCTTAGCGAGTACTGCAAACTGGATTGCACTCCAACGCCGGCATGGCCTGCAAGCGCTGTTGAAACCAGGTCGTTCATTTGATATGCCGCCATTCCAATAATGGTCGGCCCGATAAGGCGCAGTACTTTTTTGGTGCCGGGATTGGAAAATGCCCGTTTAAGCCCGGTAAAAAACAAACGATGCTTATTTTTAAGCACAAAGGGCAGTTGAATTGCCGCTTCCAGAAAACCTCCCAGCAAAATTCCGTAAGCCATTGCCCTTGCTGCCCCTCTTTCGCCTCCGCCGCCAACAAAGTCTTTTAAACCGTAAGCGCAGGCAATGGTAACAATATTTAGCAGAATTGGAGCAAGGCCGGAAGGCGTAAAAATATGGTGGCTGTTCAGTATACCCTGAAACAGAGCGGCAATGGAAATAAAAGCCAAAAAAGGAAACATAATTCTGGTAAGCAGCACCGTTTCATCGACTAATTCCATGTTAAAAAAATTAATGAGATATGGGGAAAAAAGTATTCCGGCCATTACAGCGAGAGTTACTAAAAAGCTAAGAAAAGTAAAAATGCAGGCAACAAATTCACTTGTTTTTTTTGAATCATTCTCCAGCAGGTATTCCTTGAAGGTAGGTATAAAAGCTACGGCTATGGAACCTTCGGCAAATAAGCGGCGGAACAGATTGGGCAGCATAAAGGCCACCGTAAATGCATCGGAAATAGCTTTTGTGCCCAGTAGCCTCGCTTTTGTCATTTCCCGCAAAAGGCCAAGTATGCGTGAAATTAAAGTTAACAGCGACAGCATGGAACCATGCTTTAGCAGAGACGCTTTAGACAAACGGGAATTGTTTTTCTCCATATTGATACTGTATGCAATTTACTGTTAAATTTAAAGTGTTTTCTTGTAAAACGCTGTTTTTAATAGTGTCAAAAAACAATGGCATTGTCGCCGTCAACTTTACACAAGGATGCGGCATACCCACTACTCACTAACCTAACCGCTATTCATTTGCAAAACCCACTCGTTTATCTGCTGCTGTATTTCCTCGCGGTTTCCCGATGCAGGGTTTTTAAAACCAATTTCACCCAAAAAAACATTGCCCGGGAGCAGGGCCTTTAAATTGATTAGAGACTTCCCGGCATTGCCTGCAAAACACGTATACAGGGCAAGTTTTTTGCCGGTAATACCGGTTTCAGCAAGGAAAGTTTTTATGGGCGGAGCAAAGGTTCCTGCCCATACCGGTGATCCTATGATAATCAAATCGTAAGGAGCAGGATCAAAATTGACTGGTTTTAGCGCAGGCTTTTTATTAAATACAACCATTGTGCCTCCCCAAAAAAATTTAAAAAATCCCTTGCGCTTTTTTTCATCTTTGAGCAATAAACGAATCACATCCGCGTCAAGGCATTTCCCCAGGCATTCGGCTATGAAAGCGCAGTTTTCATCAAGGGAATAGTATACAACAGCAGTTTTCATGGTAAACTCCTTATAATTTTTCATTCTATCACAATCATTGTATAACGATCAAGGCAGGGCATAAACTCCGTTCATGCGGTTAATACAGACAAAGGCACAACATTTACCCCATCTTTCCGGCGGCAGGCAAAACCGTTAGCGGTAATAACCGTAAGCGCTGCCGGGGCCCCCATTTTTTCCTGGTTTATTTTTGCGGCAAATTTGAGCAAATTCGCCGCAGCCTCATCCTGAGCGCTAAAGCCCATTTTAACTTCAAAAGCTGCCCATGTATTGTCAGGGTATTCTACGATAGCATCAACTTCTGTATTCCTGGAATCACGGTAATGAAATACCCTGCCGTCGTGTACTTCCCCATAGATTCGTAAATCCCGTATTACAAGCGATTCAAAAAGAAATCCCAGATAGTTAAGGTCTCCAAGCAGTTTATCTACAGAAAGACCCAATATGCCTATGGCAAGAGAAGGATCAACAAAATGATGCTTAGGCGCTTTTCGCAGGGTATCGGCGGAACGGATATGGGGACTCCATGCGGGAAGCTGTTCCAATACCATAAGACGTTCCAGCGCTTCCAGATATTCGGCTATTGTTTCATTATTTATCCTTGCATCCGAACCTCCTGTGTCTTTTGCCAGGGAGCTAACCGACGCTTCTGTTGATATATTCCTTGCCAGGGATTGTAAAAGACGCATGACTTTTTGCGGATCCCTTTTTTTATCCCCAAACCGGCTTATGTCTGTCTCCGCAATAAGTGAAACATAGTCCTGCATAAACCGCAATGCACGTCGGCCTGTGGCGCCCAGAAGGCTTGGCCAGCCTCCAAGAGTAAGTTTTTCAGCCAGGGCAGCAAGGCTAAAATCCGCCGGCAGCGACTTTGGGACTTTGCCATTTACCAGATTAAAAAGACTCACCTCCCCGGTTGACCAGCCTTTTTCATAAAATGACATTGGACGCATTTTTAAAACGGAAAAGCGGCCNGCTCCTGAATGGAGCCTCGCCCGTTCTTCCGGGTTTGCCGATCCGGTTAGGATAAACTGCCCTTTTTTCTTCCGATCATCCACCTCGCGCCGGACATAATTCCAAATTTGCGGATATTCCTGCCATTCATCAATGAGCCGGGGAACCGGTCCTGCCAATACCGATTTAGGATCCACTTCTAGACGAATCCGTACATCATCATCCACATCAAGCCTTGCAGTGCTTTTAGCAATACGGATTGCTGTTTCGGTTTTTCCGCAACTCTTGGTTCCTTGGATTAAAACCGCTCCACAGCCGTGAAGCCGGGCCTCTAATATTTTATCCGCAAAACGCTTAAGATAAGTGTTATTCATACCAAAAAAGTATAATTTGTAACCGGAAAAATGTAAAGGTTTCAACCGGAAAAATATAAGAGTTTCAACCAGAAAAATGTAAGAGTTTCATCCGGAAAAATGTAAAGGTTTCAACCGGAAAAATATAAGAGTTTCAACCGTAAAAATGTAAGGATTTCATCCGTAAAAATGTAAGGATTTCATCCGTAAAAATGTAAAAATTACAAAAGCTAAGGTGTATAATTTTTTAACGAATAGTGTTTGCGGATCATTCTTTCAGAAAATTGAGTAATGCCAATATTGTATTTGCGTTCGGCTTCCAGAGTCGAGGGAGGCCCATGCCCGGGAAAAACAATGTAGTCTCCAGGCAATGACAAAAGACGGCTTCGGAGTTTATTCATCTGTGTTGTTGCGCTGTAATCGCTGGCAGTGGAACCCACAAGGCCGGCTGTTAAAACGTCGCCAGTAAAGAGAAAGCTGCCAATACGGTAAACAACAGAATCAGCAGAATGGCCGGGAATGGAAATGACCTCAACGGTAAAAGGCCCAAGTTTAATTTTATCTTCGTCTTTTACCGTAATGGTATTGATATCAAGAATAACACGGTTAATGGCAAAAATTTCTGCCTGGTAAATTTTTCTTAAAGTGCGTATCCCATGTACATGTGTGGGATGGTCGTGCGTTATCAGCACTGTTATCGGATTAAAATTATTCTTTTCGATATATTCAAGAAGGCGTCTGTCCATATTCCCCGGATCAATAATAATAGCCGAAGGATTATGCGGATTATCTTCACCCAAAATATACCCATTGGTAAAGCCAATCAGGCTATAATGAAAAAACAGTTTCATGTTTCTTCCAATTCAAAAACCGCTTCCATGGTATTGGACGATGTAAAAGGCACATTATTCCGGCGAGAAGAAGTAAAATTGACATGTTTTACATTACAGTTAATAAACGTTACATTATCCAAATCGGCATTAATGTACCGGCTGTTGGTTAAATTAGAGTTGCTAAATGAACCATTCTTAATATAAGCGCCTAAAAAATTCCCATGCACAAGCTCAGATCCTTCAAAGCTGCAATCTATAATACGCGCTCCCGCAAATGAAATAAATTGTAGATCGCAATTAGTAAAAACGCAATTAAAAAATTCAGCAAAATCAAAAAAGCACATCCGCATAAGTGAACCGGAAAAATTACAATCTGTAAATTTTACTTTCATAAAATTACATCCAAAAAACTGACGGCATGAAGCATCCAGATTGGTAAAAGGCATTCCGGAAATACAAAGGTCTTTAATTATTTTATTTCCCGCAATAAAACCGGAAATGCGCTTAATTTCCTGTTTAGGATTCGCTTGGTGAAAAAAACAAATATTGGAACCGGTTATAGCCGCCATGCCGCATCCTGCCGCGCACGGTGTTATCATAAACATAAATAATTATACCGTATTTGCAGTATAAAAATAAGACATGCAATTGCTGATTATGAGCAAATTCTTATTGAAACTTTAAGTAATTATTGTTAGAATATTGTATGTGCTGGTATTGCGGATCGCCGGTTATAGATCAGGAGCCTTTTGGCCGTTCTCTCGTTTGTGCCGAATGCGGGAAAGATATTCGGGCCTGCAAAAATTGCAGGTTTTATCTTTCGGAGGCAAGGGGGAACTGTTCTGAAACAAATGCTGAACCGGTAAATGACAAGGAACGGGCAAATTTTTGCGATTGGTTTTCTCTTAATGACAAATACAGGAAAAAAACAGAAAGCTATAAAACAGAAAGCTATAAAACAGAAGGCTATAAAACAGAAGGCTATAAAACAGAAAGCTATAAAACAGAAACGGAAAAATCAAATGCGGCAAGAACAGCCTTTGAAAATTTGTTTAGTTGATTGATGTATGGAAAGAAGGCCGATACTTTTTTTGGATTCAGGCATTGGAGGAATTCCCTATTGTAAAAGTTTTCACCTAAGAAATCCAGAGGAATATCTAGTTTACTTTGCAGANCATAAGCATTTTCCTTACGGCACAAGAGATAAANNNGAATTAATTACAATTCTGTCGAATTTAATAGAAAAACTTATTGCCAGAGTAAATCCAAAAATTATTGTGATTGCCTGTAATACCGCATCCATTGCATCGCTTTCAATTTTAAGGGAATTATTTCCCGATCTTACCATTATTGGGACAGTACCTGCGATAAAACCCGCTGCTTTTGCATCAAAAACCGGAAAAATAGGAGTGCTGGGCACAGATTTTACTATAAAAGAACCGTTAATAAGGGAACTTGCCGAAAAATACGGTATGAAAATTATAGGTTATGCTGCTCCCGAACTGGTTGAATTTGTGGAAAATCGAATAATTAATTCAACTCCGGAAGAAAGGAAAAAAATTGTCAGTGTTTACCTAAACCATTTCCGGGCAAAAGGGGCAGATACGCTGGTGCTTGGCTGCACTCACTTTCTTTTTTTACAGAAAGATTTTCAAAATGAAGCGTTACCCGACATTGCTGTTTTTGATTCAATTGACGGAATAAACAGGCGCATAGAATCTGAGCTTCAAAATGAATCTGAGCTTCATTCCGAAGCAGTGCTTCATTCCGAAGCTTTGCTTCAGGAAGCAAACGCCTGCCATGCCGATAATTGCATACTGTTAAACGCAATNGGCGGCCCTGAGCCTGTTTGGACAGAGTGGGCTGCATATCTTGGTTTTCGATTATCTCTGTTTCAAAATGGAACATAAAATGCCGGATACAGATAAAATTATTACAATAAGCGGATTGGTATTATATGGTTCTAAAAATATTTTTGCTGTCCGTCCCGATTTGAAATTTCAGTTTATGATTCAGGGCGATCTTGAATGCCGCCTGAAAGGGAAAATATTGAAAAATGCGGATAATTTTTATAACCCGCTTGCGCCGGGAGACAGGGTGCAGATAGAATACGGCAGCGGCAGCACAGGGATGATTACAGCGGCGGAAGAAAGAAAAAATTTTTTTAGCCGAAACAACCAAAAAAGCAACTGCCCTCAGATTCTGGCTGCAAATACCGATTTAGCGCTTTGCGTAACTGCCCGCAGTTCGCCTCCTTTCCGTCCGCGTTTTCTTGACCGGATACTGCTCCAGGCGGAAATTGCAAAAATTCCTGCAATTATTGTCTGCAATAAAATTGATCTTGATAAAAATGATATGATCTACAGCGAAGATTTGCTTGATATTAACGAGCGTATTGAAGATTTTAAACGCCTGGGTTATGAAGTTATTGAAGTGTCTGCAAAGACCGGAGAAGGAATAGAAAGCTTGTACAGGCTGATAACCGGAAAAACCGTATTATTAACCGGACAATCCGGCACAGGAAAATCAAGCATAATAAACGCATTGCAGCCGGGATTAAAGCTAAAAACCGGAGCAATTAACGAAAAGTATAACAGGGGCAGCCATACCACAACATTGGGTGTATTAACAGAACTACAGACCGGAACCAGAGTCATTGACACTCCGGGGATTCGCCGGTTTGCGCCTGACGGAATAAAAGCGGAGGAGCTTATGCTGTATATGCGGGAATTTGCCCCGCTTGCGGGAAAATGCAGTTTTGGCCTTTCCTGTTCACACCGCACTGAACCGGGCTGTAAAATAATGGAAGCAGTTGCTGCCGGGGCAATTCACGAGGATCGTTACGGCAGTTTTTTGCGGATTTATGATGAACTGAAAAACGGTTATAGAAAAAACGATGATTGATAAAACGATTATTGATAAAACGATTATTGATAAAACATTAATTGATAAAACATTAATTGATAAAACATTAATTGATAAAACATTAATTGATAAAACAATTATTGAAAAAAATATTTTCATTCAAAAAACACAAATGCTTCTGGAGTTTGATGTTATACTAAAACAGCTTGCTTTATGTTCCCAGAGCGAAGAAGCGGCGGAAATTATCCAAAATGAACAGCCTTCCTACGATTTTAACACAGTCAAACAAACCAAGGACACGGTTAAAAAAATTCTTGCCCGCATGGATTCAGGGGAAAAAATTCCCTGCCAGTCTCTGCCGGCAATAGGTTTTCTGCTGCCGCGTCTTGCCCTTGAAGGAACAATCCTGGAAACCGACGAGGCCTGCGCTTTAGGGCTGTTTGTTGAACGCGGCGGTGCATTGCTGCAATGGCTGCCTGAAGCAGCACCGGATTGCTCCGGTCTTGCGGATGCAATTTTCCGTATTGTTGACAGGGAGGGAAATATTCATAATTTGCCGGAACTTAGGGCAATAAAGCAAAAGATACAAAATCTTAATGCGGCAATAAAGGCCGCTGTTTCACATTTTATTACCGATGATGAAACAAGGCATATTCTGCAATCAACCGTTCCAACTCAGCGGGACGGCAGAACGGTGCTTGCGGTTAAAGCCAATTTTCGCGGGCGCATTCGCGGCATAGTGCATGAAGTGTCATCCAGCGGCCAGACAATTTTTTTGGAACCGGAAATTGTTGTTGAAAAAAACAACGAACTGCTTTTGGAAAACAGAAAACTGGATGCGGAAATAAGAAAGATTATGCTTAATTTAACAAAAAAAATTTCCGCCCGCATCGAAGATGTAAAAACATTGCATCTGACTGCATTAAAAGCTGAAATACTCATGGCAAAAGCAAGATATTCGCAAAAAACAAAGGGATTTATTGCCCCCGATGATGATTCCGGCAGCATTGCGCTAATACATGCAAAACATCCCTTGCTGGCAAATCCGGTGCCCATAGATTTGGCAATGGACTCGGCGTTAAGGGCTTTGATTATTACCGGACCGAATACCGGAGGAAAAACGGTTGCAATAAAAACAGCAGGGCTTTTGGCAATGATGAACCAATGCGGTCTTGCATTGCCTGCTTCGGAAGGCACGGTTCTTCCGGTATTTGACTGCATATGTGCCGACATTGGCGACGAACAGTCAATCGATCAATCCCTTTCGACATTTTCCGCTCATATTGCCAATATTGCATCCATCCTGAATTACTCCACGCCGCATTCGCTTGTGCTGCTTGACGAACTGGGTTCTGGCACCGATCCGCAGGAAGGAAGCGCTCTTGCAATGGCAATACTGGATTACCTTTGCGAAAAAAACACGCGGATTTTGGCAACAACTCATCACAGCATATTAAAAAATTACGGATACAGCCGGCCTTATGCGGAAAATGCCTCGGTTGAATTTGATCCCAGGACACTTTCTCCGACATACCGAATCATCACAGGCATGCCGGGCGAAAGCTGCGCCCTAGAAATTGCCGGTCTTAGAGGCATGCCCAAGGAAATTATTGCAACTGCCAAAAATTACTTGGATCATGGTTATGCCGATGTTTCCGCCCTGATAAGCGGGTTAATGGAAAAACACCGTGAACTTGACGCTCTTGGGGAAAAGGCACGAACCGAAGAGAGCAGGCTGAAAAACGAGCGGAGAAAAACCGATCTAAAAGAACTAAAGTTAAGGCAAAGAGAAACTGAAATTAAAGCCGGACTTGCCGGGAAACTTAAACTGTTACTGGACGAAAGCCGGAAAACCCTGGAAAATCTGGTGCGGGAAGTAAGGGAAGGAGCCCTAACCCGTGAAAAAACGCTAAAAGTAAAGGAATTTCTGGGAGAACTTGCCCGCACTGCCGATGCAGAAGAAGCTGCCCTTGAAGAAGAAGAACGGGTCCTGGCTGAAGAACGGCGGCATTTTGAATCCATGCAGGCAGAGTCTGCCCCTGCAGGCGCTCCCGTACATTTTTTTCCGGGCATGGAAGTATTTGCAGGCACTGCAAGGCGGCGCGGCCTGCTTGTAAGGCGGGGGAAAAAAAGCTCCGCCGGCAATGGCTGGATTGTGGAAATTGGCTCGCTTAAAATGCATTTCCCCGAGCGGGAATTGCTTCCCGCTTCTCCCGCTCCGCCGCCTGTGCCGCAAATTTCTGTAGAGCATGCCGCTGCTGCCGTCTGCCCCGAGTTAAACCTCTGCGGAATGCGGCTGGATGAAGCGCTTGCAGCCCTTAGGCGGCAGACAGATGCTGCGCTCATTCAGGGGCTGCAGGCTTTTTCTGTTATTCATGGCAAGGGTGACGGCGTTTTGCAAAAAGGCGTTCACGACTGGTTAAAAAATGAAGCTTCGGTAGCGGATTATTTTTTCGCCCATCCCGATCTAGGCGGATTCGGCAGAACAGAGGTTGTTTTAGAAAAGCACTGAATTTAAGTTATTTAGTCTAAAATAATAATGCAAAACGGGTTATTTCGCCATATTAATAGTATGAGAGAAATATTTAATATGGATTGTTTTGCCGAAACGCAGGCAATGTACCGAAAAGAGAAAAACAGCGGAGGCACCAATCCGCTGTATCTCCCCATTAGCCAAAGGCCCCGTGAACGCCTAATCGACAGAGGCCCAGCGGCCTTATCTGATACAGAATTGCTTGCCATTCTGCTCAATACCGGATCTAAAGGGAAAAATGTATCCGAACTGGCAATAGATCTTTTAAATATGCTTGATAAAAACAAAGATGTTCCTTCCGTAGAGGAAATATCAAAAATTTACGGGATGGGGAATTCAAAAGCCTGCGCTGTTGCCGCAATGCTGGAATTTGGCAGGCGGCGCTGGGGTTCTGCCGGTTCATCGATTAAACATCCATCGGACATTTTTTTGCTGGTACGGCATTACGCAGACCGTAAACAGGAATGTTTTATAAGCATATCGTTAAACGGCGCCCATGAAGCGCTTGCTGTTCGCGTGGTAACGGTCGGCCTGGTAAACAGGACCATTGTTCATCCAAGAGAAGTATTTGCCGACCTTATTCAGGATCGTGCCGCTGCTTTTGTTGTCGCGCATAACCATCCTTCAGGCAAGCTTGTCCCTTCGCAGGAAGATAACGATATTACCGAACGCCTTTCTAGAGCAGGGGATATTCTAGGCCTGCATTTCCTTGATCATCTGATCTTCTCGCAAACCGCGTGGTGGAGCTATCGACAGAACAATAAACTGGGGTAATTAGTGGTTAGCAGTTAGTGGTTAGTGATTAGTTATAGTAATTTGAAAACTACTCACTACTCACTATCCACTACTCACTACTTATTTCACTGCATCGAGAATTTCACGGATGATTTTGTCGGTGTTATCAAAAGCTACCTGGCAGGTGCCAACTGCTGAATGTCCGCCTCCGCCGTAAGAAAGCATAAGGCGGCCTACATCAACTGTAGCAGTTTTGTTAATAATGCTATAACCCACAGTGATAACAGTATTAATATTTTTTTTACCGTCTACCACCCAAACAGAAATATTTTGTTCAGGAAAAATAGTATACAGTAAAAAACGGTTTCCGGCATGTATGGTATCTACTCCCCGCAGGTCTATATAAATTGCATTGCCTTCGATTTTGGCATGGCTTTTTACCATCTCGATAAACTTTGCATGCTGTTCAAAATAAACATCTACACGCTCTTTAACATCGTCTAAAGCAAGAATTTCTTCGATAGGTTTGGTAAAAGATTTTGAAAGCTTCTTCATTAATTCAAAATTACTGATAGTAAAATTATGAATTCTGCCAAGCCCTGTCCGGGGATCTGCGATAAAACCCAAAAGTATCCAGCCAGAAGGATTCATTATCTCGTCTTTTGTAAGATTTGCTGAATCTACTTTGTCAACATAGTTTACCATTTCGGCAAATTGCCCCAGTTTTTCTTCCCCGCCGTAATAATCATAGATAACCCGTGCGCAGCTTGGAGCTCTTCTTGAAGACCCCTCAAACTGTACATTTTTTCCCAGCCTTTGCTCTTCACTGGAATGGTGGTCAAACCATAAGCCGCAGCCATTAATATAGGGAACATTGGCGCAAATATCGTTTTTTGTCGCTTCAATAAGTCCATCTTGAATGTCTTTTGGATGCACAAAAAGCCATTCATCAATAAGCCCCAAGTGTTCCAGAAGGGAACCGCAGGCTAAACCGTCAAAATCAGACCTTGTAATCAAACGCATATTATTCTCCTTGTAACTTGCACAATATTAAGCATTTATTCTGCCTTTCTGCAATATTTTACACGAATTATTATCTTTTTGCAATAGGTAAATTTAGGTAAATTTTGAAAGAAAATATCCACGAACCGCACGAATAAGGTGCTTTTTTAACAGGAAGTTGTTATGAAACTGAAGTTCCGAATAACTCTATTAAGGGAACTTTTAAAAACTGAAGTTTTTAGAAGCAACTTTAGTTGCCGTTTTCTTACCCTAATGTAAACGAATTAAGAGCAGCAATATTTGTGCTGTTCATTGATCAAAAATAAACCTGTTAAAAATCAACTTGCACATTTCGCTTGTTTGCTGTATACTAAATGTATGTCCGGCATACTGCGTTTGCTTATTCCCAAGGGAAGAATTTTCGACAATACGGCCCGGCTTTTGGCCGAGGCGGGTTTCCCTATTTCTATGGCAGACCGCAGCTACCGCCCGTCAATGGACGTTCCCTGGCTTAAGGCAAAGTTAATGAAGCCGCAAAATGTGGGCGAGCTGCTGGAACTGGGCAGCCATGACGCGGGTTTTACTGGCATTGACTGGATAAAAGAAAGCAAAGCCGATGTTGAGGAAATTATTGATCTGGGTTTTGACAGGGTAAAAATTGTTGCGGCTGTTCCACAGTCAGTGGATGATGCGGAACTTAGGGCGAAAAAAATTGTCGTAGCAACAGAATATGTGCAGCTTGCCAAACAATGGCTCGATGAGGCCGGTTACCATTACCGCATCCTCCGTACTTTTGGCGCAACAGAAGTGTTCCCGCCGGATGATGCTGACATGATCATCGACAATACTTCATCGGGACAGACCCTGCAGGATAATGGCCTGAAAATTACTGGTACTTTGCTTGAATCTTCTACACGTTTTATCGCCTCGCATGCCGCCCTGGCCGACCCGGAAAAAAGGAACCGCATTGACGAGCTTGCCATGCTGTTCAGGGCAGTGCTTGATGGCCGCGACCGGGTGATGCTGGAAATGAACATTCCGAAACATTGCCTTAACGAGGCGGTAAACGGGCTGCCTGCAATGCGCAGCCCCACAGTCGCGCCCCTATTTGGCGATGAAGGGTATGCGGTAAAAATTGCGGTAAAAAAAAGCGATGTTGCCGGAATAATTCCGCGCTTAAAAAAACTTGGCGCATTGGACATAGTGGAATACGATCTGCGTAAAGCAGTGTTGTAATAATTTTTTTGGAGGAAAACATGAAAAAGATTCTTATTATTGCCGGAATAATTTTAGTGGCGTTAAGCGCTTGTTCAAAAAAAGAAGAGGCAGGAGACGGGGAAATTGCCTTAACCGTCTGGTCCTTTACCGAAGAATTGGACGGCATTATCAACAATTACTATACGCCTGCCCATCCCGATGTAACGATAAAGTACTCCATGACCACTACGGACCAATTTACTTCCAAGCTGGATCCTGTATTGGTTTCAGGGCAGGGAACACCAGACATATTTGCCCTGGAAGCTGCCTTTGTGCGGAAGTACATTGAATCCGGCCTTCTGCTGGATCTGACTGACATTTATGAAGCCAACAAGGAAAAGATAATGGCCTATCCTGCAGAAGTCGGCTCTTACAATGGCAGGGTCTACGGCATGTCCTGGCAGGCCTGTCCGGGCGCCATGTTCTACCGCCGCAGCCTTGCTCAAAAATACCTCGGCTCCGATGATCCGGAATATGTGCAATCTTATTTTGCCAATTTCAATGCCTTTCTTGGAACTGCGGAACTGCTGAAAGAACGTTCAGGCGGCGCCTGCGTTGTAGTTTCCAGCCATGCCGATCTTTTCCAGCCTTTTCTCGGTTCCCGCAATGAACCCTGGGTGGTAAATGACAAGCTATTTATAGATCCGGTTATGGAAGCGTATTTGGATATAAGCAAAACTTTATACGACAAACGCTGGGACGGCCAGGTGGGGCAATGGTCTGAAGGATGGTATGCGGGCATGAGGGGCGAACTTAAAGACGAAGCGGGAAAAGCATTGGAGGTATTCTCTTATTTTCTGCCCACCTGGGGGCTACATTATGTGCTTAAAACCAACGCTCCCCAGACAGCGGGCGATTGGGCAATGATTCCCGGCCCCGCTCCATACCGCTGGGGCGGCACATGGATTGCTGCGTGGAAAAACACAAAAAACCCGGACGCTGCCAAAGAATTTATCCGTTATCTGACAACAGACGATGATTTTCTTGAACGTTATGCTTTGGATTCGGGCGACTTGATGAACAATTTAAATGTGGTAGAAAAGATAAAAGACAATTATGCCGAACCCTTTCTTGCCGGTCAAAACCACTATGCCGAATTCGCTGAAATGGCAAAAAGCGTAGACGGAAAACTGGCCCAGGGAACGGATCAGGCCATTGAAGGCATTTTTCAGGAAGAAGTAAACGCATACCGGTTTGGAGAGAAAACTAAAGCTCAGGCGTTAGGTGATTTTAAAAATCAGGCGGAAATTCAGCTTGGCCTGTAAACGGACAGCTCCAAATGAACAAGTCTATTGGGCATGAGGCAAAAACACAGCGCTGGGGGTACTTTTTTGTAGCGCCTTTTGTGGCGGTATTTTGCATATTCAACCTCTGGCCTATTCTGTACACTTTTTTTCTGGGCTTTACCGATCTGCGGGGCCTGCAAAGCGAATCTTCGTTTGTTGGGTTAGAAAACTTTAAAAAACTTATTGGCGACCCGTACTTCTGGGGCGCGCTGCAAAATACATTTATAATGTGGATTTTCAATTTTATTCCCCAACTAGGAATAGCCCTGCTTCTTGCAGTATGGCTTTCTGATTTGCAGCTTAACCTAAAAGGCAAGGGGATGTTCAGGGCGGTAATTTATCTGCCTAATTTGCTTACCGCAGTATCGGTGGCCATGCTTTTCAGAAGCATTTTCGGCTATAACGGCCATACAATGGCCCCGGCCAATCAATTTCTGCTGTCTTTGGGCCTGCAAAAAACAACGCTTGTTGACGGTGAACTTGTAATTGAAGCCTTTAATTTTTTCCGCTCGGTATTGTTTTCACGGGGTTTAGTTTCTTTTATCCAATGGTGGATTTGGTACGGCCACACCTTAATTATGCTTATGGCGGGCATTACCAGCATTCCCGCATCGCTGTACGAAGCTGCTCTGGTTGACGGCGCCAACAGCCGCCATATCGCATGGCGCATAACGATTCCCCTTCTTCGCCCCATGCTGCTTTATGTCCTTATTACGTCAATGATAGGCGGAATGCAGATGTTTGACATTCCTTTTTTGCTTACCGATATGCGCGGTGCTCCCGACTTTAAGATACGGACCACATCCATGTACCAGTACAACATGGCGTTTCAGGGCCGCAATGATTACGCCTATGGAGCGGCAATTTCCATTGGTATATTTATCATTACCGTTATCCTGGCCCTTATAATCTTTTTCTTTTTGCAGGATCGAAGC
>JGI24702J35022_10001101_pt1 | contig 16794 bp, 14 predicted proteins | sample TergutTh196P4_FD_35022 | JGI IMG/M metagenome (IMG submission 35022)
AAATTTGTAGCTTGGCATGATTGTTTTCACGTTTTTTTTGTGAAACTATATCACACACTTCTATTTATAAAACTCTACTTACTCACTGGATACACCACTAGCAGAATGCTTAACCACTCAAACAACATTAAAACCCCTCCAAAACCACATTAGACAACCTATTAACAAAACAATACAAAACATACCATAATAACCAACAAACATCTTGACAACCTTCTTCACACACTCATTTCTAGACCTTTTCACCCAACTACCAAACAATCAAAACACCCATAACACCAACTTTATCACCTAACTCGCAAACCTCTTCTTCACAACTCTCATTCGATAAGCCGTCCAACCATAGAACACACACTACACATCTTATCCAACCGTTCTACTTGCTTTTCAGCTAAATTTTCATAATTTTCCAGCCAAATCTATGGCCTTTCGCTATTTTAGGTGGATACACATAACACCCACTCCACCAAAAATCACAAAAAACCAGCAATGAAAAAAAGTGTCGCTTAGCGTGTTGATAATGAGTATGAGCAGATGGGTACTTGCTCGATTTTTGTTAGTGTATGAGCCTTTGAAGAGTTGACAGCATACGCGCATGAAAAAAGGACAGTAATTGGTTTTTCACATTATTATTTTATAGTTACAATTTTTGTAGAAAAAATATTTGAAATGGTTTGTGAGTATAAAGTAGCACTATACATTCATGTATAGTGAATTAAATTAAGTAGATGTTAGTTTTTATTATTGTTTTGATGGTTTTACTTGTGTGGTTGTGTAGTTTTTGTGTTTTTATACATTTGATTTGATCATTTGACAATAGGTTTGTTCCGTTTTAGTATACAAAAATAATAAGACTAAATTCTAGTTTTAGAAAAAAGTCATGTGTTAACACGAATTTTTATGAATTTTGCAAATTTAATTTTTAAGTTAATCAACTACAAGTAATAACGTGTTTTGAAGTATTTTTTATGATGTTAGGTACTACAGTGGTATTTTTATGATGTAATGATAAGGTGATAGTTTGAAAAAGGGGAAATAATTTTGGGATAAATCTGTTGTTTGCTGAGGTTTTGTGACTAAAGCTTTACAATGATATTTATACCCTGATAAATCATTGTTAGCGTTCCACAGGGTCAATACATGTTGGATAGCGATCAAACAAAAGAAATAATTACTATTCTCAAACAAACTGTAGCAGTGCCAAGTCTTGTTAAAGCAAAAAGTGACCCTTTTGAAACACTCATTATTACAATCCTCTCCCAAAATACTGCTGATAAAAACTCTGATGCTGCATTTACACGATTAAAACAAAGTTTCCAAATTATCCCGAAAAATCTTGCAGAGGCTAATCCTGCTGAAATTGAAAAATGTATTAAATCTGCTGGACTTTGTAAAAGTAAAACAGGTACAATTCAGGCAGTCTCAAAAATAATCCAAGAAAAATATAGTGGCTCAATAAGCAGAGTTTTGTTGCTACCATTTGAAGAGGCACGAAAATCTCTTATGGACATGCCTGGTATCGGACCAAAAACAGCTGATGTAGTATTGCTTTTCTCGGCTCAAAGACCTACAATACCTGTTGACACACACATTAATCGTGTTTCTAAACGTCTAGGTATTGCACCAAAAACTGGTAATTATGAATCCGTCCGTTTAAGTCTACAAAAACTGTTTGATGAAACAGACTATCTGCTTGCACACCAACTTTTAATCGGACATGGTCGGAAATTCTGTAAAGCCAAAAAACCTCTATGTAATACTTGTCCAATTGTTAATTACTGTGAAACAAACGGGGTCTTTTAATGGTTGCACTTTCGCCACAAGTAATGAATTACTTCCCGTACTCGGAAGTGCGTATTCATCAAGACATGTTCATAAACACTACCCACAATGCAGTAAACGCAAAACAGTCTGTGTTAATTGAAGGCAGTAACGGCTTGGGAAAAACCATTTCAGCACTCTCCGCATGTTTACCAGTAGCAATTGAAAAAAACCTCAAAATTCTTTACGTTGCTAGAACCCACCGACAACATGAACGTGTTATCGATGAACTGCGCATGATTTACAAAAAAACTCCAATCAGCGGTATATCTATTAAAGGTCGTAACGAAATGTGTCTCAACGCGTTTGCGGCCAATGGAGCTTTTGACTCAAAATCACTTATGGAAATGTGCGACCTTCTAAAAGCCAAAGGTCGTTGTCCATATTACAAAAATGTAGAATTACAAACATACGATTTTATTCAATTAGTTAAACAATTATCAATAAAACCATATACAGCAACCGAAATCCAACAAGTCTGTAAAAATAAAGAACTTTGCCCATACGAACTTGTTAAAACAGCTCTTCAAGACACAAAAGTCATAGCACTAAGTTATCTGTACATTTTTGACCCAATGATACGAACCGCTTTTTTAAAACACATAAACACTGACCTTTCAAAAACCATTTTAGTGGTTGATGAAGCACATAATTTGCCTGAAACAGCGGTTGACATCTCTAGTAGCAGTATTTCTCTTTTCGTTTTACGGCAAGCCGAAATGGAAGCTAACCATTACGGTAACAGGGACATTGAACAATTCATCTCTTTCTTTCGTGAAGAAATAGAAAAAATAACTGACACTATTAACCGTGAAGAACTAATCAATCCTAACAAAATAATCAGTATACTCCAAAAAGGCGGTATTTCTAAACCACGTAGTTTTTTTGAACATATGCATGAAATTGGTGCTGGAATTAGACGTGCTTTGCTTGCAGAAGGCAAAAACCCGCGCAGTTACATAAATTCAATGGCTGATTTTCTACTACACTGGCTTGAAACGTGTGATGATAGCTCATACATCAACGTCGCAAGTTGTTATTACACTGAAAAAAACCAAAAAACTGCAAAAATAGAAATCGTTGCTTTAGATCCATCAAAAATTACTGAACCAGTCTTCTCAGCCACCTATGCCAATGTTATCATGTCAGGTACCCTACAACCTCTTGACGCATACATGAAAATAACCAAACTATCTAAAAATGCTACACAATACATAGCACCCTCACCATTTCCTAAAGAACACATTTTCTCAGCTGTATGTTACGGTGTCACCACAGCAATGGAAAAACGAACTCCCATAATGTACCAAACAATAATCAGACGTATAGTTGAAGTAGTAGAAAACACTCCAAGAAACGCCGGCATCTTTGTTGCCTCTTTTGATGTTATGAAATCGCTACTAAATGAAGGCTTAACTTTAGCTTTAGATAGACCTCTCTATAAAGAAGAAAGAAATATGACTTCAAAACAAAACGAGAAACTTGTGTCTGATTTCAAATCATGCGGAAACAAAATGGGTGCTGTATTCCTTGGTGTTTTAGGCGGCAGAACATCCGAAGGCGTTGATTTTCCCGGTGACCAAATGAACTCTGTTATAATTGTTGGCGTACCATATGCTGAACCAACGCCTAGAGTAAAAGCGCAAATTGATTATTACAACAAATGTTTTCCCAATTTTGGCAGAGAATACGGGTACGTTTTACCTGCTATGAAAAAAGCTTCCCAAGCCGCAGGACGACCCGTACGTACTCTTGATGATAAAGGCGCAATCGTCTTTTTAGATTCACGTTATGCAACAGGTTACTGCAGAAACTTTTTACCCACTTGGATAAATAACGGAATGAAAATGTTGCCTGACCAAGACAATGTTTTAGCAAAAGAAGTGAAATCCTTCTTTAGCTTACAGAGGTAACTCTTTAAGTTCAGGATCCAATTTTATTCTGCCAATTGAAATACTAGCTGGTTTATTTGGAACTGGTGTTAACACTTTCATTGTTTTTCGAACACGGTTATATTCTAATAAAATGCCAATTCCGAGAAACTGTTTATTTGAATCTTGTAATCCAACAAGAATTCCTTTCTCTTTACCTTGCTCTTTTGGAAGAATATCCTTCTCATGTATAACCATGTAACTAGAAAATAACGATCGCACTTTAGCTTCCTTTAAAAATTTTGCGTAACACATTTCTCGTCCTTTTGTATGCTTCTCAATCGCACGCTCATTAGTAGCCGTAGATGACTCAATACAATATGTAGCAATAGAATTTATCCCAGATAACAACGGTTCAAGTTCCTCCTCTTGACCCTGAATACCAACCACCAAATCAGGTTTAAGCTGATTAAGCAGTTGCCCTTTTTGAATAATAGCATTCTCGCCTTCAACCCAACCATCAGTATTAATTATTACATAATCAACATCCGCTTTCTGCATACATTCTTTATACATCTCAACCAAACCTTCAATAGATCTAGATACTGCTTGAGCTGGAGAAATAGCACCAACAAAAAACGCGTTAGACATTTTTACCTCATAAAGTTCAGTAATTTTTTTAACAGTATATCCATACGCAATGGTACATGGTGGACCAATATCTGACTGGCCTAAATCACTATCCAAAACAGCAACTCTATTTTTTCCATCAACAAGTTTGTTAATTATGTAAGTGCTAAAACTACTTTTACCCATATCAACCTTACCAATTACCATAATAACTGCTGGTTTATTCTGCACATTTTTAACTGTTTCAAACGCTTCATCCCATGATGTAGGAATAGTTGATGCCTCTATTTCTTGTACTGACGCATTTAATCCAAGTGAAATATGAAATTCTGCTGTCTCCAAAACATGAAATGGTTGTCTTTTTCCTTCGCGTACGATAGTTTGATGACCTTCTCTTATCGCACACCCAAAGACTTCCACCTTGCCCGAAAGCATTTTCACAGATGCCGAACCATTTACTAGCAAAGTTTTACCTACTTCAACTGTTTTTTTCATCCTTTTCTCTCCTATATTTCCTTTGATAAATACAACCATCCTTGCTTATATCGTAGTAGCAGACATTATATGCCTTAAACATCTGCTACGTTTATTTAACGACGTATTTGTCCCTTTTTCACTAACTATCTCCAAAACAATTCTGGACGGCAATATATTATTCAACACTTCAATTAAATATTATCCAACACTTCAATTAAACCCTTGTAAACAGGTACGAAAAATTAGCAAGAAAACAACGTATTTCCACCGAGAACCAAACACGTATAAAAAATAAAAGAAATATTAAAACTGTGTTTATCGTCTTCTTGGAGCTTTTGAATGTCGCTCGTTTTCAGCTCTCACTTTAACTATGCCACGGTGTACTGCACACGAAATACAATAATATTTAGTATCAACCCAAGAGGCTAAGTATGTACCTTTTTGTCTGAGCTCTTTTGCTAATTGTGGTTCAACAAAAGACACTCGCCTCGTTGAACGTTTTGCTTTGTCACGTGGAACCATTGCCCCACAATTTACGCATTGAACAAGACTGCTACTTCCTTTGCTACCTTTCGCTCTTCCTCGACTTTTTCGTTTAACTGGCATACCTTTTGACCTCTTAACTTTATTATTGCAAATATTGAATTAACTATCTTATATATCTGCCCGTAATTTTAACAGAGAAGCAAGGTTTGCTTTCTGATTTATCTGAGGAACAAAAATGTCACTAATAGAAGTCAGCAAGGATATTACACATAAACTATGCCCAATAGTTACACAATTAACACGAATCACTATACCAATAGAAACTGCGTCCTTCGGCGGGATTGAATTGACCCCGATGGATTCCATTCCCCAAAATCATTCAAATTTTGAGGATTCATATCAAACACTAAAAGAGAATAAGTCAACTTAACATATAAATATTTCACAAACACACCCAACAAACGCGCCCCACTGACACCAACCCCAAAAAAAGTGCAAAAATGGGTGACAAAATATGAGCATACTTTTGTACACAATATTACAACCGACAAACTACCTTTTGAAACTTTTTAGTAAACATCTTCTGCTAATCATAACAGAGAACAAATAATATCTGTAAGTTTTTTCCAGATATAGTTTAAAAGCTCCAAAGACCAAGTCATAATTGTATGGTACCAAAGTCCGTGCTGTCGAGCGGGGTACGGGGTCGCCAGAGGCGGCAACGTCCGCGATCCAATCTAAGACACACGGCACCTACACCTTTTCAGACAACCAAAAATAAACATAACAGTCAAACCGCGTTAAACTGCGATACTATGTGTCTAATGAGAAATAGTTACACCATACTTGGAGTATTTGGGGAAAGTTTACAATCTCATCTAAGTCAATAAACCATCGCTCAAATTTTGGAACAGCAACTAACCTATCAACAAACGATTGAATATCCTCCCGCTTAGAGAGCACACTTGGCTTTAACAGAGACATTGCCCTTTGCTCTGATACATCCAGTTGCACCAATTTAGCCAACAACGCAGTCAAAGCCGCACAATACCTAAAATCATCCCACAAATACGTTAACCCCCTACCAAAAACGGTCTAAACCGAGCTAACCCATCCCGCAATATCCTAAACTCAGAACTCGCACGCCCCTGCAACGCCAAAGGCAAACCCACAATCGCTCGTTCACCCACACTCCCAGAAAGACTTGCCACCTTACAAGTGAAAAACAAATCTTCACAACAATCCCCCACCAAAAAATCCCGCCCCCGAATCATAGATTGTAACTTTACAGATTCCAAAAATGCCAAACTACAATCCCTAAAACTAAAAACATTCGCTTGAAGATTTCTTATATCATGAAAATGTTTAGCATACTCCACCCCATTTCGACTATCCACCAAATTACGCCCAACCGTATTTGGCCCAATCGTACTCAACTTATCGCCAAGTAAAGCACCAACCGTAGGCACAGTAATAGTTTCATCCGATTCATAAAACGGAGTCCTCAAGGCCACCTGTGTGGTGGAATAGTTGGGTTTAACACCCATAACATCAAGCAAACAACTCCGACTCTCATTGGCTATTGTGAGTGAGGGAGCTTCAACAATGTAAAGATAAAACGGAACCACACCCGAAATCACTCTATTACGAGTTTTAAAGGTAAAAGCCTGCTTGGCAAACTTGGCATAAATGTTAGCCATGATGTCTTGTAATTCTTTCTCGGAAACATTACAACATATGTCTACGTCTACGCTAAGACTTGCCCACTTGTCCTGCAGGATCATCTGAACTGCTGAACCGCCCTTAAAAACAAAATCCAACCCCGCACGCATAAGTTGTCCCAAATACTCCAAACTATAGATGCCTTCTCCAAATTAGAAACATTATTAATCAAACCAGTAGAGAGCAGGTTTTGAATTTTTGCAGGATTAAAAGTTTCATGGTTCCTATGGTTTTAGTTTGGTCAATCACGGTTTTTTGCTCCCTCAACCATAGCATCAATTGCTTTAAAGACATCCCGCCGACCAAATAGAACATCCATAGCAACATTTTGGTTAAATTTTAAGTCTTGTTTTGCTAATTCGTAGAGGAAAATGAGAATCTCTCTAAATATGCCTCGTCTAGTAGAGTACCTTAGCAATCTGTCAAAGTTTACATCTCCCCTCTTAGTCATAGCTGCAAAAATGGATCCTAACTCAAAAGAGTCAAAAGTCAACCCTTTCCTGGTAGAGAAATAGTAGAGGTCTACCCAAAGCCTCTCAGGCACAGGTATTAGATAGTTGTTGAGTTGTGTTAGGCCATAATTTTCTTTGCGCTCTAAAATAAATGTGGGTGTTTGAGGGTATATGGCGTATTCTTCAAAATCTCTCTGCTCAGGATTTAACACTACACGGTATTCTTTTGAGAGCAGTAAATCACGCATGCTTATGGACAGGGTTTTTGAGGTTTCTATAAACTGTAAATCTTTTCCAATCATGTAATGAGAATAATCTGAGAGCATTTGTATAGACCAAGCGGTAAATTTTGCCATCGGAAAAATATTACAAAGCTCATTTACCACCTTTGATAGTTCTGGGGAGGGCTTTAAGGTGGTTTGTCTGTTTTTTCCAACTTGATATATGCCTTTACCAACATTTTTTATCGTACCAGTTTTCGCAAGACGACTTAAATAATTCATAGCGGTAACTTCGGATAGGTTGAAAAATTGAGCAAGGTCACTGTTTGAGACTGTTTGCTTTGTTTGCACATATTCCGCTATTTTTACTGGAATTGAATATTGAGGACACATGAAAAAAATATAGTTTTGACAATATATAAAATTTATTGCCAAACCTATACAAAAAATATGGTGAACCCCCACTCGTTTGACCAAAAACGACAACAAACCAAAAACATTTAGCCTAACGATATTTTTGACTTAAGACAGGTATTTCAAAGCTTCAATTTCTGTGAGAAGTAAAGAACATTAGTCGCCACAAGACCATGACCGATCCACCTGAGATAACCAATCGTGCACTCAAAAAAGGCAGACATCGTCTGCCAATCCAAATTAACTTGACCCATCACCAAGACTTAACCTAAATTCTACAAGTTTCTTAAATACACACTGCAGGTTTATGGTTTAAAAAAAGACACATTTGTCAAAACAACCTCAAAAATTTGTATGTGTACAAAAACCAAGAGATTTTAGAAAACACAACATATTTTATTCCACCAAAGTCGCATAGGCACCAATTAAAGTTGCGTGCACCATTTCGCGTCACTCATTCATTCTGATTACGAGTTACACAACTTGATTTAGCAGTGGACTCCATACCGCTTTTAGCTTTTGCAAGTAACACAAGTTCAGGTGTCCCAATTATTTCCAACTTTTCTATTTCCCGCTTAATTTTAGCAATAAGCGGTTCTTTTGTCGCAAACAATTTATCAGACAATTTTTTTCCTTGTTCAGTAAGTGAGTAAACGTACCTATATGAGTTATAACCAACAGAAACCATTGTTTCTTTTAGCAATTTAACACCTACTAGAGTGTTAATTGTTTCAGAGAGGTCTTCAGAGTAAGGGCCATAATAGTACGATTTATAATTAAACGTAAAGGGAATTTCTGATTGGAATTTAAGCAGACAAATTTCCTTCTGAATACGCGTTCGCCCCTCAATTTTCCCGTTATCATGACTTCCAAAAACGGCAATTAATAACGCAACATCAGTATCAATCAAAGCTTAATCCCTCAATTATTTCTTTTAAAGCTATTTAATCCTTCACTTCCCTTTATACTACTACTTGCATAAACTTGGTTCTTCGCTAAATAGGTGGGTAGAGTCAGCAAGTTTCTTTATGGTGTAATAGTTGTATGGAACATACTGGAGAACATAAACAAGTTTAGAGAAAGACTAATATGCTCACCCACATGAAATAGCGAAAAGCCCTTTTAATCATGTAGTGGGTTATGGGCGTATGGTTTTTTGTAATTAGAAAAACTCACAGGGAACTACAGTTCACTATTTTTTATAGGTTTAGAAATAGTGTCTGTTTTTCAATTCTTTTATAGAGTTGTTTATTTCTATTTCAGAATATTTTTCTCCTTTAATTCGGAGTACATTGTTTAAAATATTCTTATCGTTAGCGTTGGGAATGGCTCGTTTGATATATAGAACTGTTGCAAGCAGTTCTAAATCAGATGGACTTTTTAAACGAAAATAGGCAATTATTTCTTGCGTTGTTGAACTAACAGGTGGCGTAGCTAAAGAATTGTCAACAGAGAGCTTGTGACCGCGTGGTGTAAAGTCCATGTTTAAATCACCCCGATTGTAAAGGTACCGTATTTCGGAATCTAACTTTTCGCTATAAGGTCCATAGAAGTGAATGCTATAATCGAATCCCAAGTCTTCACCTGACTCTTGGATTAAGTAAATAATTTTTTGTACTTTTTTCTTACAAGGTGCTACATCATGTTCTTGAATCGTTTTTATTACACTTAATACGTTAGTCATATTGTCATTCCCCTCGGCTCTTTAAGTACGTTGTATTTTTTTCAGAAATCCATTTCTTAATCTCGTCAGCACGAGAACCATCAACATATATTCTACAAATATAAATTTTCTTAATAATTCCCTGTAAAATCAAAAAACAATCCATAACGTTCTTTGCTTCTCCAGTTTGTTTATTTATAACCCTTATTTCTCGCCCACTGTCATCCTGTAGGGTAGGGTGCCCAGCACCTTGCCATATTTCTATGACAGGTTTCCAAACCCCTCCCTCAGTCTCCCCCGTGCAAGTTTACAAGCAGAGGACTCACCAGCCATTCCTAAAACAAAAACTTACAACGTACTCATGTTTGGATTTTTGTTTTAGTATTGATAATTTCATGTCAGCATTTTGCATTTCGCATACCTCTTTTCATTATCAATTGAATAATCTGCCTTCCTTCGCCATGTAAACAGGATTACTGCATCCGGTTTTACGGCTTTCCCTGTCAATTCAGGGTTCACAGACTATTACGACGGCTCCGTTACCTGCCGGTTTTTCTGCGTCATCTTTCTTGCTTTTTAGGCTTGAAATTTATCTCCATTTGGGAATTACACATAGCCTTACAGCGTTCCGGTAGGTAATCTCCGTTTAAACCTGTTGACACTTGGTGTGGTTTAGGTTCCCATTCATCTCTTTAACGTGTATCTTACACACAGAAAAAACCCTCGAGTAGTAATAGACAACTGCACGCATTTTGTCTATAGGTTTTTTGTACATGCTTCAATAGTCTTTGACTATGTTAGTCCCATGTATCTTAGCATTTAGAGTTAAGAGTTCGATTTTAGACATTATAGTTTTAACTATGTCACATGTGGTTTTGTGCCCTGAGCTTATACACTGATTTCAAACTCTTGCGCTTTTCCGATGTGCTGTGTTCTCTGAATATTTTTTCGGTTTCTGGTAAGTCGGTTGACCAATTGATGTCTCTTTAATCCAATACCGCTATCATGATGGCAATAGATTCTTTTACGGACGCACCCCACATACACATAGAAGTATACAAAGAAAAGCGGTAGCTGAAATATTGAAAACATTTTTTATTTAGCATTGAAATCATCTTATGTCAGGTTAAAAAAGTTAGAGAAGGACATAAAACTTGTAGAGCATCAGCAATAATTTTTGTAATTATTATATAGGTAACTCTTAAATTACACTGCCTTGTTTTGAAAGCATATGGAATTTCAGTTATAAGGTGGATACGCTATGGCAGAATTTGGATTAAGACCAAAAATGATAGTTAAAGATGTAATGAGTAGTCCAGCAATAACAAGTGATGAAAACGAAACAACAAACAATATAGCTACTAAAATGGCTAAAGAAAGAGTTGGAGCGGTAATTATTACTAACATAGAAGAGAAACCTATTGGAATTATTACTGAACGTGATCTTGTAGTCAGAGTTATTGCAAAAAATAAAAAACCTGACGAAATTAAAGCAAAAGAAATTATGTCTACTCCGCTTATAACAATTGAACCTGAAGCATCAATAAATAATGCAGCAAGAACAATGACTAGACAAAACATTAGACGTCTAGGTGTCTTTTATAAAGACAATATAGTTGGTATAGTTTCAAATAAAGACTTGTTAGGTGTTATGCCAGAGCTTGTAGAAATAATGCAAGAACGTACACAAATCGAAAACTCAAAAGTAGCAGAAGAGATAGAAGAAGCACCGCAAACAGGTTATTGTGACCATTGTGAAGCATACTCTGAAAATCTCAAAGTGATTAACGGTCAAAACGTATGTGCTGAATGTCGTATAGAGATGGATCAAGAAGAATAACAAATTTTTATCCTAATTTAGGTGCTAATTACCCTTTTAATTATTATAGTCTTACTGCAATAGTATAGTATGTGGTTTTCTTGATTGTTGATTTGGTCTTAAACAATGTTAGGGCTTACATTAAAGGTGAAATTCTTGAATGTAATATAGCTATTGAAGAAGGTAAATTCTTCAAAATTGGTAGACAACCTCAAATGCCTACTGCTGATCAAAAAATCAATCTAAAAGGCATGTTAACTCTACCAGGTTTAATAGATGCACATGTACATCTTAGAGATGAAGAAAAAGCATACAAAGAAGATTTTATTTCAGGTACATCAGCAGCTGCAGCAGGAGGTTTTACCACTGTATTGGATATGCCAAATAATCAACCTCTTACAAATAGTGTTGAAACTCTAAAAAATCGTTTAGAAACAGCTAAAAAACGAACTATAGTTAATGTGGGTTTATATTCAGAGTTTCCTAAAAACTTGGCAGAACTACCACAAATCTGTTGTGAAGGAGCAATTGGATTTAAATTATTTATGAGTGATCAAGTGGGAGGTTTAAATGTTGATGATGATCAAGCTTTAAGAGATGGTTTTAGAATTGCAGGTGAAGCTGGTGTGGTAGTTGCTGTTCATGCTGAAGACAAGAATCAAATTATGTTTAACGAACAAAAACTCAAACAAGCTAAACAAGATACACCTAAGGATTTTCTTCTTGCACATACAGAGCAAATAGAAGTGCAAGCTATGAAAAGAGTGCTTAAAGCAAGTGAAAACTCAAAGGTACAGTTACAGTTTTGTCATGTTACAAGTCAACAAGGGTTAGAAACTATTAAAGAATCAAAGCAAATGGGTAAAAAAGTCACATGTGAAGTTACGCCTAACCATTTAATGTTAACGTCAGCAGATGTTACGCGTTATGGTATGTTGGCAATTATGATGCCGCCTTTGCGTGATAAATTTCATCAAGAAGCACTGTTAAGGGGTGTAAATCAAGGTGATATAGATACTATTGGGTCAGATCATGCGCCACATACAATTGAGGAAAAAACTGCTAGTAGTGTTTGGGAAGTAAAAGTTGGTGTACCTGGATTAGAAACTACTTTACCTTTGTTGTTAACAATAGTTAGAAAGAATTGGTTAACTCTCCAAAGGCTTGTAGAGTTGCTTGCAGAAAAACCTGCAGAAATCTACGGTTTAACTAACAAAGGCAAACTTGAGCAAGGTAAAGATGCAGATTTAACAATCATAGATTATAATCGTCAATGGACAATTACAGCTTCAAAATTCAAGTCTAAAGCTAAATTTTCACTTTATAATGACTGGCAAGTGATTGGTAAACCAGTAAAAACTTTTGTAAATGGTATTTTAGTTATGGACGAAAACGAAATTATTGCTAAAGCAGGTAGTGGAAGAATTATTCAAAGATAACAGGAAAAAACTATTTTCGTTAATTGAATCTGTCTTCAATATCGCAAACGCTTAAACAAGTTTTTTTTGTCTAAAACGGATTATAAAACTAAGTTCATTCCTTGTATCCGTTCATAGAAGTGTCTGTGTGAAATACAGGCTAGAGTTTGTTTTTATGTATAATGTTAAGACATGACAAACACATGAAAAATTATCCACAACCAAGCAATCAAACAAAAACACAAACAAAACCAACACCAAACACTCCGCTTTTAAACAATAATACGTCACATCATAACAATAAACCACAAACCCACTCAATCGCCCACCATAGATAAAGACTTAACCTTTACTTTACCAACATAACATCAAACACCACACCCCAAACCTTCACCACAACCCCACAATGCACACACCCACCAAAAAAATGAAACAAAAAATAAAAACGGCCTTTCTCCATACAAATACTTATAATTAGCCTTCAAAGCCAAAACATAACGACATGCTTTTTATGAATTAATACAACAATATCACATTAAGTATCCGCAACAACAGAAATAATCACACAATCTTTTACATTAAAATCATAATTAAATCAGATATAGCAGACATTTCATTTAATTTACCCTAGTTTTATACATAAGGTAAAACCACCTTTTACCACACCAACTATAAGTTAGTATTTTACGGGTAAAATTCTTTGCAAAGTGTGTAAAAATTTTTGTTTGTTTTGATTTCGGCTCAACCGAGTTGGGAGATTGAGTTTATGTTTGTGCCCCACACTGGGTTTTACCATCAATATTGAAAAGTTTTAAGAATTTTTCTCCTTCGTCAGTATTTAAAAGTTTGTTAAAATCTTTTTTCAGATTCTCAAAATATTCATTCTCTATCATGGCAAAAGCACGATAGATAGTGTCGTGACTGGGGACTTGTTTTAAGGGGATAAAAGCTTGCAGTGTTTGTTTGTGTTTTTTTGTGAAGCGTCCTATTTCTACGAAATCGTTTGCGTTGCCTATGGTAGCGATTAGGGCCATGGTTACTAGTTCGTTTAGTTTGTATTTTGTTTTTCCTTGTTGTCGTGTGTCTGTTTGGTTTATTGTTGTTATGTTTTGTAAAAAGTTTTTTATTGTGTTTAATTGTGTATCTTGCATGTGATGTATTTGTGTTGGTTGTTTATAAGTTATTTGTTATCTTACATGTCAAGTCGTTGGATTTGACAAATTGAGAGGTTTATTTGCGTCTTTTATAATTATTGTTTGTTTGTGGTTTTTGTTGGTTGGCTAAATGTGTCTGTTCAACTCACACATTTAGCGTAATTCTCTTACAACAACCACCTAAGAGGTATGTCTTGAAAGGCTCTATTAGGTAATGTACGCCTAATTGTTATTGGCAAAATTGCCTCATCCATCTCTTTTATTGCAATATCAATTGGGTTAGAAACTGTTTCATCAGCATCAATAAGTATTGGCGCACCCATACTAATTTGTAAAGCTCTTGCACCAACAATTCGTGCTTTCTCGAACCTAGTTACTTTAGTAGGCCCTACGATTATTTTATTATCAGACATTTTAATAGTCTCCAGCACCTGGATATTCACCCATACCACCAGGCATTCCACCTGGGGGAGATGGAGGCATATTATTTTTCCCCGAAGCTATAACATCATCAATTTTCAGTATTAATGATGCAGCTTCATATGTGGATTTAATTATTTGCCGCTTAACTGTAATAGGTTCATACACACCTATTTTAGCCATATCTTGTATCTTACCACTATTAACATCTACACCGGCCCACATTTCACTTTTTTCATGCCTAGATCGTAATTCAGACAATATATCAATTGAATCTAAACCAGCATTTTCTGACAATATTACTGCAATAGATTCAAAAGCTTCAGCAAAAACCAGTATAGCAAGTTGCTCTCGTCCTGAAATGGTTTGTGCATATTTTTTAAGGGCGGTTGCCAACTCCATTTCTAAAGCACCTCCACCAGCAACTACTTTTGGATCTTGAATAAGATCACGTACAACACACAACGCATCATGAATTGAACGTTCTGTTTCATTATTTAAACGTTCAATTCCACCACGAATTAAAATCGTAACAGCTTTAGGATTTTTACAGCCTTCAATAAAGGTCATTTTATCATCACCAATTCGTCGTTCTTCAACTAATGCTGCAAATCCCAAATCTTTACATGAAACATCATTAATATCAGAAACAATTTTTCCACCTATAGCACGAGCAAGTTTTTCCATATCAGATTTTTTAGCACGCCTAATTGCACTTATGCCTTTTTTAACTAGAAAGTGTTGCACCATATCATCTATACCTTTCTGGCAGATAACAACATTTGCACCTACGGCAAAAATTTTTTCAACCATATTATGGAGCAGGTCTTCTTCTTGTTTAAGAAAAGCCGAAATGTTAGATGGGTCTTCTATGCTAATTTTTGAATCGAATTCTGGTTTATCATTTTCCAAAGAAGCATCAATAAGCATTATCTTTGCGTTTTCAACACGTTTAAGCATACCTGAATGTACTATTTCTTTGTCAAGCACTATACCATTGATAAGTTTTGTATCACCAAGTGATTCACCGGTTTTCTTTTCTACTTTGACATCATCAACATCAACACTACATGTACCGTCAGGTTGTTTGACCATAACTTCAAGCATTGCTTTAACAACTATATCACTTAGATACTCTTTGTGATCAGCAACAAGTTTACTCGCCATGGAGGTTATAGCAGATTTTTTTAGAAAATCTTTAGAATTTAATAAATCAAATGGTAAAGCAATTTTTTCAAGTATTTCAAGAGCTTTTTCTGAAGCTTTTTTGTAACCATCAATTATAACTGTTGGATGTATATTTTTATCTACAAGCTCTTCAGCACGCCCTAAAAGCTCACCAGCAATAATAACAGCAGAAGTAGTGCCATCACCAGCTTCGTTATCCTGGGTTTTTGCAACCTCTACAAGCATTTTTGCAGCTGGATGCTGAATATCCATTTCGTCAAGTATTGTACGGCCATCACTTGTAACAGTTATATCACCAAAATTGTCAACAAGCAATTTATCCATACCTTTTGGACCAAAAGAACTACGAATACTTTCAGCAACAACTTTGGCTGCAGTAATATTATTATGCTGTGCTTCTCTCCCACGAGAACGATCAGATCCTTCTTTTAAAACAAGGACGGGCACGCCGCCAGCTTGTGTAGGTAATGTTGACAAATCAAATAAACCTCTTTAGTACAGCAACAACAAAACACCATTAACAATATAAGTTTTTCTAGCAACATCAAAACATAAAAAGCTGACTACATAAGTTTTTGATTATTCATTAAACAATAATTGTTGTTACAAAAATTCGGCACTGTAAACTAATCAATATCAACCCCATAAGAATAAAAGGAAATAAAAATACTCTAGTAAAAATACAAACAATTTCATTTAAACTATATCTCTTCACTTTTTTGGTAATATATCCTCTTAGCTTTTTAAAAATCAACCAAATTTAGCTATAAATCAAAAAACAACCTTAAAATTCACCACAAATACACAAAAACACTTACGGCATATATTGCCAATATTGGTAATATGTGTGCGTAGAGGTTTGTGTATGATTATAGTGTGATTTGTAGGTGTTTTCATGTTTTAACTAAATCTAAAGGATATAGAAGATACTAAAAAAGGTTACTGCTCAGCTGGGTATACATTTTTGGAGAATAAAGTTTTCACAGCAGGCAACAACGACTCATTACGCTTAGAAACCGTAGAAAGAAAACTACGAAC
>JGI24702J35022_10001102_pt1 | contig 16789 bp, 11 predicted proteins | sample TergutTh196P4_FD_35022 | JGI IMG/M metagenome (IMG submission 35022)
CCCCCCACAATAGCCAGCAACTCCCCCACGCAGACCTCCCCCGCCCCCACATTGACCAGCAACTCCCCCACGCAGACCGTTCCCGGCCCGGCAACCCCCCCCAAACAACACCAATTCTATTCGGCATCAACCAAGGCGCCACATACAAAGACATCAGAATATCCCACATGCAGCGCATCGCGCAACTGGACCTCCCCGGCTACGCGATCGGCGGCCTCGCCGTCGGCGAAACGACCGGCGAAATGTATGACATCATAGAAACCGTCGAAGAACACATGCCCCAAGACCGCCCTCGCTACCTCATGGGCGTCGGGACCCCGCAAAACATCGTCGAGGCCGTCGCACGCGGCATCGACTTCTTCGACTGCGTAATGCCGACAAGGAACGGCAGGCACGGCCGCGTCTATACATGGAGCGGCAACCTAAACCTCAACAACGAGACGTACAAGGACGACCCACGCCCCATCGACGAAGAATGCGGCTGCCCCGTCTGCAGAAAGTTCTCGCGCGCATATGTCCGCCACCTCTTCAGGTCCGGCGAAATGCTCGCCATGCGCCTCGCTTCGCTGCACAACCTGTTTTTCTACAATTCGCTCATGGAACGCATACGCGCTGCAATAGAAGGCGGAGAGTTCGAAACCCTCCGCAAAAAAATCAACGATGTTAATAACTATGGTACACAGGCGGAAACAAAATTGTTTCATTAGACTTCGTATCCGACCAGATTGAGGTATAACCTATCGAGTTCAATAAGAATTGATGCAATTGTGTTTTTGTCATCATAACTGTTGTGGGCTTTCTTTGAAAGAGCAGCGATTTGGGCATGGGTCGCGTCATTATGATCATACTTTGGAATACTTATACGAGGCCTTATCGGGAATGTACGAGAGTCTGCGGACTGCACCGTATACTGAGCAGCAATAGGAGTGTTTAATATACCGCAGACATAGTGGGCTTCATCAAACGTTATAAAATTCCCATGTATATCCTCACATATAGAAACCGCATGGTTCTGAAAAAGCGGCCGTTTGACCCCGCCCCATGAAGTGTCCACGTTTGATACAACAGCAGCTCCCCACTTCGTATTGTCACGAAAAGCTACATATACATCGGCATAACTGTATCCGCCCACACGCGCCATTGCATAAAACTCGCTGCCTTTGGAAATGAAACGTTTTTCATTGTAATCAGTCTGTGCTTCAATAACGCTTCTATTGTCTTGATAGTATTTTGCTAATTGAGGCGCCCTCTTTGCCAACTCCCTCATTCCTATAGGTAGTTTTGGTCTGTCCGAAACGTAGGGGAATGGGACAATGCGTTCTGTTAAGTCCACATGAAACGGATGTATATCGATACCTTTGACAAGAGGATACAGAAACTCCGTTTCGATAAGGACGTTTCTCTGAGGTACCGGGTGTTTCGGTTTTTTAGTTTGTATGTTTTTGAGTGCAGTGCAATCTGTTGTATTCGGTAATCCCGATAACGTAAAAATCAACAGTTCCTGCGGATAAAACTCTACCCCTTCCCTTCCTATGTAGGTAGATTCACCGGCAATTGCTCTGAACTGCTTAGCTTGTTCCTGGCTTTTTACGTGTGAAAAGAAAGTCTTGGTCCTATGGCAAGTGGCAAGCAACGATTCTTCCTCAAAAAAACAGTCCTCAAATGAAAGGTCCTCTGCGTCTTTAATCAGTTTCCCACGCTTGGCGAAATACCATTTCATCTGTATCCCGCTGTTGTAATCCTGAGGCTTCCGCGATATGAAATATGTGAAGAATTTTTGGGTAACCGGATCGAAGGGGTGTCCCGATTTTGTCCAATTAGTAATTTTGTAGAAATATAGCCGTTTATCATCAGCCAGAAACAGTTGCCTGAACCCTTCATATGATTGTTGAAATGCCAGCGATTCCGGCATTAAGAACGCCAAAACTCCGTTTTCGCCCAGCCAGTTCTCTGCTGCTACATTGGTTATTAACGCGCAGATGTTTAAATTGATGCCTCCAGCTTGCTTGTCGCCCGAAAATAGTTTCCTCGATATGCAAAGCGATTTCAGTCTCTCCCTATAACCCGAAGGGAGGTTTTTCCAATCCACCCATGGTGGATTTCCAACAATAATATCAAATTTTCCCAGGCTCGCGGTTATAAGGAAATTTGCAATAATGCGCACCCATATACCGTTCCAATGACTATCTTCGAGGTCAACAAGCCTTGTTACCAAATCATTCAGCTTACCCTTGACTAAATCCGTAGGACCCGAAGCATCGATCAATGATATCAGCTTGTCATATGCGCTCTGCGCATCTTTATTCTTGATATCAAATTCGATTTGCGTCATAACCTGCGAAAAGCGCAATGAATCTTTGACTGCACTTTCGGGCATCAAAATGTCTATCGGATATTGTACAGTATTTATTGTGTACTCAAGGCAAGAGACACCATCATACACGACTCTCTTTGGAAAGTATGATGAATCCCCCAGATAAATAGGGATTTCGATAGACCGATTATCTTGCAGCAGATGCGAAATATTAATGAAATAGTTGACTCTTGCTGTTAAAACAGCCACCGGGTTAAGGTCAATCCCCTTGACCCGGTGAAGGATTTCCGTTAGCACAGTTCCGCAGTCCGCATCTTTTAATTGATCGATAATCCTATCAATCATCACAGTAACGAAAGTGCCGGAACCGCAACAAGGGTCGATTCCACGCCAATGCATGTTGCTCGTATGCTCAAGTGCATCGTCTACAACCTTGCTCGCAAGCCATTTTTTAGTGTAGTACTCGCCCAACGAGCGTCGGACTGCCGATGGCATCATTGCCTCATATAGAGCCTTGAAAAAGTCTTGTGATCGTCCGGTTTTATTAAGTACAGGTTTGTCTGCAAACAAGCTTAGCGTTTCGATTATCTCCTTAATTGTGCAAGCAATTTCCGGAGTCCATTGTTCCGGGTCGCAATACCATGAGAAAAAGTCTCCCTCAAGAAGGTTTTCTATTCCATATTTACGGAAAATTGCACCATCTTCCAATTCTGCAAGATAGATACGTAAAGCATCAGGCGTCTGTTGTTTAAGAACTCCGATGCCCATAAAAGAACTGTTGTATCTCACTTGGCTTATAATGTGATGTGCGACTACTTTTAAGATTATTGCATAAGCAGTCTGAAGCGCAAATAACGCCTTATACTCATTATCATTGTCAGCAAAACGCTCTCCGACAAGAGCGCCAAGAGCAGCTTTCCTCTCTTGAATTGCTTGTTGCTTTGAAGGGTCGTCGTCGTGAGCAAGGTGAAAAAGCTCCTTCCATTCAGTAAACAGCATCGCTGTTTTACCCGTCATATTACGAAGAGCAGAGTAAAGGTTATTAAATAAACCAAACGCACTGCCATTGTTTTCTGGCGGTTTGCAGAAACTGTCGACAAGGTTCTTTGAATTAAGAGCTTTTTGGCTGAGAGATATGATGTATTGAATAATCGTACCCAAGACTTCGCCTGTGAGAGACTGAAACGGCTTAACACTAATAGTTTCTGATTCTTTAACCACAAAGCAACACCTAAGCCCATCCGTGACCAAACCAACAAGAGGCGAATCGCCTTCATTCTCCAGTCCTTTAAGGTATCCGGTAATCTGCATAACAGCTTCATTTTGTTTATTAGCAGTTGATAATGTCGATGGATGCTTGTATTCAATGACGAGCGCGCCTGCCACTGTATCGGCTCGTCCATGTATTTCATGTGTCGCAATTGCTTGCTCTTTAATCGGATTATATGCATACCCTAGTGGCTCAAATACAGAGCGGAAGAACTCAAAAAGCGTTGAATCAAAATAGCTCTCAATCGTTGCTTCGTTGGGTGCGTCTTTCGCAAAACTATTGATGCTCTGACAGATTTCTGCCAATAGCTGTTTGTATTTTGGTGAATTCATTATCGTAATATACTGCTCCGCTTTGAGCTCGGCAAGTAATTGAGCATCCATATTTTTGATACTCCCTTCTTTCTCAGACTTCCATAGTGCCTTAATGGCTGCTGTTTTCCCGACATCTTGTATATATTCGCATGGATAAATGACTAATAGCACAATATATGGTAACACAGCTATAACAATGAGTCAAGCCAATTTTCTTAAAAGTAGCAACGAATTTGTTGATATATCCATTCTACCACAGGATGTGTCCAATAAACCTCCCTGTAAAAAGTTTTTTCGCAAATTATAGATTACCATGCATCATCGCAGCCGCGCGAAACACAGCACGGCGCAGCATGGTCGTAGCAGCATCGCAGCCGCGCGAAGCGCAGCACGGCGCAGCACGGCGCAGCAGCATCGCAGCCGCGCGAAGCGCAGCACGGTCGCAGCATGGTCGCAGCCGCTTAGCATAAAGCCCGCTGAACGCAAATCTTTAGCGTCCGGCGGGCTTTGTCCGTGTATTGGCATTGAGAGTCGCGCTCTAAACGCACCACAATAAAACAATCAAGCCTTCCCCTTGTTCTTCACGATCTCATAAACATCCTTCAGCAAGTCCTGGACCTCCAAAAACACGGTCGTGATCTCCGGGTCGAACTGCTTGCCGGCGCCCTCCTTGATGATCTCCACGGCATCCTCATGCGAGAACGCCTTTTTATACGGCCTCTCCGAAATGAGCGCGTCATAAACATCGACGAACGCCATCAGCCTCCCCTGTATCGGGATTTCCGCGCCCTTCAGCCCAAAAGGATAACCCGTGCCGTCCCAACGCTCGTGGTGATACCCCGCGAACATCCTGGCATTGCTGAGGAAAATCTCGTCCTCCCCCGTCCGCGAAACGATTTGGTCGATGATCCTCACGCCTTCCTGGGTGTGGGTCTGCATCACGGAAAATTCATCTTCCGTCAATTTTGCGGGTTTGTTTAAAATAATGTCCGAAATGGAGATTTTTCCAACATCGTGCAGCCGTGCGGACGAGACCATCAGGTCCACATCGGTCGCGGTTATCTCATCGGCGTCGAGCCCCCGCTTGAGCATCGCATCCACCAATATCTTTATGTACGCAGCCGTCCTTTCGACATGCCCTCCCGTGCCCTCGTCTCGGCTTTCAACCATGTCCGCAAGCACGAAAACGATGCTGTTCTGCAGCCGCTGCAACTGCTCGGTCCGCTGGCGCAGGTCGGTCGTCCGCTCCCTGATTAGCTCATCGATGTCGAGGTGCGTCTTGATCCTGTTGATCAGAACCGGCGCAGAAAACGGCTTAGTGATGAAATCGACCACGCCAAGCTGGAATCCCCGGACCTCGACCTCCGTGTCGGTCATGCTCGTAAGGAATATCACCGGAATGTCCGCTTGCGCCTCGTTGCTTTTCAAAAGCTGCAATGCCTCAAAACCATCCATGTCGGGCATCTCGATGTCCAATAATATAAGATCGGGCACGACCTTCTCGATCAACGAGAACATCTTGGCCGCCGATGGGAGCGTCATCACCCTATAGCTGTCCTTCAACACTTCCTTCGCCACTGTCAGGTTAGTATCGTTATCATCAACAACAAAAATCGTTTTTGGCATCTAAGCACCCCTTCTCGTCGCGCAACGTCAATTATAATACCTCATTATATCATGTCTTGCGGTTCTGCCGCAGGCAGGAGCAAGACGATATACATAAAACTAATATATGATGATTGCGCAGCAATCATTATATCATGTCTTGCGGTTCTGCCGCAGGCAGGAGCAAGACGATATACATTAAATCAATATATGATGATTGCGCAGCAATCATTATATCACTTTTCACACATTTTTTACAATATGTTTCGCAATTTTTTCGCGCAAAATATCAGCATCGAACGGCTTGACGACAAAATCGCTCGCCCCCAGCGCAAGCGCTGCTGTCAGGTTGTCGATCGTCCCGTGCGACGTGAGGTATATGATAGGGGTTTCAGCATGCGCCTCAAAACTCCTGATGATCGGCACCAGCTCAAACCCGTTGATATCCGGCATAAGATAATCGAGTAAAAACAGATCCGGAGTAAGCCGCGTCAGCACCCTTTCCAGCTCAGACGGCTTTGGTAGCGTGAACACCTTGTAATCGCCGCCCAGCACGGACAAAAGAGAACTCAATATCGTCGGCGAATCGTCGATCGCGAGAATAACAGGCTTTCTGTTCGCTTCCGCCTCGTCGAGAATTCTGATATATTCCTTCAACGGCATCGCAGGGTCCGGGACGGCCGCCTGTTTCCCTTTGCGCCTCATCTCGTCGAGTGTCGCGCAAAAAGCGTTGAAATCGCCCATCATCATCTCCGCGCGGTGGGCTGCAAGCCTCCAGTTGCCGGTGTCATACGCGCCCAAAATAGAATAGATGGGCGTCACGAACCGCTCGCTCCGCAAGTCTTTGAGCAACAGCAGCAAGTTGTCCAAGCTTTTATATGAATCGATATCCGCGCTTCGGTTTATGAACCGGTTCAACGCTTCGACCGCCTTCGCGGATTGTTTCTCCAGCCTCAGAAGCATGCTGAAATACGTCCCGACCGTCACAACGAATTCGTCAGCGAACGCCCTTGTGTTTAATGTGTCCCTTTTCAACATTTCCGGGAGGTTAAAATAAATGATATTCTCGCTCTCCATATAAATGGTCATCCCTTTCGGTTATTCTCCGCCACACCCCGGACGCCCCGCGCCCTAAGCCACACCCCGGACGCCCCGCGTCCCTAAACTGCACCCCGGACGCCCCGCGCCCCAGGCTGCGCCCCGCGCCCTAAGCTGCGTCCCGCGCCATTATTCTCCGTTCAGCATCTCGTCCATATATTCAGCCGCTCTGTCATAATCCATCATCATCACGGCATCCTTGATCTGCTCGGCAATCTCGCCGAGAACCCCCCCCAACGCCAACGCATCGAGGTTCTCGATCTCAATATCGATCTTCACGAGGTCCAAATCGTCAAACGCCTCTTTCAACCTCGCGAATATCGGCCCCAACTCCGCAGGCACATCCGTAGAGACATCGTCCCTGGCAATTGTGGCGAACGCCTCCACAAGCCCCCTGCGCATATCGTCGAGCCCAACAAGAAACGCGGGGAGATTCTCCTCGCAAAAACCAATATCCGGCTTGTCGGACGCCGCCTCGAGATCATAAGCCTTCGATGCCAGGCTCATCGCTCCGACGCTCGCAAGCGATCCCTTGATCCCATGGACCTCGATGCGGAAATTGTCCATGTCGCCGGCGCTCAAAAACTTCCCAAGGTTGCCATAGCTCTTTTCGATCTCCGCGATCATCAGCCTCAATGTCTTTTCATACATGCCCCGCTGGCCTTCGATGCGCTCCAGCCCGACAGAGACGGACAGGCCGTCGATAGCCTCGATCATCTCCCAGAACAGCCCCGCCGCATCGTCGATCGCATTTAAGGACGCGGCAGCGGCAGAAGCTGCGGCGGCCTCCGGCGGCGCGGATAACAGCTTCGTTTTCGGCAGCCACTTGTTCAATAATGCCTTCAGCTCGGCGTTTACGATAGGCTTTGGCAGATAATCGTTCATCCCTGCCTTCAACATCATCTCCCGCGCGCCAACGACGACGCTTGCCGTGAGCGCGATGATCGGCGTTATGACGCCCGCCTCACGAATGCGTTTCGCAGTTTCGATGCCGTCCATTTCCGGCATCCTGTGATCCATAAAAATCAAATCATATTGCTTTGCAGAAATAAGCTCCAGCGCTTGCTTGCCCGACGAGGCTGTCTCGGCCGATATCGCGCAAAGGTCCAAAAGCCCGCAAGCGACCTTCAGGTTCACCTTGTTGTCGTCCACGACCAATATCTGCGCGTCCGGGGCATACACGACCACATCCTCGCTGCCCGCCCTGCTGATCAGCGTCTCGTCTCCGATGACGACAGGTATCACGACGTCAAACGTCGTACCCCTGCCATAAACGCTGTTCACGGTAATGCTGCCGCCCATCATCTCGACGATAGATTTCGTAATAGTCAGCCCGAGGCCCGTCCCCGCCTTTAGACGGTTTTTGACAATATCGACCTGCTCAAAAGCATCAAACAGCGTCGGGAGCGATTCAATAGGTATTCCTACGCCGGAATCGCTTACGCTGATCGACAGCACATCGTCGTCAAACCCGACATCCATCCGGACATAACCTTTTTCGGTGAATTTAATCGCGTTGCTCAACAAATTCAACAAAACCTGCCTGAAACGCGTCTCGTCTCCAAATAGGCATCCGGGGGTCTGTTCCTGCATGACGAGCTTGAATGTGACATCCTTGTCCATCGTGAGGAACTGCGCGATGGCGCTAACCTGGTCGATGAGCAGATTCAAGTCATAATGCACGGGCACCAATGTCATCTTGCCGTATTGTATCTTGGAAATGTCGAGAATATCGTTGATTATCTCGAGTAAGGCATTCGCGGAATTCCTTATATCCTCGGTATATTGCCTCTGCCGCTTGCTCAGCTCCTCCTGCAGCAGCAGCTCTGACATGCCAAGCACCGCGTTCATCGGCGTCCTTATCTCGTGCGACATGTTCGCCAGGAACATGCTTTTCGCCTCGTCCGCCGCGAGCGCCGCTTCCGCTTGTATCTCGGCTCTGCGCTCCCTCTCCGAAAGCTCCTTGAGCTCCTGTTCCTTAATCTTGATCTCCCGCAGGTCACGCGCATATATAAGGACATAGTATTCGTGCTTAAGCTGCATTCGCATGCTCGAAATCTCGCATGGGATGAGGTCTCCGTTGAGATTCTTGAACGTCCATTCCCCATGGTTCGACCCGATATCAAACGCTTCAGCAATCCTGGCCAGCGCGGTCTCCTTCGATGGCTGCCCATCAGGCTGAAACTCCGGCATAAGATCGGTGAACATGCTGTAATAGTCTTTCTTTCTGGCTATGCCGAACATATTCAACGTTTCCTGGTTGCATTCGATCGGGTTCAACGTCTTGTCAAAAATGCTGATCGACAAAGGCGTGGTATCGAGCATCAGCATGGCGCGGTCGTTCGCCTTGTTCTTTTCCTTGTCGATGCCGACCAACATGAAGCTGAGCAATATCGTCATAATCGCGCCGAGCGACCGGATCATGAGCTGAAGGTTATAAAGCTCCTTGTAATACTCATTTTTCGGGACCACCACAGAAACGACCCAGCCGTTCCCAACATTGCTGGTATATAATATCGCCTTGTCCCCAAGGTAGTTTTTGCCCTCGCGCCCGACAATTTCTTCACCCTTTTCCATCATATCCATGATAGGTATGAAAATGCTGTTGACATCATCGGCTCTTTCGCCAATAAATTCCGGGTTGGGATGCGACAGAATAAGGAAATCTTCGCTTAAAAGAATCCCATATGCATTCTCCGTGATTCTAATGTCGGAAATATGGCGGTTGATGTTATCCATCGGCACGTCAAGCGCAATGATGAACAACGGCTCTCCGGCGTCGCCGAAAACCCGCCTCGCATATGTCATGACATAATGCTCGCCATTTGCGGATATATACGGCATTGTGGAGTCCGTTACGCCTTTGGCCGACACGGCGGCCTCATACCACGGGCGCGTCTTCGGGTCGAAGCCTGCCGGCGGCTCCCATCCAGCTCCGTCGAAATATTTATCGCCAAATACGTCAAAGAGCCCATAGATGCCATCGTAGCGGAAAGTTGACATTTTTTCGTCTGTTGTAAGGTATCCCGTGATTTCATGCATATATTGGAGAACCTCATCCTCGCTCGCGGAGGTAAGGATAATGTCGCGGATAGCTTGGGATGCGATGTCGATGACGTTCTTCGGCGCCAGCACCTCATATTCGATTTTCAACCTTGTATTCACCAGAATGTCGGTCGCCTCGTTCAGAAGGTGGTTTCGCATCATTCTGCTGACATACCATTCGCTGACCATCGTCATGAGGAAAAACGCCATCACGACAAGGAACACTTTTGGCAATGTCTGAAAGCCCCTGTGTTCTGTGTTCCGAAATATGTTCCTTTTGCGCCGTTCGTGCGGCGCCTTAGGTTCAGACCCGGCGTTGCTCAAATCTCAAAACCCCTTACCACGCACTACTATGAATGTCATTCTGAGGGAGCCCGCGACCGAAGAATCTTACAAGCCCCTTACCACGCACTACTATGAATGTCATTCTGAGGGAGCTCGCGACCGAAGAATCTTACAAGCCTCACCCCGCTAGCACCGCTGCAGATACTTCGCCAAAACACCCATCAACGCCTCGATGCTGATCGGCTTCCCAATATGGTCGTCCATGCCGCAAGCGATGCACTTATCGATATCTTCCTTAAACACATTCGCCGTCATGGCGATGATTGGCACGCTCTTCGCCCGCTCGTCGTCAAGGGCGCGGATCGCCCTCGTCGCGTCATACCCGTCCATCTCGGGCATTTGGATGTCCATCAAAATCGCATCGTATTTGCCGGGATTGTCGCTGACCGCAGCGACTGCGGTCTTCCCGTTATCGGCAAAATCGATCGACACCTTCGTATCCTCTAGGATAGCGGCCATAATCTCCTGGTTGATTTCGATATCCTCGGCTATCAGCAGCTTAAACGCGCTTAAATCGAGGTCAGCGCCATCGCCGACGTCGACAGAACAAGCATCGCTCGCGCTCGCAGCCGTGCCGTCAGCGGAATCACCGGCTGCGATGCATTTCGCTTTAATCGAGAAAATGAACTTGGAGCCGCGCCCGGGCTCGGACTCGACCCAAATCTCGCCGCCCATCAGATCGACTATCCGCTTTGAAATTGAGAGCCCCAGGCCAGTGCCGCCGTACGTCTGCGAAATCGCGGCATTCGCCTGCTGGAAAGAAGTGAACAACTTCCCCTGCTGCTCTTTCGATATCCCAATGCCGGTGTCCGTGACCGCAACGCGGATCGTCGCCTCGCCGTCCTCCACCGCGACCTGCTCCGCGCTCAATGTGATCGTGCCATTCTCCGGCGTGAATTTCACCGCATTCGTCAGCAAGTTCGTTATGACCTGGGAAAGCCGAAGCTTGTCCGTTTCGATAGAAATGGGGAGATTTTCGTTGAAATCAACCTTAAGGTTAATGTTCTTCTCTTCGACCCTCGCGCTGATGACATCCACCAAATCCATGAGCATTCTTCTGAAATCGACTTCGTTGAATGCCAGCTCAAACTTGTCCGCTTCGATTTTTGAAATATCGAGAATATCGTTGATAATGCCGAGCAATTGCCTCGATGCCGCGTCCGCCCTCTCAAAGCAATATTTCAACTTTTCGATGTCGTCCGTGTTGCGCCCGATATTTATCATGCCTATGATCGCTGTCAACGGCGAACGTATCTCATGGCTCATATACGAAAGGAAATCGCTCTTTGCCTGGCCGGCCGCCTTCGTGGCCTCGAGCAAAAGCTTCGATTCCGTGATGTCCTTGAATATCATGATGCTGCCTGTGCTCGGAGCGTTGCGCTGCGCGATGGGGGTGATCTCCATGTTCAGGTAGGTGTCCCCTCTGATATGGATCTCCTCGGTGACCGTCGTCTTTTCGGCCATAGCCCGCTCGTGCATCGTCAGTATCTGCTTAAAAGTGACGTTCATCGCATATCTTTCGACAAAAACGCGCAAGCTCTCCCCCAATATGGGACCCGACCGCTCCGGGAACATCCTCAGCAAAGCCCTGTTATATGCCAGTATTTTAAGCTCCTTGTCGACGACAAGATACCCGTCCGATATGAGGTCGATGATCTGCCCGGGCGAAACCGGCGGCGTGTCGATGAAGCGATATCTGAAAAAGGAGATCGCAAAGCACAGGATAGACACCGTGATGGCGGCGGAGCTGATGCTGAACGGCAAATGCCCGACTCCGAACGAATATAATACGTTCGGGACGAGCGTAACGACGATGCCACCCAGGATAAACAGCGTCTGCCGCGACAAAAAGCCCGAGTTGCGCGCCGAAGAGACATACATGCAAGCTATCCCGACGGCAATGCAGCAATAGGAATATATCGAATGGAAGTAGTAATACGGGCCGTAGACCGCGTCGGACGAATATAGCGAGAACTTTACAAAAAACAATTGGTGGAAAGAAGATGTGAAAACGATGATAATGCTCACAATCGGCACGACGAAAAATGCAAAGTGCCATAGTTTCATGCTCCACTCGGTGCGCACGATCGTAATGCCGAGGTAAAGGATCGCGACAGGCACAAAGCAGATGCCCACATAGCATATATATACAAACGCCATGTGAGTGACGCCGGTCAAAAGGCGAATATCGGTCTCCAGCGCGTGTCCGATGTTCCAAACCGTCGCGAGGCCGAGCAGCAGCAAAAATGCCGACCGCACTTGCGCTCGCTGCGATTTGCGCGCCACCGCAACGATCATGCCGATGCCCAGCAGCGTGGAAATATTCACAAAAAGGTCAATCGCGGCTTCCAACTTATCGTGTGCCCCCCTGTAATCACCTGCAAGCTTCACTTCGACCCGCCCTCGTAGGCTCGGGCATTCGCTCCGTAAAGCTGCTCATCGTCTCCAAAGCGACCCCTATTCGCTCCCGCCGTATGGCGAATCGAGCCGGAGCGCGCGGCATCCGGGTTGCGGGGGTGGAACCCCCGCATTTGATTATATCAAAGAGGAATATTTTTTACAAGTTTTTTTGCTTTATAATTATACATTTATATTCATATAAGTGTGAAAAACGTTCATCGTACGTCGGGATATCTCCTGTTCTTTATAGGTATCTTGGCCGTTTTGTCACCATTGCTATGAATCAAACGATTATTGTTTATGTCTTGCTGTCGCGGTATAATTGGTCTGTGTCATTTTTTTATGAAAGGTGGGTGTTGGTTTATGCCGAAAGCTGCCAACCCAAAGATCGATTATGATGCTGAAATCGCTCTGATCGATGAGATTATCCTCAGCCACAGGAAGGATATCAATAAACTCTCGCTACAGCGCCAGCTCCTATTGTCAAAAAAGCAACATACTGATATGGATGTCGTTCTGGAACATATCATCAATAAAGGCCTCACGGCTACTGAAGTTCTCGAACTGATAAATGACTCTTTGGAGAGAAGAGAAAAATAGCGCTGCCCCCATCTTGTTTGCCAACGCGAGGCTCGTCGTTTTTCGAGCCTCGCGTTGGTTTTTCTCACAAGAGAGGCATTCCCTGTGCGAGCCTGCTTGTGAAAATTGCGGAAAATATAGCAAATTGCAGTCCTGATATTGACAAACCTCTCCATTCCTGATAAAAATAATGGGTTATATTCCGATATTAACGATCTTAGCATTGATGTTGCGAGTCGCAAAGGCGGTCAAACGTGGGGGTTCCACCCCCACAACCCGGACGCCGCGCGCTCCGGCACTAAGGGGGTGAGGTTATGTCCGTCGAACGGTTCTTTGAGCAGTCAAAAAGAAAAATAGTGATCACCGGCCACTATGGCAGCGGGAAGACCGAACTCACGGTATCGCTTGCCATGCAGCATGCCGAAAACAGCACGGAAAAACTCGCCGTCATCGACCTTGATGTCGTGAATCCCTATTTCAGGTCGCGCGAACGCCGCGAAGAGCTGAACGCAGCAGGCATCTCTGTCTACGGCAGCCTCTACGACACGGAAATCACCGCGGAAATGCCTGCGCTCGGCGCCACGGTCAGGGCTCCGCTCGAGGACAGCGCCTGCCGCGTGCTCGTCGATGCCGGCGGCAACGACTCCGGCGCCCTTGTGCTCAACCAGTTTATGAAATATTTCACCGACGGTGATACGACCGTCGTTGCGGTTCTCAACGCGAACCGACCCGAAACGCGCGACATTCGCGGGGCGACGGAGCATATTTCCGCAATAGAGGCGGTCACAGGGCTCACGATATCCGGCATCGTCAACAATTGCCACCTGCTGCGCGAGACCACCGCCGATACCGTCATCAAGGGCCACAAACTGTGTCAGAGCCTTTGCGAGGAGTCGGGCAAGGAGCTTCTTTGCGATTGCTATCCTTCGGGCATTGTCGATCCCGATGATCTTTCCGGGCTTTCCGATAATCTCGTCCCGATGAGCTTATACATGCGTCCTGCATGGCTGGACAAATAACGCATACAACACAACCAAGGAACTTTGGAAAAAAGGGGAAAACAAATGGCAAAATTTGAAGTACGATTCGAGGGCGACACATGCAAGGGCTGCGAGCTCTGCCGCGTGTTTTGCCCCAAGGGACTCATCACGATGAGCCCCCAGATCAACAAAAAAGGCTACGGCCCGGCCACGATCGAGCGCATGGACGAATGCATCGGCTGCAAATCCTGCGCGCTCGTCTGCCCGGACGGAGCAATAGGAATATTCAAAGCAGAACAAAACAACGAGGGTAAGGAGGCGACGAAGTGAGCGAGAAAGTCCTGATGAAAGGCAACGAAGCCTTTGCCGAGGCCGCTATCCTCGGCGGGAGCCGCTACTATTTCGGCTATCCGATCACCCCTCAAAACGAGATCCCCGAATATATGTCGCGCGAGCTACCGAAACGAGGCGGCGCGTTCCTGCAAGCAGAAAGCGAGCTTGGAGCCATCAACATGGCATATGGCGCGAGCGCGTCAGGCGGCAGGGTGTTCATCACATCCTCATCGCCCGGCATCGCGCTCATGCAAGAAGGCCTGAGCTTCCTCAGCTCCGCCGAAGTCCCGCTCGTCGTCCTTGCGGTGTGCAGAGGCGGCCCCGGCATCGGCGGCATCCACCCCGGCCAAGCGGATTATCTCCAAGTGACGCGCGGCGGCGGCAACGGAGATTATAAGGTCCCCGTCTTCGCCCCTTCGAGCATCCAGGAGGCCGTCGACCTCATATATGAGTCCGTCGAGCTTTCCGATTATTGGCAAAACCCGTTTCTGGTCTTCACCGACGGCATTCTCGCGCAGATGATGGAGCCCGTCGTGCTGCCCGATCCCCGTCCCGAAATGAAAAACGAAGACATCAAAAAGCATAAGCCTTGGGCGATCACGGGTTACGGCGATGACGATTCCAAGCGCGCCGTGGTAAAATCGCTGCGCATGGTCCCGGACGACCTTGAGAAACATGTCGAAAAACTATTTGAAAAATATGCCAGAGCCGAAAAGGAGCTCGTGCGCGTCGAGACGCTCGGCGTCGAAGATGCGGACATCGTGTTCGTCGCTTTTGGCACAGTCGCGAGGATCACAAAAGAGGCCATCGAGCTGCTTGCCGACCGCGGGATAAAAGCCGGGCTCATACGTCCGATCTCATTATGGCCGTTCCCATACGGCGCGTTCGACCTCATCACAGACAAAACTAAGGTCGTCATCTCCGCGGAACTCTCGATGGGCCAGCTCATCCAAGACGTCAAAATCGGCGTCGGCAAGCGTTTCCCCATCGGATTAATCAATCGCACGGGCGGCATCATCCCGACTTCGCTCGAGATTGCCAACCGTGCCGAGAGCATTCTAAAAGCTGGGAGTTAGCATTATGGAACAAGTTTTTGCATATACAAAGGGCATGGTCAGGACAGATACGAGCTACTGCCCCGGCTGCGCGCACGGCATCGCGCACAGGCTCATCATGGAGACGCTCGACGAGATGGGCAGGCTTGGCAGCACGATTGGCGTTGCGCCCATCGGATGCAGCGTCCAGGCGCATAAATTCATGAACGTCGATATGTGCGAGTCCGCCCACGGGCGCGCTCCTGCGGTCGCGACAGGCATCCGCCGCGTCCACCCCGACAAGCTGGTGTTCACATACCAGGGCGACGGCGACCTCGCCTCCATAGGCACCGGCGAGATAATCCATGCCGCCGCAAGGGGCGAGAAAATCAGCACTTTCTTCATCAACAACGGCATATATGGCATGACGGGCGGGCAGATGGCGCCGACTACGCTCATCGGGCAAAGGTCGACCACCTCGCAATCCGGCCGCACCGTCGAGCAGGCAGGCGCGCCGATGCGCGTTTGCGAGTTGCTTGCCACGTTGGACGGAGCCGTTTACATCGAGCGCGTTGCGTTAAACTCTCCCGCCAATATCAATAAGGCAAAAAAAGCGGTCAGGCGCGCGTTTGAAGTCCAGGAAAAAGGCCTCGGCTTTTCGCTCGTGGAATTCCTTTCCACCTGCCCGACGGACTGGGGTCTTGCCCCCGCCGACGCGATGAAATGGGTTTCGGAAAAAATGATCCCATATTACCCATTAGGCGTTTTCAAATCGCCGGAGGGAGGGCAGGCATGAGTACTCATAAAATGTTTTTCGCCGGTTCCGGCGGACAGGGCGTGCTCCTGATGGGGCAGATAGTGACGCACGCGGCGATGCTTGAAGACAAGCAGGCGACATTTTTCCCGTCATACGGGCCGGAGATGCGCGGCGGCACGACAAACTGCACCGTCATCGTTTCGGACAAAACCGTCAGTTGCCCCCTCATCAACGAAGCGGACTATATAGTCGTCATGAACCTGCCTTCGCTCATCAAATTCGAGCCGTTGCTCAGGCCGGGCGGGATCTTGCTCCTCAATAAATCGACCATCGATCAGTCTGCCACACGCGATGATATCACGGCCATCGAAGTGCCCGCCAACGATTTGGCGAGCGATCTCGGCAATGCCCGCGTCGCGAACATGGTCATGCTCGGCGCGTTCATCCGCGCTACGAACGTCGTCTCGGGAGCTGCCATCGGCAAGGTCATCGAGCAGACGATTGGCGCTAAGAAGGTCGAGCTGCGCGATCTCAATATGCAGGCGTTCGACCTCTGGCAGCCAACACCCGTCCGCTAACCCTCTCATCTGCGGCATTCCGCACCACCCCACCACCCCTCGCATCTGCGGCATTCTGCCGCCACCCCGCACCCCCCGTAGCGGCGGCAATCTGCCGCCACCCCGCACCACCCCGCACCCTTGTAGCGGCGGCAATC
>JGI24702J35022_10001103_pt1 | contig 16789 bp, 16 predicted proteins | sample TergutTh196P4_FD_35022 | JGI IMG/M metagenome (IMG submission 35022)
TGTTCAATCCCAAAAAATTAGCAAAAGTTTTGGGTGTATATTCTTTTCCGTTGTAGGTAAATTTTTCAGGGTCAACGCCCATATATGCGTCTAAGATAGCATTATATCCTTTTTTCCATGCGGTAGATAATTTTCTATTTGGATTTTTTATAATCACATCCACGTATGCTTTTAGTAATGCGTCAATTTCGCCGTGTACGGGAAGTTCTTCACCATATTCACTACCGGTAAAAACCGACCCGGGCATAATTCCATACTTGTCAATCATGGCAAACACATCGAAGAAAGCACCGCCGCCTGCGAAAGTCCAGTTGCCTTGCATACGCACATATTTGTCTGCTTTATCGGTGTATGCTTTTTTAACAATCCACTGGTCTGCCAGGTCAAACTCCCCTTTTCCTTTTCTAATTAACTCACATTCAAGGAATCCGATTCCGGAATAACTCCAGCAGGTACCTGAACGATTTTGATTTTTAACCGGTGTATATTTTATCTCTTTGGTGTTGGTAAAGATGTACCCTTCGGGTTTCTCTTTATCTGTGTCTTGTGCAAATAAATGAATAGTAAAGGGCACCATAAAAAAAGCGGTTAACGCTAATAAAAATAAATGTTTCAAATGTTTCATAAAAGTATTGTTTAAAAATTATTTGGCAAAAATATTATTAATTTTTACAAACAAAAAAAAATTACTCCAATTAGAGTAATTTTTATATTATACAAAGTAAAAATAAAATGTTTTTATTCTGCTGTTACAACGGAAACGTAAGATTTTCCGCCGGTTTTCTTTTTAAATTCTACTTTACCATCCAATAATGCAAACAAAGTATGGTCTTTTCCCATACCTACGTTAATGCCGGGGTTGTGAACGGTTCCTCTTTGGCGAATGATAATGTTGCCGGCTTTGGCATCCTGTCCGCCATAAATTTTAACGCCGAGACGTTTACTGTGAGATTCGCGACCGTTTTGCGAACTACCTACTCCTTTCTTATGTGCCATAAAATTTTCTTTTTAATCGTTAATAATTAAGTTAAATAAGAATATCATCAATTTTTATGGAAGTCAAATACTGACGATGTCCATTCATTTTTTGATAACCTTTTCTTCTTTTCTTTTTGAAAACAAGAACTTTATCACCTTTAAGGTGGTGTAAGACGGTGGCGGTTACAGTGGCACCTTTTACGGTGGGGGCTCCGACTTTTATTTTACCGTCATTATCAACAAGCATCACGCGGTCGAAAGTTACTTGCGACCCCTCTTCAGCTTTGAGGCGATGAACAAAGAGTTTCATCTCTTTTTCAATCTTAAACTGTTGCCCTGCTATTTCTACAATTGCGTACATGATAATAATTTAAGTGTATATACTTTTTTTTTGGGCGGCGAAAGTATAAAAATTTTCATACAAAAATAATATCTATATACTTTTTCAAATATTTCTGCGTTTCCACTATTCATTAATCATTAATAATTAATCATTAATCATTATTAAATAAATTTTACGCTATAGATTAAACGTATATGAGACAACTTGTGATTACCAAATCCATCACCAATCGTGATGGTGCTTCTCTTGACAGATATTTGGCTGACATTGGAAAAGAAGGACTCATTTCAGCAGAAGAAGAAGTGGAATTGGCACGCCGAATTAAACAGGGCGATCAGGAAGCATTAGCAAAATTAACTAAAACAAACCTCCGTTTTGTGGTTTCTGTGGCTAAACAATACCAAAATCAAGGATTAGGGCTGCAAGATTTAATTAATGAAGGAAATCTCGGTTTGATTAAAGCTGCCCAACGTTTTGACGAAACACGCGGATTTAAATTTATCTCTTTTGCAGTTTGGTGGATCCGACAAGCCATTCACCAAGCGATTGCCGATCAATCAAGAATTGTACGTCTCCCCCAAAATCAAGTAGGTACTATTAATAAGCTGAAAAAAGAGATAGCGAAGTTAGAACAAAAATTAGAGAGACAGCCAATGATTGAAGAAATTGCCCATGTAATGGATCTGCCAGAGTATAAAGTAGTGGAATTGTTACGTATGAATACCCACTCACAGTCTATGGATGCTTCTATTTCGCCAGATGAAGATACTAAATTTATTGATACTTTTATTAGTGCAGCAAATGAGTCAACCGACCAAACCTTGATTCAAGAATCAATGAATCAAGATGTAGAAAAAATATTGTCTGTATTGCCTGAGCAGGAAAGAGATATTTTGAGAATGTGTTTTGGAATAGGAGAACCGCATGAATATACTTTGGAAGAGATTGGAAATATGTTTGATATTAGTAGAGAAAGAGTGAGGCAAATAAAAGAACGTGCACTAAAAAGATTACGTGCCGAACAGAAAATAATCAAAGGTAAAAGTTTTACAAATACTTTTTTTTCTTAATATTTAATTCATTGAAAAAAATTCTTATTGTAGATAATGTTCATCCCTACCTTGTGGAGCAATTTGAAAGTTGGGGCTATTTATGTGAAACAATCTTGAATATATCTTACAATGAATTTAAAAACTATATAGACGAGTATGAGGGACTAATTATTAGAAGTAAATTTAATATAGATAAAGAAGCTATTGTATCTAAAAGTAATCTGAAGTTCATTATTCGTATTGGTTCTGGGTTAGAACATATTGACACCTTATTTGCAGAAAAAAAAGGAATTAAGGTTTTCAGTACACCTGAAGGAAATGCATCTGCAGTAGCAGAACATTGCTTAGGAATGGTATTGGTGGCACTAAGAAAAATTGCAACTGCTAATCAAGAAGTGAAAAATGGTGAATGGCTTCGAGATAAAAACAAGGGAACTGAACTATCCTCGCAAACCGTTGGTATTATCGGATTTGGAAACACAGGGAAAGCATTTGCCAAGTTGCTGAAAATCTTCGGGTGTAAAATCTTGGTTTTTGATAAGTTTAAAAGCGGATTTTCAGAACCATACATTGAAGAAGTTTCATTAGATGAATTATTGGAACGCGCTACAGTGATCTCTTTACATATTAATTATATTCCGGAAAACCACTATTTTATTAATTTTTCAAAGTTGCAAAAAACGAAACAGAAACCTGTTTTCATCAATACTTCGCGCGGCTTGGCGGTAAACACCAACGACCTGATATTTGCAATGGATGAAGATTATATCTCTTTTGCCTGTTTAGACGTGTTAGAATATGAAAATGTAAATCTTCAAATTCCACCAAAAGCAGAATGGGGAAATACATTAGCTAGACTGACTTCCAATAAAAAAGTATTGCTAACACCACATACAGCCGGACAAACACATGACTCAGAATTGAAGCATGCTGTAATAGCTATTGAAAAATTAAAAGATTTTGTAGTACCATAAATTGCAAAATATAGTTCTGAATATTACACGTTATATATTTCTCCTTTACAATTTAAACAATTGCTCGCATTTAAGTTTGTAAATAGAACAAATACCCAACTTGTTATTAATAAAACGTATAAGATATTATTTTCCATGTATTTTTATTTCTCAAACTGAATCTCTTTATTTTGGTGGTCAATGGTATATTTTCCCCACTCTTCGGAAATAAAATCTGCACCCACAACGATGGCGGCGGGAAGTCCTTTTTTTACAATCACTTTTACATTTTCTGCATAATCGTCTCCCATTGCCAATTCACGAAGATAGAGAATAGAATTTTCAATAATAGAACCATCATCTGGTTTTAACGCTTTTTCACCCAATTCAAAATCATCAATATCAATAATAATCTCATTGAGTAAATTAGTAGCGGTTTGAAGATCCATATAAACATCTTCCGTATTTTTAGGACTGAGTACAAAATTCATATTTTTTCCGTTTGCCCTGCAACTGCCTGCTATAACATCTCCGTTTATTTGAACAGGAATTACACGTTTTGTAATCACAACAATTGGTTTTTGAGCAACCGGCGCAATGCTATCGCTTTTGGGCACATAGTCGTCTCGAACTACAAAAAACTCGGTTCTTCTATTTAATTGATGTGCAGGTTCTTGCTGCTCTTTCGGCAAAGCGTTAACGTAAGTGTCATCTAACGTAACACCTCTCTTAAACAGATACATTTTGCCATTAAAAGGCACCATCATCTCTTTGTCTAACTTACGCGGATTTCTTTTTCCGTATCCTTTGGGAATAATTCTGTTGGCGTCAATTTTCATTTCATTCACTAAGAAGTCCACGCACGACTGGGCGCGGCGCTGCGACAGTAAATCGTTGTGTTCATCAGAGGCGCGGCTATCGGTGTGCGAACGAAGTTCTACTACCAAATTAGGATTTTGCACCAACACAAAATATAAATACATTAAAGAATCTTCGTATTGGGGTTTTAAGTCCCACTTATCCAAATCGTAATAAATATCTGGCATCACAATAGGATCCTTGGGGATGCGCGTCAACATAAAATCCTGACGAAGATCTGTATCTTCGTTAAAACCAATAGTGGTTTGTATGGCATCGGGAAGATCCCAATATTCTGCTTTTTTCACTTTGATAGTGTAAGTAGTATTCATTAAAATTTTGGTTCTGTCGAAAGCGTAATTTCCTTTCACATCGGTAGCAGCTTTGTAAGAAGTTCCATTAGAGCCAATTACTTCAATTTCGGCGTCGCTGATAAGTTGTCTTGTCGCTTCATCGCGCACGGTTCCTGAAAGTGTAAAAACGGTAGGACGCAGTTGGAAAGAGTAAATGTCGTCTCCACCTTTTCCTCCGGCGCGGTTGGAAGAGAAAAATCCCATTTCCAAATAGGGCGCATTCGATTTTGGGTCAATAATCTCTTCATCATAAAAAATAATTCCGATTTCATCCCAGCATGAATTAACGGGATACATCATATTTTGAGGTTCTTGAAATTCGCCATCTTTTAAGATTGCATAAAAGATGTCTAAACCGCCCATACCGGGCAGTCCGTCGGAAGAGAAATAGAGAACGGAGTCTCCGCGAATGGCGGGAAAAACTTCATTTCCGGGTGTATTTACAAGCGGACCCAAATTTTCCACATTTCCAAATTTTCCGCCTTTAGAAGCGCGAGTAGCTTTATAGAGATCAAATCCGCCGTAGCCGCCAATCATATCTGAAGCAAAGTAGAGGGTTTGTTCATCAAAAGAGAGGGAGGGATGCACGCAGTTTACAGATGAATCGGCGCAAAGTTCCACCAATTCAGGTTCAGAAAATGATTGCCCTTTTTTCTCTGAAACATAAATATAGCATGCTTTCAGCGCTTTTTTATCAATAGGACATTTGGTAAGAAATATTTCCGATCCTTTTCTATTTCCGGTGGCTTCTCCCTCGTTTACTTCCGAGTTTAGAATGGCTTCATCATCTAAAAGCGCTGCATTTGTCCATTCACCGAGCCATTCGTTAGTTTTTCCTTTGGGGCGGTCAATTTTATAAATATCAGAAAATGCTTGTCCTGTCCATTGGTCGGTTCCTTTTCCTGTTGAGCCTTCACGGTTGGAAGTGAAAATCATCTGGTTTTGCTTTTCCAAGTTGCTCCAGCGGGGCGCCCATTCATCCTGTTTGGTGTTAATTTTCTTAAAGTTTTCCACTTCATAATTGGTGGGGTTATTCATCCATCCTTTCGATTTGCTAACCCCCTCAATACGTGCGGCAATCCTCACATCCTCCGGTTCTCTTTCCTGATATTTAAGATAATACTCCAGCGCTTTTTCATATTCGCCTTTCAAGTGATAGATACTGGCGAGATTAAAATAAAGGAGTGGTTCATCTTTTTGGTAGTTTTTCTTTTCCAATCGGAGATATTGGTTTTCAGATTTTTTTAGATCTCCCATAATGCGGTAACACTCGGCAATTTGGTAAGTAACCCTTTTGGCTTCCACCGGACTGTTACTTAACTTTTTCATTCCTTTTTTGTAGGCTGTTATCGCCTTGTCGAACTGTTTACCAGCGAAAGCGTTATCGCCCGCTACGATTTTCTTTTGACCTATTGCACTGATAGTAATGCAAAAAACTAAGATTAAAATGGATATTTTTTTCATTGTAGAAATTATTCTTTGATATTAATTAATGAAAATTTAGATGTTTTATTATAATGAAAGCGAAAACATATACCAATTTTTCAATTAGCCGCGAAAATATTATTATTTTTATTGAATTTATTTTATTTTTGCACTCTCTTAAAAAAGAGTCAATATTTATTGAGATAAGACATGTTAAGATAATAAAATTAGCTAAAAAAAAATAAAATGAAAAAAATGGCATTGCTCATTATGAGTTTATTATTACTTACATTTTGTGTTATTGCACAAAACAAAGCAAAAGAAAATCTCGCACCTTCTTACTTACCTAAAGTTACTACAGGTGCTGAAATAGAATTTGACAAAATAGTGTTCGATTATGGTACTTTGAACGTAGGTGATGTGCAAACTGGAATTTTTACATTTACCAACATTGGGAACAAACCTTTAGTGTTATTTGATGTGGTTGTTTCTTGTGATTGTACAGAGGTGGAGTGGCAAAAAGAACCGATAATGCCTGGAAAAAAAGGTGCAATAAAAGCGGTTTATACTGCAAAAACTACAGGGTTGATTTCCAAGCAAATTACTGTTCAATCTAACGCAATAACAGATAGAATAAAGTTACAGCTAAAAGGTATTGTTTCAGGTGAGTAAAAATATTGGATTGTAAATGTTTTCAAATAGTTCAGTAGGAGGTTTGAAATATTTTTTCATTAAATTTAGTTTACTATGAACCGATATATTATTTCTGGAGGTGGAACGGGTGGGCATATTTTTCCTGCGATAGCTATTGCCAAACAATTGAAAAAAGAAAATACTGAAGCTGAAATTTTCTTTATCGGTACTAACGGGAAAATGGAGATGAAATATATACCTGAAAATGGATTTCCTATTGAAGGATTGGATATTTTTGGCATTCGAAGGGATTTTTCGTGGAGTAGTATTAAGAGTAACATACAACTACCTCTTGTCTTGATAAAAACAATACGTAAAGCGAAACAGATTATAAGTATCTTCAACCCTGATGTTGTGATTGGCGTAGGAGGCTATGCTAGTGGTCCTGCTTTACTTGCTGCTCAAATGTTGAAAATCAAAACAGTAATTCACGAACAAAATTCTTATCCAGGAAAAACAAACAAATGGTTGGCAAAAAAAGCGACAACAATTTGTGTGGCTTATGACGGATTGGAACGGTATTTCCCAAAAGAAAAAATTGAGAAAACAGGGAATCCAGTGCGTGATGAAATCATAAATATAAAACCAAAATTAGAAGAAGCCTACTCATTTTTCAATCTTGAAAAAAATAAAAAAACAGTTTTAATCATGGGAGGAAGTCAAGGTGCTCTTTCTATTAATAATGCCATTTTATTTCATATTGAAGATCTGAAACAGATGGATTGTCAATTGTTATGGCAAACTGGAGATTCTTTTTTTTATAAAAACAAAACACACCTATCAGAATTACAATCAAAAAATATTAAAGTATTGCCTTTTATCAAGAAGATGGATTTTGCGTATAGCATTGCCGATTTTATTGTTTCTCGTGCTGGTGCGCTTGCTATTTCCGAACTTGCCATTGTAGGCATTCCTGCTATTCTGATTCCCTTACCCACTGCTGCTGAAGATCACCAAACTTCAAATGCTAAAATTCTTTCTGATGCTGGCGCTGTAATTCTTCTGCCCGATAATGAAATCAAAGATAAATTATTTTCCACACTAAACCATCTTTTGAATGATGATAATAAAGCTAATGAGATGAGAAAAAATATATTACAGTTTGGACAACCGAATGCAATCCATAGGATAATAGAAGCTATAACAAAATAAATTACAATGAATTGAACGAGAACTTTCTGTTATAATCAAAGAGTTTTCCTTTAATATTTTTTCAAAATTTAGGTCAACCCTTCATTCAAAAACACAATAGACTTGTGTTTATCCGTAAGGAGCATAGTTTTCATTATTGTTTCATTGCTTTGTCGCAATTTCTGTAAAATATTGATATATTAACTATTACAAAAATGTCTAAATCAAAGTGATAAACTCAGGAGATCTTTAAATCAATCTTAAATCTCCTCTTGCACCAAATGTTCCCACCTCAAATATGCTGTTCTGCTAATATTAAAAAACATATTATAAAATACTCTTGCCCAGTAAGATTTCGTGTTAAAACCGCTGGGCGTTTCTTTAAATTCCTCACAAAGAACCAATTCTTTGGTGTTGCTATGAAAAACTACTACCCATACCGATCCTTTTTTTATAGTGTTGTCGAACGATTCTACCATGAAGAGTATGGCATATTTTGAAAGAGCCGGTAAAGGTATCAGTCGAATGTAATGAGAGATAATATTTTCATCTAAAAGATTTTCTATCCGTACTACGTCTCGAATAGGAGTATCGCCTTTATGGAGTTTATTCTGTTTTTTAACAAAAGATAGATCGAAATGAACTATGGGTTTTCTAAAAGCTACCCGAATATCATATTTTTTCTGGTCAGATATAATCAGTGCATTCCACTCATTACAATAGAGTTGCAATACATCGTTGGGCATATCAAATCCTTTTTTTGTAAAAGTTGCTTTTGAAAAATCAATACCTAACCATGTAACCTCTCTTTCTTTGAGGAAATCCAAAAAGAGTTCTTTATTTATATACACTTTTGCAATGCTTGATCCAAATCAGCAATAATATCGTTTACTTCTTCAATCCCTGCGGCGAAACGCACCAATCCATCTGTAATTCCTCCTGCTAAACGTGATTCTCTGGTCATTTTAGAGTGCGTCATGGAAGCGGGGTGCGACATCAATGACTCTATACCGCCTAAAGAAACGGCTAACAATACCAATTGAATATTGTTCATCAATGTTTCACCTGCCTTGTATCCTCCTTTCAACTCAAAACTGATGAGAGAGCCGGGACCATTCATCTGTTTTTTTCCTAAATCGTATTGTGGATGAGATGGTAATCCCGGATATGCTACAGACGCAACTGCTGGATGCTTTTGTAGCCATTCGGCAATAATTTGTGCATTTTCCTGTTGTTTAAAAACACGCAAAGATAATGTTTTCAATCCTCTAATCACCATATAGGCTTGGGTAGGATCCATACAACATCCCAAATTTATCATTGTAGTGCGAATTATTGCATCTAATTCAGCGGTTTTTGACATGATGGCGCCGGCAACAATATCAGCGTGTCCGTTAATGAATTTAGTCATGGAATGAACTACCACATCTGCACCAAAATCCAAAGGACGTTGCAAAACAGGCGTACAAAAAGTGTTGTCCACTACAACCAAAATATTATGTTGATGTGCAATTTCAACGGCTGCTTTTAAGTCGGTGATAGCAATGGTGGGATTGGTAGGGGTTTCAATATAAAGCATTTTCGTATTGGGGCGAATTGCTTTTTTGATATTTTCAATATTGGAAGTATCAATATAGCTGTACTCCACTCCAAACCGCGACCAGTATTTTTCAACTACTACTCGTGTGGCGCCGTAAACGGCATCGGTGGAAACGATATGGTCTCCTGCTTTAAGAAAGGTCATGTACACGGTATTCACCGCAGCCATTCCACTGGATGTTACAATACATTTGGCGGCATTTTCCAATTGCGCTAAAGTTTTTTCCAAAGCATTTATAGTTGGATTTCCAATTCTTGTATAGATAAATCCTGGGTCTTCGCCTGCGAAACATGCGGCGCCGTGGGCAGCGCTTTTAAATTTGTAGGTGCTTGCTTGATAAATAGGCGTAACGGCTGCCCCGAAAGGTTCGTCTATTTCGGAGCCGTGAATTAAAACGGTGTCAATATGTAAGTTATCTTTCATCTATGGTATTATTGTACCACTAATTTTGTTGTTTCGTTACCTATTTTTACAAAATATACACCTTTGCTCAAGTCGGAAATTGAGATTTTTTGCGTAAATAGGTTTTCATTCATTTCACCATTAAAGGATACACTTTTCACCAATTGTCCAAATGTATTATAAAAATCAATATCTTTTACTCGTAATTCGTAATTCGTAACTTGTAATTCAATAAATTCATTTGCCGGATTTGGAATGATGATAACAGATTTATTAGTTTCATTTGTTTCTGAAATACCTATTCCAGCCATAAAATCGAAGCTGACCAACTTATTTTCTTCAACAATGTTGGTGATTGGTTTTCCTGATGGTTTATTTGCCCATGACCACATTGCTGGGGTAGTTTCATCTGTAAAAGAGGTTTTTTTAGTAGAACCAGGGAACGTGCATCCGGAAGAATTTATTGAGCCATAAGAAAGAGGTGTTGAATTAGGCATTTGATAACTACTTGAAGCAGATACCGGATACATGCGTTGCGGGTGGGTGCAATTAATACAATTACCACTTATTGATGCACTTACATGATAAATAATCAATCCGGTTCCGGGAACACTTCCATCAAAACCAATTTTTTGGCGGTTTTCTAACAAATAATACTCATTTACAGTGGTTGTATTGATTCTATATGCGACAGGATTTTCTACCGAATTTGGCATATCTTTTATACTTGTAGGACTATTTAAGAGGACGGGTTTTACCCAGCCAAATTGAATTTTGATATACATATTTTGATGTGCAGGTCTATTCCCATTACTATTGTAACTCCCATTCGCCATTAGATCCCAATTACCCGTTCCCGTATACTGACCACTTGTTGCATAATTAGTATCATAGAAATCTGCGGCTCCCAATCCGTGTGTCATTTCATGACACATAGTTCCAATAGATGCTATTGTCGTTCCGGAACGAAGCTCAGGAGAACATGAATATTCAGAGATTCTTTTTCCATTTTGAAAGACTGGCCCGGTAAGCGAAAACTTATGAGACCAAATGTCGCCCGTAATGCCTGTGTTCTCTTTTCCAAGCCCTGCAAAAATAAAGTGAAACCCATCAACAATTCCATCATTATTAGCATCAAAATTTCTAAAATCTATATCTGGTTCATCTTTAACTTTATTTGCTAACCAAGTAGCTAAAACAGGTGCATTATCAGATCCGCCGTTACCTGCATAAAACGCTTCACTTTCAGGTGCAGTATAAATTCCACATAAAGTTATAGTTAAATCAAGGTTATTATAGGATACTTCCTTAAAATAATCACGGACGCTTCCATTATTATTTCCGGTGTAACCTAATTGATTAAATATTGGATCAAACTCCTCTAAAGCTTTTATCATGGGCTTTTCAGGAAATTGAACAAATGCACAAATCATTTGATAATGTCCACTAATATCTTGCTCTCCTTTTGTTTGGTTTTGATAATATGTATCTTCTATTTCCCAAATTTGTAACATAATTTGCACTTGCAAATCACTGTAAAACAATTTCTTTTCAATTGTATTTAGAAAAGAAGTAATCACAATATCTCTCTTATCAATATCAGTAGCAATAAAATTGGTGGAGCACAAATCTCTATTGTTATCTAATTGGGCATACGTTAAATACCCTTCTTTATTAGGCAATAAAGTGTACCCATCCATAGATTCTTGCCAATGAATTCGTTCATCACCTTTTAGCATAACGGTTAATGTTTCTCCATTAGGCTGTGTGAAAACAATGGGAGTTGGTATGGCAGGAACTGCATGCAAAATGGTTGTTGAAATAAGCAAAACTGCCACTAAAATAGATTGTCTGATTTTTTTCATTTGTTTTTAATTTAAGATGTTTATAAAATAATTATTATTGTTTTTTATATAAAAAAAATATGAACGGCAAAGATAGTTTTTTTTTTTTACGAAAAAACATTATTTTTGCACGCTTAAATTAACACATGTTTCAAACATTATTTTTATTATGAAAAAACATTTTTATACACTCAGTTTTTTTTATTTAATTTTTTGTATATTAGGAATACTCGCATGTTTCTCTTCATGTAGTAATAAGAACAATACACCGCCCAAGCCTGTTTTTGGAAAAGATACCCCCGGTGGAGAAGTGCTATCTACTTTCGAGGATAATACCCCCCAGGTGGTTTACTATTACGATACAGATGAAAAAGAAAACAGCACCAAAAAACAGATTGGAGTTGCCGAATTTTATCCAAATCAACAAGAACGGTTAGGAGGCGGACTAAAAGATGGAAAAAGAGAAGGACAATGGTATGCATATTTTCCCGACGGGTCTCTTCAGGTAGATGCTTATTACATTGACGGAATTGAACATGGATCTTACATTGTCTATAGAGATAATGGTAACCCATTGTACAAAGGTCATTACGACCACGGTAATTGCGATGGAACATGGTATTGGTATGATGAAAACGGAAATCAAATCAAAAAAATTAAAGCAGATAAAAACACTATAGCGTGCGAATATTGCCCTAAATGTATCAAACTGAAACAAAAATAATTAATCACTAATGTACGGGCGTTGCGCGCAACGCCCGTAATCACTAATCATTAATCAATATGGAAATTCCTTTTGCAGAATCATGGAAAATTAAGATGGTAGAACCCATCAAAAAAAGTACGCGCCAAGAGCGTGAACAATGGATCAAAGATGCACACTACAATGTGTTTCAATTAGAATCTCAAAAAGTTTATATTGACTTACTCACCGATTCAGGTACAGGCGCTATGAGCGATCGACAATGGGCGGCAATGATGGTTGGCGATGAAAGTTATGCCGGCGCAACATCGTTCTTTAAGATGAAAGAAACCATTAATTCAATTACGGGCTTTCAATATGTTGTTCCTACTCATCAAGGAAGGGCAGCCGAAAATGTGCTGTTCTCTTGCCTAATAAAAGAGGGCGATATTGTTCCCGGAAACTCTCATTTTGATACCACCAAAGGACATATTGAATCAAGAAAAGCGTTTGCAGTGGATTGCACTATAGCAGAAGCGCGAGATACACAATTGGAAATTCCCTTTAAAGGTAATATGGATATTGAGATGCTCGATTATTGTTTGGCGCAACATGCCGATAAAATTCCTTTTGTATTGGTTACTATTACCAATAACACTTGCGGAGGTCAGCCCGTTTCCATGCAAAATTTGAAAGATATCTATTCCGTTTCAAAAAAATATAACATACCAGTTTTGTTCGATGCTGCACGTTTTGCCGAAAATGCTTACTTCATTAAAACCCGAGAAGAAGGATATGAAAACAAAACGATTAAGGAGATCTGTTTAGAGATGTTTTGTTATGCTGATGGCATGACCATGAGCGCTAAAAAAGATGCCCAAGTGAATATGGGCGGATTTATTGCCACTAATTTGGAAGATTGGTACGAGCAGGCAAAAGTGAAATGTATTATCTACGAAGGCTACATAACTTACGGTGGATTGAGCGGACGCGATATGAACGCCATTGCCGTTGGATTAGACGAAAATACCGAGTTTGAAAATTTGGAAACACGGATTAAACAGGTTGCTTATTTGGCGCAAAAATTGGATGAATACGGAATCCCCTATCAAAGACCTGCAGGCGGACATGCCATTTTTATTGACGCTCAAAAAGTGCTTACGCATGTTCCCAAAGAGGAGTTTCCTGCACAAACCTTAACAATAGAACTCTATTTGGAAGCCGGCGTGCGCGGCTGCGAAATAGGCTATCTTTTAGCAGATAGAGACCCTATTACCCGCGAAAACCGTTTCGGTGGAATGGAATTTTTACGCTTGGCAATTCCAAGAAGAACTTACACCAATAACCATATAGATGTAGTTGCCGCCGCTCTAAAAAATGTATTCGACAGAAAAGAAACCATAACACGCGGCGTGAAAATTGTTTGGGAAGCGCCTATAATGAGGCATTTCACGGTAAAATTAGAAAGAATATATAATTTGGATATAAAATAATAAATCTTATTTTGTATTGTTTTTTATACTTTTGCCACCTAAAAAAAATGAATGGACACCGTCATAATCAAATCACTGCAACGCTTTTTCTCTTAAAGAATTAAAACCTTCACCTAAGACATCTGTAGCATCTAAGATAGAGATAAATGCATCGGGATCTATTTCGTGAATATGAAATAAAAGGGTGGGGAGTTCTTTTTGGGTAATCGTGGTAAAAATGATCTTCTTTTCTAATTCGTGATACATCCCTTTTCCTTTAAAATAGGTGCCACCACGTTCCATCTCATTAATAATTACATGTTTAATCTGTTCGTGCTCATTAGAGATGATAAACAGCGCTTTTCTTCTGTTGAAACCTGAAATCATTTTATCAATAGTAAAACCGGTTACATAAATTACCAACCACGAATAGAGTGGAATAGTCCAGTCTTCAAACACCACTAAGGCTAATAATACAATGATAGAATCCACAATCATGAGTATGGTTCCCAACGGTATGTATTTAACATATTTACCAATAATCATGGCAATAATGTCGGTACCTCCGGATGTAGCGCGGGTTCTGAAAATAAGTCCCAATCCAGTACCCAGAATTACTCCGCCAAAGAGCGAGATGATGAAATTTGCAGCAGGATCGGCAATAGCGGAGTTTCCTGACAAAGAGATGAGCGGCGCGTAGCCGTAAACAAACTCCATCAACGAAATAAAACCCGCCAACGAAAAGATTCCTACGATAGTTTTTGCACCAAACTTTGCACCCAACACCCAAACTCCCAGCAACAAAAGTGGAATATCCAAACAAATTCCCACCAATCCAATGGGCGTTTTAAATAGATGGTGCAAAATAATGGCAATGCCGTAAACACCACCCGGCGCTAACTTTAACGGTGTAATAAACACCACAAGTCCTACTGACATAATAAAAGTACCTGTTAATATGGTACAATACTCCCTAATCAGGTTTTTCCTCTTTTTTATTAATCCTAACATACGATTCATATTCATTTTGTAATTCTATAAATGCGCCTGTTTGCAATTTATTGTAATACTTACTTCCAAACTGTACAATTTCTTTCAAAATTTTATCTCTGTCAAACTCTTTTCCTGTAATTATTTTCAAAGAAACAGGATTTGGAATCCACGCTTCAAATTGGGTTTGATTGATGTTAATGCCCACTCCTGCAACCGAATACTTCAATTCATCGCCCTGAATATGATGCGCTATCAAAATACCTGCAATCTTCTTATCCTCAACTAATATATCATTAGGTTTTTTAATCATTACATTGCTCACATATTGCGACAACATTTTCCGAATTGTTAAAGCAAAAAAGTAATTAAAAAAGATTTGTTGATTGGGTAAAATGTTGGGTTTAAAGTAAAAACTTGCTAAAATATTTTCTCCTTTATTGCTTGCCCAAACTTTATTCCCCTGCCCTTTGCCTGAAGTTTGGAAATCGGCAACTACGCAAAAAAAATCGGGAAGATTTGTATCTGAAATTATTGTTTTTTCTACCCACTCATTAAGTAACAAATTGGTAGATTTCGTACTATCCACAAAATGAATCAACGGATTAGAATTAATATGCAACGGGTTCATCATCATCAATTAGTACAACTTTAACATTGGATAAACGACAAAGTACTTTTGTAAACTCAATACTTTCAGGGGTTCCTTCATCGGGAAGATGCCAATACGAAATATTCTCATCAGGAAACGAACTGTCTAACAAAGGATGCATCCACCAAAAACTGCTTAACGCATCCGGTTTTAAGTAGGCGATATTTTTTGCTACTCTTTTTTTCCATAACGCATTTCCTGTAAATTTTCTAAAAGTTACATCCGAATTTACCCAGTAGGAAACGGCAAGTCCCGAACTTTTTAATACTGCCAATGCTTTTACATTTCTATTTTCACAAATAGTTTTATTCAAAATCCCATATTTGTTTAATAAATCTACTAAAACAGATGCTATTACATTTGCATTTTTTTTATTCAAATTTTTGAGATCCAACCAATACCAATTTTTTTCAGGGTTAGGGATCTTTTTTATCCACTCTTCCAAAATTATTTTACTTAGTGTATCTATTTCATCATGTGCCACATAGAAATTGTGAGTAGCATTTGAATAAAACAGGTCAATTTCCATACCTTCAAAAAGTTGATGTTTTTTTTCTAATTCTTCAAAACTATTTACCCGATGCGCCCAAATTTTATTTGGAGAAAAAGAAAATGCTGATTGCTTTGAAAAAGTTGGGTCTGTTTTTGGAGTACAACTTGCAATGAATAACAGTAATGAAAAAAATAAAGGTAATTTTTTGAAATACATTTGTGAGCTCTTGTTTGTATTCATTGTTTAGGGATTCGGGTCATGATTATGATGCATACAGATTTTTACATATTTTTGTTTACGCTTATTGTGGCGTGTTACTTCACTACTTCAATTCTAATTTTTTCTGAAAAGGTATCAATAAAACGCTGTAATGATTTTTCTATTACAGGTTTAAAAAAAACAGGAATATCAATATCCAACTCCGTTACAATTTCGGTTTCATTAACTGATATTTCAGTAAATTTCAGCACTATAAATAATGGGATATTTTTATCATTTTCCGCTTCCAAGCGAATAAAAGTGAAAGGTTTTTTATCCAATATTTTCAAAGAAATTTGAGTAAAATTCTCTATTGTAAAAGTACATGAATCTTCAGTTGCATTAATATCGGTCACTTCATTAGAAAAATATTGGGCAATATTTTTGCAATTACTCGTTAATTCAAAAAGTTTGGCGACAGGTAGGTTTACTCGTTTTGGAATATTAGTAATTTTCATCACTTTTTTAAAAGTGCAAAGATAATTTTTTTATTTATTTTTAGTTGGGAAGAAATTTTGCGTCTGCCCTGCCAAACAGATTTAGAGGATGGTAGAGCGGGCGGATATTCGATGAGCCTTGAATTTTTGGTACTTTTTTTTCAAGAAAAAAG
>JGI24702J35022_10001104_pt1 | contig 16782 bp, 8 predicted proteins | sample TergutTh196P4_FD_35022 | JGI IMG/M metagenome (IMG submission 35022)
CTTTGGATAACGGCGGCAACAGGCTGCAAGGCCTCGCAACCGGATTCGAGCTAAACCGCCACGACGTGCAGGTACATTTATCTACAAGGGTGCTGAGCATCTCAAAAGGCGGCGTTACTGTCGAGGCTCCGGACGGAACACAGAGGTTTATTGAATCCGATACCGTCGTATATGCGGTAGGCCAGCGTCCAATGGATGAAGACGCGGAAGCGCTGCGTTTTCTCGCCCCTGAGTACCATCGCATCGGCGACTGTCTTGCGCCGAAAAACATAGTTGAAGCGACTCGAACAGGTTACTATATCGCCCGTGATATTGGGCGCTATATCTGACGATAGGCATACCAAACCCCTAATCACAACAGGAGGTCTCACCGATGTACAAACAACCGTATCCCAACCTTTTCAAACCCATCAAAATCCGCAACACGATGGTCAAAAACCGCATAATGTCCGCACCAAATCTGCTGATTCGCACTATAGGCGGTCGTCCCGACAATTATTATCTGGGCTATATTGAGCATAAGGCGCGAGGCGGAGCGGGCATAGTAACGCTGGGCGAAGCGAACGTATGCGACGGCGGAAACCACCAGTTCGGCATGGAGCCTACCCTTGAAAACATGCCGATTTTTTCGGAGATTTCGCATGTCATCCACCAATATGGCGCCATTGCCAGCGTTGAACTAACTCACGGTGGTGAGCGGGCAAATCCGAGGTACAACAAGGATGCAAACCTCATTATGGGTCCCAGTGAGAGACCACCCGGTCAAGTTGCAAATCCCTATGCCCACCTGAATCACCCCAAATGGGTGACCCACCGGGCCGCCATTGACTGGCCTTGCAGAGCCATGAATAAAGCTGACATGGAGTATATCGCAAACGGTTACGCCGACACGGCGGAGTACTATATGAAAGCGGGCTTTGACACAGTAATCATCCACAACGGCCCCGGTTGGCTCCTGACTCAATTTATTTCGCCTTTCACAAACAAGCGCACGGACGAATACGGCGGGAGTTTGGAAAACCGCATGCGTTTCCCTTTGTATGTGCTCAAAACAATACGCGACCGTGTCGGGCAGCAAAAGCCGATCCTGCTCCGCCTGTCCGGGACGGAGCGATGCGAGGGCGGGTATACCATCGAAGATATGACCACGTACCTATCAAAAGCGCAGGAATACGTTGATATGGCTGAGATCACGACGGACGGAACAGCATGGGTAATGGCGCCGACATTTATGCCGCACGGTTTAAATGTCGATCTTGCGGAATACATCAAGAAATCCGGCATTGTTGATATCCCTGTCTACGCTCTTGGCTCAATTCTCGATCCGGAACTTGCGGATAGAATAATCGGATCCGGCGCCGCCGACGGTGTGTCGATGTCGCGGGCGCTCATCTCCGACCCGTTCTTGCCTAAAAAGGCTTTAACCGGTCGCGAGGATGATATCACCCCATGCCTGAGATGTCTGAACTGCTCGGTCAGCGACAACCGGGATCGCCACTTCATCTGCAGCGTGAACCCGCTGATTTCACGCGAGGCCCGGCTGGGCTTCGGGGACAATATGAAACCGGCAAAATCCAGAAAGACCGTTTTGGTAGTCGGCGGAGGACCCGCCGGGATGCAAGCGGCAATCACAGCGGCGGAGCGCGGACACGATGTGACACTTGCGGAACGGGCAGACGCCCTCGGCGGCATGCTGCGCTTTACGGCGGTTGACAGCCTCAAACACGATCTGCGGCGCTATACAGAATACATGGTTCGCAAAACAAACCGTTCCGGAGTAAAAGTATTGCTGAACACCGAAGTCACTGACGCGTTGATCGAATCTATCAATCCCGACAAGATAATCGTCGCCACCGGCAGCAAACCAATTGTGCCGGACATAAAAGGCATTGAAAACGCCCGCCATGTGTCGGATATCTATTTTGATCCGGACATAAAGCTTGGTGATCGTATCGTGATAATCGGTGGCGGTTTGGTCGGGGTTGAAGCCGGAATGCATCTGAATACACTTGGCAAGCATGTCACTATCCTGGAGCGCTATGATGACATAATACGCGACTCAGGTGGTGTTTACCGCATAGGGCTGACGGAAATGCTTCTTGAAAAGCCGGACATTGAAATCGTTATATCCGCGCAGGTTAAGGAAATCGCAGCTTCCGGCGTTACATATGAAGTTGATGGCAATTCCGTGACTGCCCCTGCGGAAACTGTTCTATATGCCATTGGGATGCAAACAGATGACAAAATCTATTTGGATCTGTATAACAAGGCGCCGTTTGTCACGCTAATTGGCGATGCAAAGAAAAATGGAAAGGTACACGACGCTGTGCATGCCGGCTATTATGCGGCGCTTGATTTGTGATTCCCCCGCTTCCGGATAACCGCTGAAGATTCCCTTCCACGCCGAAACTTTGCAAAGCAGAGATAAGCGGCACGTCAAACACAATCAGGAGATGATAACGTATGTTAGTAAAACCACCGATTAGCCACAGAATAGCCCGAATAAAGGAGCGCCGCCGCGAGCATGACAACGGTAATGTCATCTTGTGCGGCGAGCGTACCCGCATTTACACTAATTACTACAAAACTCACGAGGCGGAAGTCCCATTGCTCAAGCGCGCGGGCGCATTATATGAGTGGTGTGCCAATAAGGTCGTCCGTCTCGAAGAGGATGAGATGTTTGTCGCCAATGTTGGCGCAGACTGGCGCAGCGCCCATGCGTATGTCGAATGGGCCTTGGGATGGATTCGCGAAATGTTGAATCTCCCCGAGGAAGACTTTGTCCGCGAATGGCAATCCCCCGGAGTGTTTGCATATGTTTCACCTGAAAACCGCGAAATATTTGAAGAAGCTGTCAAGTATTGGCAGGACCGCACAATACAGGCGCGCGTCCAGGCAGCGCTTCCTGAGGAATTCTGGGAGCTTATGGGGGACGGCTGTACTTCTTTTGGGACACGTCATGCAGCAAACCCCACCAAGTCTTTCGCAAATATGCCGGCGGGTCACTTTTGCACAAACTATAAAAAAGTAATTGATAAGGGTTGGGGTTACATTCTCGGCGAATGTGAAGACCATATAAATAGTCTTCAGGGCAAAGTCTTCGGCGACGACGCCAAGAGGTTCACATTTTGGCGCGCAATCAAGAAGGTGGCCCTCAGCGCTATTCTCCTGACGGAACGCTATGCAGCTCTGGTTGCGCAGGCAGCTGTTGACGAGCCTGAAGGATCCCGCAAGGAAGAACTCAAAATGATGGCGGATGGTCTTGCGCATATTGCAAGGAATCCTGCCCGCACTTACTGGGAAGCGCTTCAGCAGATACTGATTTACCAGATCATGATGCATGCGGACGGCCTTTCACACGGCGTAACTCTGGGCAGGCTGGATCAGTACGCCGGTCATTTTCTTGAGTCTGAACTTGCAGACGGCACGCTGACGCCGGAGCGGGCACAGGAGATCACAGACGCATTTATTCTCAAACTTGGCGATAACTTTTCCCTTATGTGGGTCGCCACGCAACCGGGAGCGACACTCGCGACAAAATCAAAATATGGCTATGCCTGCGGAGGGCAGCACTTCACCGTCGGCGGCAAAACTCCTGACGGCAAAGATGCGACGAATGCGCTCACACTGATGTTTTTGCAAACATTTATCCGGCTCTACCTGACATCCCCGTCTATATCCTGCCGCATCCACAACGATACTCCAAGCGAGTTATGGGAGCTCGCTGTGGAGTCCTCCAAACTCGCAGGCGGCATGCCGACGATTGAAAACGACGAGATTATTATCCCCGCTCTGATGGAGCGAGGTTTATCGCTGGAGGATGCCAACGATTATTGCATCATAGGCTGCGTTGAACCCTCGGGAACCGGAACGGAATGGTGTGCTTGCGGCAGCAGCGGCGCTGAGAGTTTTTGCAACCTCGCGGGCATTTTGAACATGGCTATCCACAATGGGACTAATCCCACCACGGGCTGCACAGCAGGACTGAAGACAGGGTATCTATACGACTATGCTACTTTCGACGACTTTAAGGAGGCGTTCCTTGCTCAGATGCGTCATTTCCTGAACTGGCACATTTCGTACGTAAATATATACGAATATGTATATGGCGAGTATTTTCCCAACATATCCGCTTCAGCAACGATGGAAGGGTGCATGGCAAGTGGGCTCGATGTCTTGCGCGGAGGCGCAAAATACAACTCTACCGGGTTTACGACCCTCGGTATCGGTAATGTCGCCGACAGCCTTATGGCGATCAAAAAACTTGTATTTGACGAGAAATACTGCACAGCGCGTCAGATGTACGACGCTCTCTGCAACAACTGGAAGGGTTATGAGGATCTGCAGGCAAAGATCATCAACGACGTCCCTCATTACGGGAACGCAATACCCGAAGTCGATGACCTTGCCGTCTGGGCGCTGGGAGCCTTTGCAGACCATATGAATAATGCACGTGGTCCACGCGGAAAATGGCGAGGCGGAACTTTTACAATGACAACACATATCGAGTTTGGCGCATCGACAATGGCTACACCGGACGGCAGGGAGAACTCATCGCCGCTTGCTGAGGCAATCTCCTCACGCCAGGGTTTTGACAAAAACGGGCCCACCGCATATCTGATAAGCGCTGCGAAGCTTCCACATTACAAGCTTGGTAACGGGGATCAGTTGAATATCCGTTTCTCTCCTACTGCTGTGCGCGGCGAGACGGGAACCAAGAAACTTATTGACCTGATAGGCACGTACTTCGACGAAGGCGGTATGCAGGTGCAGTTCAATGTTGTTTCCACAGAAAATCTGCACGATGCCCAAAAGAATCCCGAAAACTACGAAAACATGATTGTGCGAATTGCCGGATTCTCTGCTTTCTTTGTCGAGATGCCGAAACCATTGCAGGACGACTTCATAACAAGGACTGAGCATATGACATAAACTCATCAAACAACAACCGGAGGCAGAGGTGTTACTTCTGCCTCTTGTGTGATAAGACACTGGAGATGAACTTTTTATGGACAATAATGGACTCACCGGGAGAATCTTCGATATTCAGGGCTTTTCCGTACAAGACGGTCCCGGTATCCGCACTACGCTGTTTCTGAAAGGTTGCCCGCTTCGCTGCCCATGGTGCCACAGCCCGGAGTCACTGGCATTCCAGACCGAGCTAAACTGGATGGAACTCAAATGCGTTGGAATTGAAAAATGTGGACGGTGCCTGACCGTCTGCCCGCATGACGCGGTGACACCCGGAAAAATGAAAACCGCACTTGACGGCAGCAGCGAGATACAACTCGTCACTGTAGACCGCTCAAAGTGCGATAACTGCGGAGAATGCGCCAAGGCTTGCACGGCAAAGGCTCTGTACATGTGCGGCACGGATTATACAGTCGACGAGATTTTGGAGCGTGTGAAACGCGATATGCCCTTCTTCAAGAAATCCGGCGGAGGGGTAACTGTGTCCGGCGGTGAGTGTCTGTGCCAGCCCGAGTTCGTACTTGAACTGCTGAAGCGCTGCAAGGCAGAGGGCATACATACTGCTATAGATACTTCCGGTTTCGTGAAATGGGAGGTTTTTGAGTCAGTTCTGCCATACACAGATCTTTTTCTTTACGATATCAAAGGAGTGGACAACACGCTTCACAAGCAGGTCATCGGCGTACCGAATGATTTGATTCTTAGTAACGCGCGGAAAATAGCAGCCGCCGGAGGCAAGTTCCAGATTCGTATACCGGTGATGCCAATGTACAGCGATTCGGCGGAGGTTTTTGACGATATTGGAAAGTTCTGCCTTGAACTTGGCGACGCGGTCGAAGTCGTGCAAATCCTGCCGTATCATAACCTTGGGACTGTAAAGTGGGAGCGCCTGCAGACAGGCAAAGCAATATTTGAAGCTTCAATACCATCTGACGAGCTTATCCAAGAACGAAAAAAGCAGCTTGAAGACATGGGGCTGAATGTGATCGTGCATTAGTTTGCCCGGAATACCAACACCAATTCTTCTCGAATCACCAAAAGGCGGTCGTTCAGACCGCCTTTTGCAAACTAATTCTCTGTGTTCAGGAATGGTGAATCCGTATCCCCCGTCTCCTATTCCCTATTCCCTAATCCCTAACCTCTATAGTTATTCGTTGATTCCTATTACGACGCCGGAACCGACTGTGCGCCCGCCCTCGCGGATGGCGAATCGGAGTCCCTGCTCGATGGCTATCGGAGTAATCAGCTCAACATCCATTTCGATGTTGTCGCCGGGCATACACATTTCTACCCCCGCCGGAAGGCTTATCACTCCGGTAACGTCGGTTGTACGGAAATAGAACTGCGGGCGGTAGTTGTTGAAAAACGGCGTGTGGCGTCCGCCTTCGTCCTTCGTAAGGACGTAGACCTGGCCCCTGAACTTCGTGTGCGGATTGATGCTCCCGGGCTTTGCCAGCACCTGGCCCCTCTCGACCTCGTTCTTCGCGATTCCGCGGAGCAGCGTTCCGATATTGTCGCCCGCCTCTGCGTAGTCGAGGAGCTTCCTGAACATCTCGATGCCGGTGACGGTGGTCTCGCGCGGCTCGTCCATTAGCCCTACAATCTGAACTTTTTCATTCAGGTTGATCTTTCCGCGCTCAACGCGCCCTGTTGAAACAGTGCCGCGCCCTGTAATCGTGAAGACGTCCTCAACAGGCATCAGGAACGGCATATCAGACTTGCGTTCCGGTGTCGGGATATACTGGTCGACATTGTCCATCAGCTCTTTGATGCATTCATATTCGGGGGCATTGATGTCGTTCGACTCAGACTCAAGCGCATTTCTGGCGCTGCCTTTGATGATTGGAATATCATCTCCGGGGAATTCATAAAGCGAAAGCAGCTCACGTACTTCCATTTCAACAAGCTCGATCAATTCTTCGTCGTCGACCTGATCGGCTTTGTTAAGAAATACGACGATAGCCGGGACGCCGACCTGACGGGCAAGCAGTATATGCTCGCGGGTCTGTGCCATTGGTCCGTCCGCAGCAGAAATGACGAGTATCGCGCCGTCCATTTGCGCGGCGCCGGTAATCATGTTCTTTATATAGTCTGCGTGTCCCGGGCAGTCAACGTGCGCATAGTGGCGCGCGTCTGTCTCGTACTCAACATGCGCGGTGTTGATCGTGATGCCGCGCTCGCGCTCTTCCGGAGCCTTGTCAATCGAATCATAAGCTTCAAACTTTGCTTTTCCTTGATAGCTTAGGTACTTTGTGATGGCGGCAGTCAGCGTCGTCTTGCCGTGATCGACATGCCCGATTGTACCGATGTTTACGTGCGGTTTTGTTCTCTCAAACTTCTGTTTAGCCATTTTCTTTAATTATCCTCCCTTGTTGGTTAAATAAAAGGATAAGTATCCTTATTTCAACTGAGTTCACAGCATTATACTGTATCTACGCAACATTTGCAACAGTTATTTTTCCAGTAACTGTACACTGTTATTTTCCGGTTATTTTCCCCGTAATTGTTCATTGTTCACTGTTCATTGTTCACTGCTACCAGTACCCGCCGGTTATCTCTTCCTGTAGCAGCCTCGGCAATTCAACATAGTGGCTGGGCTCCATCACGTATGTGCCTCTGCCCTGAGTATATGAACGCAGCGACGTTGCATATCCGAACATTGTTGATAGAGGGACAAGCGAATTGATGAGGGATGCTCCGCTCCTTGTTTCCGTCCCTGTGATCTGTCCGCGCCGGGAATTCAGGTCACCCATGACGTCCCCCATGTATTCTTCGGGGACAGTTACAACGACCTTCATTATGGGTTCGAGCAGTACGGGATCGGCTTTTAACATAGCCTCTTTGAAAGCCATGCTCCCGGCAATTCTGAATGCCAGTTCAGATGAGTCGACATCGTGGTAAGAACCGTCGTATAATGTCGCTTTGACGTCGACGACCTGGTATCCGGCGAGCACTCCGGACAGCATCGCGCCCTGAATCCCCTGATCGACTGCCGGTATGTATTCTTTCGGGATGGCGCCGCCCACTATTTTGTTGATAAATTCGTACCCTTTTCCTGTCTCGTTTGGTTCAACAATTAGCTTCACGTGCCCATATTGGCCTTTTCCGCCTGTCTGGCGCACGTTTCGGATATCGACGTTAGCAGTTTTGCGGATCGTTTCTTTGTATGTTACCTGCGGTTTGCCGACATTGGCCTCTACCCTGAATTCGCGAAGAAGTCTGTCAACTATGATCTCGAGGTGGAGCTCACCCATGCCTGCTATGATCGTCTGCCCTGATTCCTCGTCTGTGTAGGCTTTGAATGTCGGATCCTCCTCCGTCAGCTTCGAGAATGCCACGCTCATCTTTTCCTGGCCGGCTTTCGTCTTTGGTTCGATCGCCACCCTGATGACAGGCTCCGGAAAGTCCATCGATTCAAGCACGATCGGTTTTTTCTCGTCGCAGATCGTGTCCCCTGTCGTCGTGTCCTTCAGCCCCACCGCAGCTGCGATGTCGCCTGCGTATACGGCTTCTATGTCCTCGCGGTGATTAGAATGCATTTGCAGTATCCGCCCCAAACGCTCCCTCTGCCCTTTTGTTGAGTTGTATACCATAGACCCTGTTTCTGCGGACCCGGAATAGACCCTGAAAAATGACAGGCGCCCGACAAACGGGTCGGTCAGTATCTTGAACGCGAGGGCGGAAAACGGCGCATCCTCGCTTGACGGCCGCGTTTCCTCAGCTCCGGTGCGGGGATTCTTTCCCACGATATCTTTGACATCGACGGGAGAGGGCAAGTAGTCGACGATCGCGTCAAGAAGTTTCTGGATGCCTTTGTTTCTGTATGATGTCCCGCAGACGACCGGGATCATTGTCAGCGCCAATGTCGCTTCCCGAATGGCTGCTTTGAGCGATTCGATGGAGACTTCCTGACCTTCCAGGTATCTCTCCATTATATCATCGTCAAAATCGGACACCGCTTCGATGAGTTTCTGGTGGTATTCCCCGGCGATTTGCCGCATGTCTTCCGGGATGTCTTCCACATGCATGTCCTTGCCCAAATCGTCATAGTAGACAATGGCGTTCATCTCGACAAGGTCGATAATTCCTTTGAATTCCGCCTCTGAACCGATTGGAAGCTGGATTGGAACGGCGTTGGCTTTGAGCCTGTCGTGGACCATCTTTATTACGCCGTGGAAATCTGCTCCGACGATATCCATTTTGTTTATGTATATCATCCTCGGCACATCGTAGTGGTCGGCTTGCCGCCAGACCGTTTCCGACTGCGGCTCGACGCCCCCTTTGGCGCACATGATCGCTACCGATCCGTCAAGAACGCGCAGGGACCTTTCGACCTCAACGGTGAAATCGACATGGCCGGGCGTGTCAATAATGTTGATGCGGTGGTCGTTCCAGATGCAGGTCGTCGCAGCGGAGGCGATTGTTATGCCCCGTTCCTGCTCCTGCACCATGCTGTCCATCGTGGCGGCGCCGTCATGCACCTCGCCCATCTTGTATATCCGTCCGGTATAGAACAGGATGCGCTCCGTCGTCGTCGTTTTTCCCGCGTCAATATGAGCCATTATGCCAATATTCCGCGTTTTTTCAAGCGGGTATTGTCTTGGCATAATATCACTCCTTTCTAACGCGGCTTCGCTGCGCTTACCACCTGTAGTGCGAAAACGCTCTGTTTGAATCCGCCATTTTGTGTGTGTCTTCGCGTTTCTTCACAGCCGCGCCCGTGCTGTTTGACGCGTCCATGATTTCTCCTGCCAATCTCTCTTTCATTGTCTTCTCATTGCGTGATTTTGCGTAATTTGTGAGCCAGCGAAGGCCAAGCGTCTGCCGCCTGTCCGCCCTGACCTCTATCGGCACCTGATACGTCGCTCCGCCTACGCGCCTGGCTTTCACCTCAAGCGTCGGCATTATGTTTTCAAGAGCAGCGAGAAAGACGTCAAGCGGCTCTTTGCCGGTTTTTTTACTGATGATGTCAAAAGCGCCGTAAACGACTTTTTGCGCAACTCCTTTTTTCCCGTCGAGCATTATGCTGTTGATAAGCCTCGTGACCATCACTGAATTGTACAGCGGGTCGGGCAAGACTTCTCGTTTGGGTACATTGCCTCTTCTGGGCACTATACTTCCCTCCTTCATATGGTAATGATCTCATCGGTACTCTCGTCATCGTCGTCGCGGACTTCGCTAAGTCTCGGAACCTCGCAAGCTCGGTTCCTCGCTCGCTTCGTCGCTCCTCCTCCCCGATGTTGACCCGTGCTACGCACTGGGCTCACCATCGGTATTTACGGGGAATTATGACGAGCCTTTGCCCGCTATGAGGCAATAAATATATAATCCTCATGGCTAAGCATAAAGTAAAAGTTATTTTTTTCCTGCCTTCGGCTTTTTCGCGCCGTACTTCGAACGCGCCTGCGCGCGATCCGCTACGCCTTGCGTGTCAAGCGTCCCGCGAATAATGTGATATCGCACGCCGGGAAGGTCTTTCACGCGGCCGCCGCGAATCATAACGACTGAGTGTTCTTGCAGGTTGTGTCCGACTCCCGGAATATAGGCTGTGACTTCATAAAGGTTCGTCAGCCTGATACGAGCGATTTTTCGCAGCGCCGAATTCGGTTTCTTAGGCGTCGACGTCCTAACAGCTGTGCAAACGCCGCGTTTTTGCGGTGACGACAGATTCGTCTCCTTGTTTTTGATTGTGTTGAGGCCCTTTTGCATAGCCGGGGAATTTGACTTATACTCCTGTGTCTCCCTGCCTTTTCTCACCAGTTGGTTAAAGGTTGGCATTCTCTTCCTCCTTTCCTGAAATCCTTTATTCTTATCGGTCTCACGGAAGTGTCCGCAAATCCGTAAAAATCCCATTTTCCGTATTGCACGAAAAAGTATTTAATCATAAATACATTCAAACGTCAACAAAGAAGCCAATTTGTAACATATTCGTAACGTGATATCAACTCCAAACTCCTCACTCCACACTCCACACTCCACACTGTTACAGTGCGCTCCGTGTCCCCAGCAGCACCGACAAATCGATGTCTTCGTCATCTTCATCGTCCAAATACTCAGAATATACGCCTTCCTGCTCGTCGATTTCGCTGTCGAACTTCCTGTAAACAGCCAAGCCGCTGCCGGCTGGGAGCAATTTGCCGATTATCACGTTTTCTTTCAGGCCAACGAGCCTGTCCACCTTGCCTTTGATTGCGGCTTCGGTCAGGACTTTCGTAGTTTCCTGGAACGAGGCGGCGGAAAGGAATGACTCTGTGGCCAGGGACGCCTTCGTTATTCCCATAAGCAAGGGTGTGGTGACAGCCGGGTGGAGATCCGTCTCTCCCGCCTCGATTCTCTCCTGAATCTCGCCGTTTGCGCGTTTCAGGTCGTTGACATCCACTGTGGTCCCTGATAACAGCTCCGTGTCGCCGCCGTCTTCTACTTTTTCTTTCCTTATCATCTGGCGGACAATGACTTCAATGTGTTTGTCGTTTATATCGACGCCCTGCTGCCGGTACACTCTCTGAACTTCGGTAATGAGGTATCTCTGCGCCGCGGCCTTGCCGAGTATGCGCATGACGTCGTGCGGGTTGAGCGCGCCGTCGGTAAGCCTTTGGCCCGCCTCGACAATATCCCCGGATTTCACTCTGATACCGGCGGAATACGGCGTCTGGTAAACCATTGTTTCGCCGGTTTCCTCGTTTGTGATAGATATCGCGATTATCGCGTTTTTGCGCGTTTCCTCAACCTCCGCTTTGCCGCTTATGTCGGATAAGATCGACATTTTCTTTGGTTTGCGGGCTTCAAACAACTCCTCTACCCTCGGAAGGCCCTGCGTGATGTCGTCTCCGGCAACGCCGCCTGTATGGAACGTTCTCATCGTGAGCTGCGTACCCGGCTCGCCGATCGACTGCGCCGCAATAACTCCGACGGCTTCGCCTATGGACACGGTCCCACCCGTAGCCAGGTTTATGCCGTAGCATTTCGCGCAGATTCCGCTTGTAGCCTCACAGTCCATGACTGTGCGCATTTTTATTGAGTAAATCCCGTGGGCCTTGAGTGTTTCTGCGTCATTCGCCGTCAGCATATCCTCACGAGTGAAAAGAATCTCGCCCGTTTTTTCATCGATTATGTCGTCAGACGGGAACCGCCCGTGAATGACGTCTCCGAACGATTCAACCAGGCTCCCGCTTTCCACCAGCTCGGACACGACAATCCCGTTGTGCGTCCCGCAGTCGTGAATGCGCACGATAACATCCTGCGACACGTCTACGAGGCGGCGCGTCAGGTACCCTGAGTCCGCCGTCCTCAGTGCCGTATCAGCAAGGCCCTTGCGGGCTCCCCTCGACGACACGAAATACTCCAAAACAGTGAGACCTTCGCGGAAGTTTGCCTTTATCGGGATCTCAATTGTCCGCCCGGCGGTGTTCGCGATCAGCCCGCGCATGCCGGCGAGCTGCCTTATCTGATTCATGCTGCCCCGCGCGCCTGAGTTTGCCATCATAAAGACTGGGTTGTATTCGCTGAGCGTGTCGGTGAGCGCGTCAGTCACGTCCTTTGTTGTTTTCTCCCATTCCTTGACGACGAGGCGGTATCTCTCGTCATCGGTGATAAACCCGCGCCTGTATTGCTGCTCGATTGCGATGACCTTCTGTTCAGTCTGTTTTATCAGCATCCATTTCGCATCCGGCACCGTCATATCGGATATCGAGATTGTTATCGCGCCTTGCGTCGAGTATTTGAACCCGAGCGCCTTGACATTGTCGAGCACCTCGGCGGATTTCGTGAACCCGTGTCTTGCGATGCAGCGCTCGATTATCCTTTCGAGCTCCTTTTTTCCTGTCCTGAAATTGATTTCATATTCAAATTCGTGCTCCGGGTCTGTCCTGTCGACAAAACCCAAATCCTGCGGCAAAGGCTCGTTGAAGATTATTCTGCCCACTGTCGTGGCGACGGTCTTGAATTTCTCGACCCCATCCACAGTTTTTGTGACCCTGACATGTATCGGGGCGTGTATCCCGACGTCCCCGCTGTGGTAAGCCATCAGCACTTCGTTTGGCGACGAAAAATACTTGCCGGCGCCCGGCTCGTCGTCGCGCTGGAATGTGAGATAGTACGAACCCAAAATCATATCATGCGTGGGAACGGTGACCGGCTGGCCGTCTTTCGGGTGCAAAAGGTTATTTGCCGAAAGCATCAAAACCCTGGCTTCTGCTTGTGCTTCAGCGGAAAGCGGCACGTGTATCGCCATCTGGTCTCCGTCAAAGTCCGCGTTGTACGCTGTGCAAACAAGCGGGTGAAGCTTCAGCGCCCTGCCTTCGACGAGGATTGGCTCAAATGCCTGTATTCCGAGCCTGTGCAGCGTAGGCGCGCGGTTCAGCAGCACCGGGTGTTCCTTGATCACCACTTCGAGCGCATCCCACACCTCCGTCAGACCCTTATCCACCATTTTCTTCGCTGATTTGATATTATTTGAGACTCCGTCCTCCACCAGTTTCTTCATGACAAACGGGCGGAACAGCTCGATTGCCATTTCTTTGGGCACCCCGCACTGGTAGAGCTTCAGGTCCGGGCCCACGACAATAACGCTTCTGCCCGAATAGTCGACGCGCTTTCCGAGCAGGTTCTGCCTGAACCGGCCCTGTTTGCCTTTGAGCATGTCCGACAGGGATTTCAATGCGCGCGAGTTTGCCCCTGTGACCGCCCTCCCGCGCCTGCCGTTGTCGATAAGCGCATCGACAGCTTCCTGGAGCATCCTCTTCTCGTTTCTGACGATGATATCGGGCGCATTGAGCTGCATAAGCCGTTTGAGCCGGTTGTTGCGGTTGATGACGCGGCGGTAAAGATCGTTCAGGTCCGACGTGGCAAAACGTCCGCCGTCGAGCTGGACCATCGGGCGAATCTCAGGCGGTATCACGGGAAGCACCTCTATGATCATCCACGTCGGATCGTTGCCGGACAGGCGAAACGCCTCGACGACCTCGAGCCTTTTCACGAGTTTTGCCTTCTTTTGCCCGGAAGCCTCGCGCACCTCTGCCTTCAGCTGTTCGGAAAACCCTTCTATGTCAATGTCCGCCAGCAGTTCCCTGATTGCCTCGGCGCCCATCCCTGCCCTGAAATCATCCTCATATTTCTCCCGCATTTCGCGGTATTCCTTTTCGGACAGAATCTGGTTCTTGCGCAGCGGCGTGTCGCCCGGGTCGATTACTATGTACGTTGCGAAATACAGCACCCGTTCCAGTATCCGGGGCGTCAAATCCAGCAGCAGCCCCATGCGGGAAGGGATGCCTTTGAAATACCAGATGTGCGAAACAGGCGCGGCGAGCTCTATGTGGCCCATCCTCTCGCGGCGCACATTCGACTTGGTGACTTCGACGCCGCAGCGGTCGCAAATCTTCCCCTTATATCGAATCTTTTTATATTTCCCGCAATGGCACTCCCAGTCCTTTGTCGGGCCGAATATCTTCTCGCAGAACAGCCCGTCGCGCTCGGGCTTGAGCGTCCTGTAGTTGATGGTCTCAGGCTTCTTCACTTCGCCCTGTGACCAGCTGCGTATCATATCCGGTGAGGCCAGACCTATCTGCATTGCTTCGAAAGGCAAGAAACTCATTATTCGTCCTCCTCTTCGCTGCTATCACCGGCGAAACTGAACATCTCGTCATATTCATCGCCGTCTTCTATATCCTCGTCTTCTGCATCCGGTTCATAAACCCCGTCATGGTCATAATCCTCGATCGAGTACCCGCCGGCCGCGAATTCGTCTTCGCTGCTCTTATACTGGCTCCTGTCTCGCACGTTGTCGCTAATGTCGTCGCCATCGTCCCCGCGCAGCTCTATCTTTGCCCCGTTCTCGTCAAGCACCCTCACATCAAGGCAGAGCGACTGCAGTTCCTTGACGAGCACCTTAAACGACTCGGGTACGCCCGGCCTCGGGATATTGTGCCCTTTGACGATTGCCTCGTATGTCCTGACACGCCCGGTGACGTCGTCCGATTTCACCGTCAGGATTTCCTGAAGAGTATACGCCGCGCCGTATGCTTCGAGCGCCCACACTTCCATTTCTCCGAAACGCTGGCCGCCGAATTGCGCTTTTCCGCCTAACGGCTGCTGCGTAACGAGGCTGTACGGGCCCGTGGAGCGCGCGTGAATCTTGTCGTCGACGAGGTGGTGCAGTTTCATAAAGTAAACATAGCCGACCGTGACCGGGTTGTCGAACGGCTCTCCGGTTCGGCCGTCGTACAGGACGCTCTTGCCGTCTTCGCGCAGCCCTGCAAGTTTTAGAGTATCCCAAATATCCTGTTCGTTCGCGCCGTTGAATATCGGCGTCGCCACTTTCCAGCCCAGCGTCCGGGCGGCGTATCCGAGGTGGATCTCCAAAACCTGCCCGATATTCATTCGCGAAGGCACTCCGAGTGGGTTGAGGATGATGTCGAGAGGCGTCCCGTCGGGCAGATACGGCATGTCCTCTTTTGGCAGAATGCGGGATACCACGCCCTTGTTCCCGTGGCGGCCGGCCATTTTGTCGCCGACGCTTATCTTCCTCTTGTGCGCAATGTAGCACCGGACCACCATGTTGACCCCGGGGTTCAAATCGTCTCCGTTTTCCCTCGTGAACACCTTTACGTCAACCACTATGCCGCTCTCACCGTGCGGGACTTTCAGGGAAGTATCCCTGACTTCGCGCGCCTTCTCGCCAAAAATCGCGCGCAGCAGCCTTTCCTCGGCCGTCAAGTCGGTCTCGCCCTTCGGCGTGACTTTTCCGACCAGTATGTCGCCCGCCTGAACTTCGGCGCCGATGCTTATTATTCCCCGTTCATCCAGGTACCGCAGCGCGTCCTCGCCGACTCCGGGGATATCCCGCGTGATTTCCTCCGGCCCGAGCTTTGTGTCGCGGGCGTCGATCTCGTGCTCTTCAATATGAATTGAAGTGAACACGTCATACATAGCCAAACGCTCATTTATAAGGATAGCGTCTTCGTAGTTATAGCCTTCCCAGGTCATGAACCCGACGAGGATGTTTTTCCCGAGCGATATCTCCCCTTCGAAAGTGGACGGACCGTCCGCTATGATATCCCCTGAACGCACATGATCGCCGACCGCAACTATCGGGCGCTGGTTCGTGCATGTGCCCTGGTTGCTCCGCGCGAATTTCGTCAGGACATGGTCAACGAGACCAAGCTCTTCATATTTGACGGATATTCTGGTCGACGAAACATATGTTACCTCGCCTTCCTCCTGCGCCGCGAGGACAACCGTCGAATCCACGGCGCATTTGTGCTCGATGCCGGTCGCGACGATAGGCGCCTCGGATACCAGCAGCGGCACTGCCTGGCGCTGCATGTTGGCTCCCATAAGCGCCCTGTTTGCGTCGTCGTTTTCCAAAAACGGGATCATTGCGGTGGCAATCGAGACCATCATGCCGGGTGAAATATCGACAAAATCAATTCTGTCGCGGTCGACTTCAATAATCTCGTCGCGATGCCTGCACGTAATACGCTCATTCAACAGGCACCCATTTTTGTCTATCGGCTCCGTCGCCTGTGCGATGATATATTGGTCCTCCATGTCGGCGGTCAGATAGACGACCTCGTTTGTGACTTTGAACGTCTCCTTGTCGACCCTCCTGAAAGGGGCGATAATGAATCCATATTCATTCACGCGCGCGTAGGAAGCAAGATAGGATATGAGCCCGATGTTCGGTCCTTCCGGAGTCTCTATCGGGCACATGCGCCCATAGTGGCTGTAGTGAACGTCCCGCACGTCAAAGCTCGCGCGTTCGCGCGAAAGGCCGCCGGGGCCGAGCGCCGACAGGCGGCGTTTGTGCGTGAGCTC
>JGI24702J35022_10001105_pt1 | contig 16782 bp, 19 predicted proteins | sample TergutTh196P4_FD_35022 | JGI IMG/M metagenome (IMG submission 35022)
TACAAACCGGCAAAAAGAGAATAATAATAACCGTTCTAAAAATCATTTTTCTTTGCCGCTTATTACACGATTTTTTTCAAACAACAACACAGCGTTGCATCCCCCAAATCCCGACATCATTTTGATAAAATACGGTTTATCCGAAAAATAATTTTCTTTCGCTATATTTATCCTGTTTTCAAAGTTCTGCTCGTCGAAATTTTGTGATTTCAGTACCATATTTTCTTCTAATGCCCGCATCGAAATAATGCTTTCCAACACGCCCGCCGCGCCCAAAGTATGTCCAAAATATGGCTTCAAGGAATTGACCGGAACATTTTCCAAACCTGCCCGAACAATGGCATTCACCTCTGCTGCATCGTTGTAAGGCGTTGCTGTTCCGTGTGCGTTGATAAATGCGATTTGATTCACGTCAATATTTTGCAAAACATTTTTCAACGCTCTGATACTGCCCTCACCCGTGCGAGATGGCGCTGAAATATGGTTTGCGTCATTGCGTATAGCGCCTGCTATCAACCGGGCACTATTATTCATTGTTAATTGTTCATTGCTCATTATCATCGTTGCTGCCGCCTCGCCCAAATTCAACCCGCAGCGGTCTTTGTCGAACGGGCGACAAGGTTCAGGCGACAAGGCTTTGAACGACTGAAACCCCGAAATAATGAACTTCGATAAAAAATCCACGCCCACCACAACGGCATAGTCGTAATTTTCCGACTGTAACTCGCGCATGGCAGCTATTTGCGCTACTGTACCCGAAATACAAGCATTGGAAACGACAATCGGCGTATTGGGATTTCCAAAAAAATTAGAAATTAGTTCGGCAGTGTGCCACAAGTACAATGAACAATTAACAGTGAACAACGAACATTGATTTTGATTATTCATTAACTTGTTCATTGTTAATTGTTCATTGTTAATTGTTAATTGCTTTACGTTTCCCTTAGTGGTAGATAAAATAAATATTGTTTTTTCGTTTGACAAATCTATTTGCGCCTCAGCGTTTGCCAAAAAAATCGATAAAATCGCTGCCTTTTCAAGATCGGTAAAGTCGCCATGCCCGCAGTGACGGTTAAATTCATCATTTAATCTTTCCTTGTCAATCAGCGACGCCATGAACGCTTCGGGCAAATCGAAAACATCTGCTTGGTACTGATTTATACCAGAAACACCTTGTTTTACAGCATTAAAATTTTCTTCAGTCGTAAAACCAAGTGAAGAAATGATATTGTCGCCTATAATGAACATTGATTTTTTATCGCCACTAATTACACGAATCTTTTCGTGTTAATTACCTTCGGTGAGACCGCTTCGCTAAGTTCGTGCAATTCGTGGCTAAATTAATCCGTTTTTTCGTTTCCAATCCACATAAAAATCTGGATTTGTCCACACCAACTGATATTGCAAATCTAAAAACACTTGAATTGAACGTCCGGTGGCTATCAGATTATTGTCTTCCAATGAACGTATTTCGTATTCAAAAATAATTTTTGCGGCGTCCGTATTTTTATAGGTAATGTCCACATGCGCTTTTTTGCCGTATATAAGCGGTTGTTTGTAACTGAATGATAAATCAACCAACGGCGCATAATAACCGTTACCGAAAATATCTAAATAACCCAAGCCATACTTGGCGCCAAATGCTGCTCGTGCGTCCTCAAAGTAGAGCGCGTATGAACCATGCCACACAATGTTCATTGAATCTACTTCACTGAAGCGTACCTCAATTTCTTTTGATGCTGTCAATATCATATTCCTTTCTTATTACCACTCATTCACTAATTTAGATTTAATTCGTGCATTAGTGGCTATTCATGTCTGTAATCGCGATTTTCATTTCACAAGATGCTATCTGTTTGTCAGCAACTTCTACCTTTGCGTTCACAAGCGTAATAGCAAATATCTCGTTTACAACTTCTATGGTAGTTTTCAGTTCGTCGCCCACTTTCGGAAGTTCGGCAAGAACTAAATCCTTGATAGCGCCAATAAAACCAATTTTTACATTTTCAAAACAAAGANATTTATTAATGTATCCCATTCGCGCTGCGCATGTTTGCGCAATATTTTCCATTATTCCGGCTTCTGTAAGTTCATTGTTTTCAACAAAAATATTATCTGCTGTAACTTTCAATTTGGTGCGAGTAAAAACTCTATCGAAATGTGTCAGCGCGTCAAGCATGATGAATGGCGCTTGTTGCGGTAAAAGATCTTTTATGTCTATTTTTTCAAATTCCATCGTCTTATTTTTGTCCACTAATTACGCATTAACATGAATAAAATTAGTGAAAATTCGTGTAATTCGTTGACACCTTCCTGCAAACCACTATCGAATGTCCCTTCCCTATTCCATCTTTGATTTCCTCAACTTTTAATCCTGCCGCTTCAATACAGCGAATCATATCTTCGGAATGATACATCTTGCTGTTTCCGTTGGCTAATGCCGTGAAATAAAGGCTGATTTGCGTCAGGGCGTAGGCGGCGGTTTCAAAACGTTGTCTGTCCCAAAACGTTTCCATGATATAAAGTTTTGTGTTGTCTGTCATTGATTTCGATGCTCTTGTGAGAATACTCACCACTTCTTCTTCCGAAAAGCAATCAAGAAACTGGCTCAACCAGATTGCTTCAAAACCTGTAGGGAACGGCGTTTTTGGGTCGAGTAGATTACAACCGTGTCCGGCAATACGATTCGCGCCATTTTTGCCTGACGTGTAATGTTTCATCAATTCAATCTGTTGCGGCAGATCCATAATCGTAACCTGCACATCGGCGTCGTAATCCACGCAACGCAATGCCCATCGTCCCGTGTTTCCGCCCACATCAAGCAAAGTTTTTGGTTGGTTGGTAAACACGATTTGCAGCGCTTCGTCAAACGATTGGTCGCTGTAGTAATGATCAAAGCTAAACCAACTGTTTTGTACCTCTTTAGGAAGTTTCGACAAGCCTTCGTAAATTGTACTCCAATTTCCAAAAACTTTCAGACCTTCGGGTTTACCTTTCAATAGCGCCTCTTCTAAATGAAACCAACCGAGATAGTTCACATCATGGTTAAAGTCCATATCTACCTTAACAAGCGCATCGTTGAGCAAAAACCAACCTGCCTTTGAGCAGGTAAATTTACCGTTTTGGTAAAGTACTGTGCCGATGGTCAAAGACGATTCTAACAGGCATTGGCTGGCATATTTCGACAATTTTGTCCGTTCTGTAATTTCGTCCAGGGTCAAACCTTTGTCCGAATCAATAAGCATTTGCAAAATGCCGAATTTTACCATCAGGCGCGACACCTGAAACACGATGGGACCAAACGAAATCTCGTGCGCCAATCGCTGCGCCTCCAGCGCTGACAGTCTCTCCTTCGAATATCGTTTTTCCAATGCAGGGAAAAGATTCATATTCTTTGCCACTATATTACATTTATTCTGTTAACTAACAGGTAAGCAGTATAAGTTGCCAACAACCCCAAAAGTACGCTGGCCAGAATGTACAGTAAGGCATATCCTGAATTTCCGTCTCTGAACAGAATGAATGTTTCGCTCGAAAATGCAGAAAAAGTTGTAAAACCACCCAAAATACCCGTTGTAAAAAATAATTTCCATTCGTGCGAAATCTGTCCTTTATCAAAAACACCTAAAACAATTCCAATAAAAAAACAACCAACAATGTTTACTGTCAATGTATGGAAAGGAAATAACGATACTGTCCTTGCCTGTATCAGCAAAGATAAAAGGTAGCGGGAAATTCCGCCAATAAAACTGCCTGTTCCGATAAAAAGAATTAATTTCATTCTGCTTTCTTAACTGTTCTGATTACATATTATTTTCGTTTTTCTTTTCCAACGGTTGTTTTCGGTATGCACTTACGCCCGCTTGCCGATAACGTGGTGGCGGCTTTGCGTTGGGCGGGGGTTCACTGCCGCTCGCGCGGGTGACGAAACTCCCAAAATCGCACCAAGCTGTCTGCGGGCTACACCCCTTTCACGCAAAACCGCCCGTTATCGGCTGGCGTTTTTGTTCACATTATTATTTTCTTTTTCGTTTATACCACCCAATGCGGGATTAACCAGTACAATGCTTATCATTGTGCGGGATATACATCCCATCCCTTACGATTAGCGATGCTTCGGTCGCAGGCATTTGTACCACGGTTTCTAAATATGTATACATTTTTTTCCCCCTGAATGACATTGTCATGCAATGTACCAAATAATGCATTCAATTCATTGGCTATTAATTGATTATCTCCGCATTTCAAACTTGTCAGTGCCCTATTTTTACTCACATTCAAACTTATTAATTTATTATTGCCACAATCCAACTTTGTTAATGCCGTATTTTTGCTCGCATTCAAACTTATTAATTCATTATTACTGCAAATTAACTCTGTTAACGCCGTATTTTTGCTCACATCTAAACTCGGTAATCTATTGTCGCTGCAATCCAACTTTGTTAATGCCATACATTTGCTTAAATCTAAACTCATTAAATCATTATTAGTGCACTGCAGCTCTGTCAGTGCAGTATTTTTACTCACATTTAAACTTCCTATTTTATTATTATCACAATACAGCCCTTTCAGTAACATATTATTGCTCATGTCCAAACTTTTTAATTGATTATACATGCAGTTTAGCATTATTAGTTTAATATTATTACTCAAGTTCAAACTTGTTATTTGATTTCTATTGCAAAACAGCACTGTCAATGCTGTATTTTTGCTTATATCAAGACTCGTTAATTGATTAAATTCACAAAATAACTCTTCCAGTATCGTATTTTTGCTTACGTCCAAACTTGTTAATTCATTATTACTGCAACTCAATCCAGTAATATTATCTCCGCTTACAATAATGGTACGCAACTTCGCAGTTGGATAGGTATGTTTAAAACCTATGCCATCTTCGTTTAGTGTTCGTATAACCTTCTCCGAACCATCGCCCCAATCCACTGTTGCAACACCGTTTCCCGTTAATATAATGTTAATTTCGCCATTAGATAGCGTCGTCATCGTTATGATACCTGAATTTTCAATGTTTCTGCCGTAGGCAGTAAAGGTAGCCAGCATGAACGTGCCAACTAAAAGATTAAAAACTACTCTTTTCATGTTCTTTAAATTTTATGTTGATAAATAAATTTGAATACTAATCTGCAACAGAGCGAATACTGAACCCACATCTATTGTATAGTGCAAGCCAGTTTACGAACCCTTTGAGAAAGAACGAATGGCATGCAGAAGTCCTATCGTTATCAGTACTACTCCAATAGACACCAGTCGCGCCTGTGGCGTTCAACGTGCCATCGTTGCTGTCACGAATACCAGCGGCTAGGAGAAAAATAGATAAACCAGTGGCTTTGTCAGTAAATTTTCTGCCGGTTACTCCGTTTTGGGTTGTAAGTTCGTTCTTTATTTTTTCGGTGTCTAATAATGATTTAATTTCGTTTAAAGTAGGTACACGCCATCCTGCAGGACTGGGGTCGTTGACTTTTTCCCAACTGTCAATAGTTTTTCTATTTTGCTTGTGAGTAAGACTACCAAACAAATTGTCGAGGACTTCTTCATAATCAAGAAGAGTCGTATCCCAACCGATTACATTGCCCGTAGCAGGCCATGCTTTTTTACGGTTCCATTGATAAAACATACCGGTATCTTCTGGGTTGGCTACAAAAGTACCGGGTTTATCAACATTGCGAGTCAGCCATTTTACACGGTTAATTACTACGCCTGTTTCTTGTGCAAACATTGTTGCACTACCTGCGAGGCAGATTGCTATTGTTGCAATTTTCCTCAAATTTTGTCTAATTTTAATCATAAAGTTTAAAAATTAAGTTTGTTTTAAAAATCGTTTTCCGCACTTACCTCGCTGTCTGACTACGCACCTTTCGCGTTTGCAAAATGTACCTCGCTGTCCGCCGCTTGACGATAACGTGTTGATTAGTACCATTCGTGGCTAACACCTATTTCCAAAAGTCGTAAAAATTAAACCATTGTTCGGGATATTTTCGGACGATGTTTTCTAATTCAGCGGCAAACGATTGAGCCAGGCGATTGATTTTTTCACGTTTGTTCATATCCTCGAAACCTTCTGATGATAAAGGCTTCACATAGACATGATATTTGGATACGCTTTCCTTCATAACAAAAATAGCAATGATGGGCACATCAAACATCGCAGACAATGCAAAAGCTCCTTGTGGAAAGTCGGCTTTACCGTTCAAGAAATCGCACACTACGCTTTTGGCGCTGCCGAAATTCCGGTCGCAGGGCATACTTACTGTTTCGCCCTTTCGTAGCGCTTCGTTCAGCACAAATATATGCGACATGTCATTGGCAACGGGCACGATGCTAATGTTGTTCCTGTCGAGTATTGCCGCCCTTTTATTCATCACCTCCTTTGCTTCATCGCCAAAAACCATGCCGTAAATGCGCTTTTTATCCTGACGCAGAAGGTAGCCGCTCAACTCAAAGTTGCCCACATGCGAACTCGCTATAACAAAGCCTTTGTCGCTATTGAGCAGATGGTGAAAATGCTCGTTTCCCGTTATTTCAATCTCAAAGAAATTACGTCGACCGGCGTAAACCGCAAAACGGTCGAGCATACATTTTCCAAAGACAAAATGGTTTTGGTAAGTTTTGTAAAAGGCTTTTATACTGTGGTATCCGTGCCGCCTCCTGAAATATCGATATATTGCCAAATATCCTTTTCGGGCAAACAGCATGTAAAACGGAACTACTAACGACAAAATAACATACCCGACAGTAACATTGTGAAAATGGAACAAAAAAAGTATCGCTTTTTGCCCCAACGTGTTGCCGCCGGTTCTCCCCGTCCAATCTTTTGTTTTGGTCGGGATAGCCATTATTTGTCGCCTGTCTTGCGCTCAATATAGTCATAGAACTGTCCGAGAGTGGTCACGCCGGCCATTTCTTCGGGGTTGATCTTGAATTTGAAATTGCGTTCTACAATCACCACAATGTCAACAAAATCGAGGCTGTCAATTCCCACATCATCCTTCAACGATGCTGTTTCCGATATTTTGTTGGCTTCTATTTCAAAGTCTTCAACCAAAAAACTGTTTACGATTTCTACGATTTTTTCTCTTGTCACTTTTATTTAAAATTTAGATTTTTCTAATAATCAATGCGCTGTTTGTACCTCCAAAACCAAACGAGTTGGACAAAAACGTGTTGATGTTTTTTTCTGTGGTTTTTGCGGCAATGTTCAATTTTGCCGAATATTCATCGGGGGTTTCAAAGTTGATGTTGGGCGCAATAAATGAGTTTTGCATCATCAGGATGGAATATATGATTTCGCTGGCTCCTGCCATCCAGCATTCGTGTCCGGTCATGGATTTGGTGGAACTCACAAGTGGGCGCGATGTGCCGAACAGTCGGTCAATCGCCATAGCTTCATATATATCGCCCTGAGGCGTGGAGGTAGCGTGCGCATTGATGTAGTCAATATCTGCTACAAACACTCCGGCGTCTTTGATGGAGCGTTCCATGGCAATGACGCAGCCTAGATCGCTGGGCTGCGATATGTGACCGCCATTGGAAGAAACACCATAACCCACAATTTCGGCAAGAATGGTAGCGCCACGTCTTACGGCATGTTCATATTCCTCCAGAATTAAACTGGCAGCGCCGCCGCTCGGCACTAATCCATCACGTCCGGCGTCAAAAGGACGCGATGCTTTGGCGGGGTCATCCGTGCGAACAGAAAAAGCGCTTAAAGCGTCGAAACTTGCCATGGAGTAAATATTGGTTTCCTGAGCGCCGCCACATAATACCATATCCTGCATACCGTTTTGAATAAACAGATACCCCAAACCAATGGAGTGCGATCCGCTGGCGCAGGCAGCGCTAATGGTCATGTTTACGCCTTTCAGTTTGAAAATGGTGGAGAGGTTCATACTTACCGTAGAGTTCATCGACTGGAAAATGGCTCCGGAACCCATAAGCGCCGTATCTTTTTTCTCCTGTGCAACGTTGTGGGCTACAATTACAGCCTTGGCAGACGAATCGTTGCCATAGAAAATACCCACTTCGTTTTTATCCAAGTAATCCATATCCATGTTGGCATTATTAAATGCTTCCAAAGTTGCCAAATAAGCATACTCTCCCATTTCGGCCAGGCCGACACGCAATCTGCGGTCAAGTTTTCCTTTTAACACAGGCGCTTCAACAATGCCTGTAAGCGGCGAACGATAACCGTAATCCTTGCGTAACGGATCAATACCAATACCCGATTTCCCGTCGTACAACGATTTGGTAACCTCTTCAAGATTTTTGCCAATGCAGGAATAAATTCCCATGCCGGTGATGACTACTCTTCTTCTCATGTAACAATGAATAATTAACAATGAACAATATCTTTTTTACTCAATTTTTTCTTTGAAGTATTGATGGCGCTGATTAACAATCGCAATAATTCCTGACAGTCGTCTATTACTGACGAATAAACCTCATTATCAATATATTCAGTATCTTTCAACAACATAAGCCAATATTCAGTTTCATTTGCTTCTTTCAGCGCAACGCTCAGTTTATTAATAAAATCCGGAAGAGACTGTGCATATTCGGCTTCACGAACTGACGCGCCTATTGACGTTCCACATCTTAGCAGTTGTTTTGATAAAACAAATTCGTTTTTGTCTTTTGCCAAGTATTTATATGCCTTCACAATTCGCAAAGCAAAAGTATATGACTTATCTTTTATTACATTCTTCTTTTCCATTACCAATCTTTCATTTATTACCCATTGTTCACTGTTCACTGTTCATTGTTCATTAATAAAGTCCTCCATTAATTGAAATCACCTGCCCTGTAATATAAGCCGCCTGCTCCGAAACCAAAAATCCGACTAATGCAGCAACTTCTTCCGGTTGCCCAAATCTGCCTGCGGGAATCATTGTCTTGAGTTGCTTTTCGTCCAGGTCTTTGGTCATGTCTGTAGCAATGAATCCGGGCGCAACAGCGTTCACCGTTATTTTTCGTGGGGCAACTTCCTGAGCCAGCGCCTTGGTAGCGCCGATTACAGCTGCTTTGGCCGCCGAGTAGTTGGTTTGTCCGGGTAATCCTTTAAGCCCGGATAGAGATACAACGTTGACGATACGTCCGTAACGCCTGGTGAGCATATCTTTCAAAAGACGGCGGGTAACATAGAAAAAACCGTTCAAACTGATGTCGAGCACATTACTCCATTGTTCGTTTTGCATGAATACCATCAAACTGTCCTGGCGAATACCGGCATTGTTGACCAACAAAGCAATGTAGTCGTCCGGATGTTTTTCCGCCCATCCGTTGAGCGCGTTATCAACTTCTTCAACATGGGCAACATTGAAGGGCAGGAGTTCTGCAACTACTCCTTTCTCTTCAACCAGTCGTTTGGTTTCTTCGGCAGCCTCCCTGTTTGAAGCATAGTTGATTAAAACCGGAAAACCCATACCGGCAAGTTGCAGGCATACGGCGCGACCAATACCTCGCGAACCTCCGGTAACAAGTGCGTATTTCATCATGAATAATGAACAATTATAATAATTTACAATAGTTTAATTTTTTATTCATCAGATAAGTTTTTATCTGTTCAATTTCTTTGTATTTGGGTGTATCTGTCGTAAATACCGGGAAAAATGAACGAATTTCGTCGTAAACGACTCGTGTTTCTTTCGAAAGTTTATCTTGAATGTTCAGGCAATCTACTGCTTGCACCAAAGCCATAAAATGAATAGTCATAACTTGGAATGAATTTTCGATTACCGTTTTTGCCATCAGCGCAGAATTGGTTCCCATGCTTACAACATCCTGATTGTCATTGTTGTTGGGGATACTGTGCACACACATTGGATTCGAGAGGGTTTGACATTCTGCCGTTGTTGATGTTGCCGTAAACTGCGTACCCTGTAAGCCAAAATTAAGTCCGGGCGTTCCCAGGTTCACAAATGGCGGGAGTATACCATTGATGCGATCATGTAACAAATAGTTGAGTTGACGTTCGGCAAGCATGGTAAGTTTGGTTACGGCGATTTTCAGTTTGTCCATTTCAAACGAAACATAATCGCCGTGAAAGTTGCCGCCATGATACACTTGTCGGGTTTCAAGGTCAACAACAGGATTGTCGCAGGCAGAGTTGAGTTCGTCAACGAGCAATTCAATTGCATCCTTCATGGCGTCCAATACGGGTCCTAACACTTGCGGTACACAACGTAGCGAGTAGTAGGGCTGGACTTTGTGTTCGAATACTTTTTTGTCTTGATGTCCGCCGACATATAATTCTTCTTCGCGTTTGCGCACACACCGGCTACTTTTGGCAATGCCGCGCATGACCCGCGCAATCTCCATTTGTCCGTAATGTCTTTTAGCGCCATTGAGCGCTTCCGACATGAAGTCATCATACGAAGAAACAATCTCATTCACCAATACAGAGGCTAATACAGCCCAATTGAGCAAACGTTTTGCATACGTCAGATTGACTAATCCGATACCTGTCATCACCGAAGTGCCGTTGGTTAAAGCCAATCCTTCGCGCAAACGAATGGTAAAAGGCTTCAACTGCTCTTTTTTGAGCACATCGTCTGTGTTGCGCCATTGCCCGTTGTAATGTACTTCGCCTTCGCCAATGAGCGTTAGCGCGAGATGCGCCAATTGTACCAAATCGCCGCTTGCCCCCACGCCTCCGTGTTCGGGGATGAGCGGATAAATGTTGCGGTTGATAAATTCAACCAGCAATTGCGGCAATTCAGGATGAACACCCGACCGCGCTTGTGCAAATGTGCCCAAACGAGCCAGCATGGCCGCTTTCACATACAGGTTGGGTAGTGGACTACCTGTGCCGGTAGAATGGCTGCGGATAAGGTTGTATTGTAAATCGGAAATCGATTGATCGCTGACGCGATACTGCGCCATCGGCCCCAACCCCGTATTGATACCATATACGACTTTGTCGGTGATAAAGTTTTGGAGAAAATCAAAACATTTGTTTATCTGCCCTTTCGTGTTTTTTGATAAAACGATGGTTTCATCGTTCAACAATATTCTTTCAATGTCTTCAAATGGCAATTGGTCGCTAACTTCTATCATGAAAATTGATGAGAATATTTTTTGATTAAAAATTTAACGAAACTCTTTTCATAGCTTCGCTACCGTCAGTCACATTTTGACTGACACTTGTTGTTGAATATATAAAAGCCGACAAAATTACTGCTTTGAATTGATAATTCAAAAATCTTTTTGGAGCGATTTTTACCTTGATGAATTTTAATAAGTGCATCTTGTTTATATTCAGCAATTTGTTAGTCATGTGTCGAATTTGCCGGTTTTTTTTATACGGGTTACAACGAGTATGTGTAAATTTTCATATATCTTTGCATTTGAAAATTGCATCGTTTTTCAATGAGTAGAGACCATGTCCAAAACCAAAACCATGTTTTTTTGCAGAAATTGCGGCAATGAATCATCCAAATGGGTCGGGCGTTGCCCCGGATGCGGCGAATGGAATACCTATATTGAAGAACCGGTAGAAAAAAAATCGTCGAAACCTGCCGTATACGAAGTGGCCGAACGGGCGCGCCCGCAAAGGTTGTCCGAAATATCTGCTGTCAATTACCAACGTATCAACACGTACAACGGCGAGTTGAATCGTGTGCTGGGTGGTGGGATCGTACCGGGTTCGTTGGTCTTACTGGGCGGAGAACCGGGTATTGGTAAATCGACATTGGCTTTGCAGGTTGCCTTACAACTCAAAAACCACCGCGTTATGTACGTTTCTGGCGAAGAAAGCCTCCAGCAAATCAAACTGCGTGCGGAACGCATTGGCGGTAAAGATGAGGACTGCCTCTTCCTGAACGAAACCTCGCTCGAAAATATCTTTGCCTTTTGCAAGGAACTGAAACCCGCCCTGATTTTTATTGATTCCATCCAGACCATCAGTACGCAAGGCATTGACTCATCGGCAGGGAGCGTGTCACAGATACGCGAATGTACCGCTGCATTGCTCAAATTCGCTAAAGCTACGCATACCTCTATTTTCCTTATCGGACATATCACCAAAGACGGGATACTGGCGGGGCCAAAGATTCTGGAACATATCGTAGATGCTGTACTCCAGTTTGAGGGCGACCATAACCATGTGTACCGTATCCTGCGTTCGCTGAAAAACCGTTTTGGGTCTACTTCCGAATTGGGTATCTTCGAGATGCGCGGCACCGGGCTGCGCGAGGTGAGTAATCCGTCGGAGATGCTCATCACCGCTAATGACGAGGGTTTGAGTGGTATCGGCATTGGCGCCACCATCGACGGTATACGCCCCTTCCTGATTGAAGTGCAGGCGTTGGTAAGTTCGGCGGTGTACGGTACACCGCAACGCTCCTGTACCGGCTTCGATTCGCGGCGACTGAACATGTTGCTGGCAGTGCTCGAAAAACGCGCCGGTTTCAAGTTATCGGCAAAAGATGTGTTTCTCAACATCGCAGGCGGTCTCAAGGTGGATGACCCTGCCATCGACCTGGCTGTAATTGCCGCCATCATGTCGTCAAACATTGACATGGCCATCAACCATCTCTATTGTTTTTCGGGAGAAGTGGGACTGTCAGGCGAGATCCGCCCTGTGAGCCGTATTGAACAACGAATACAGGAAGCCCAAAAGTTAGGTTTCACCAGGATTTTTGTGGCAGGGGCTAACCGTAAGGGGATTGACACATCGTTGGCGACGATACAGGTGGTGTTTGTCAATAAAGTAGAACAGCTATTCAAAGCTTTGTTCGGAAAAAATTCTTTCTGAAATTATAATCATCAAACAATACCAACCGGATAAATTTTTCAGTCATGTCTTAAATCCGTTGATTCCATTTTTAGGCTGAATTCCCGTTTATAAAATAGTAGCGTTCGATATACATCCCGATCACATTATCATGTACCGTCCGTCCCGAGCGGCTTGGCGCAGCGATAGCTTACACTGCCGTTCATGCAGGCGACAAACGTTCATCTACGCACTGCCGTTTCTGCGAAGCTACTGCCGCCGTTGCGCCAAATGTTATATTGAACGTAGTTGAAATACAGCCAGTTGTACGTTCAGCATTCTTCCGAGAGTGTTGTCTTTGTCGTTTCAACTACATTGTCGAGGTTGTACTCGCTTCGGGGTACTGTCATTCCTTATCTCGTAATAAGTTGTACGTTATCTTTGTCGTAAGACAAGGCTTTCAACGCAGTATTACGACTAACATTCAAACTCATTAACCGATTATTGCTACAGTGCAATTCCGCAAGTGCCTTATTCTGGCTCACATCTAAAGTCGTCAACATGTTATAGGAACAATTCAAAAATTGAATAGATATGTTATGGCTCACATCCAAAGTCATTAACTGATTTTGGGAGCAATCCAATGATTTCAACGCAGTATTGCGGCTTACATCCAAAGTCGTTAATTGACCATAGGCACACCACAATACCATTAGTACGGGATTACTGCTTACATCCAAATTAATTAATCTGACAGCGGAACAATTCAAAGAAGTAACATTTTCACCTGTTATGATGATAGTACGGACAGATGTAGATAAATAGATATAACCGTAATAAGTAAAGTTATCAAGTTCACAACTCTCGTCAAGTTCATACATTAATTTTTCAGAGTCATCGTCGCCCCAATCAATGCTAACCGTTCCACTGCCGACTACCCCAATTTTTACGCTGCCATCAGAACCGGGTAGAAATTTTATGGACATTTGTCCTGCAACTACTGTTCCGACACCGAAGAAAACCGCTATTATTGTGGCTACCAAAATGTTCAAAAATATTCTTTTCATTCTTTTTATTTGTTAAATTACTACTCTTTCGTTAGTTTACCGTGCTCTCGGCACAGATATGCAAAGATATCGAAGTGTTGAACCTCAAAAAACACAGTGGGCGTTCTTTTATTTCCAATCAGTTAAGTATAAATTGAAATGGATAAACGATTTCAACATCAATTGGTTGCCCGTTTAATTGTCCGGGCAACCAATTGTCTGGAATGAGTTTCATTACTCTGATTACTTCTTCATCCAATCCATATCCAAGCGGATTATCGACATAGTAATTGCTTGTCTTGCCAAATTTGTCAACGGTAAATAAGACATGCAATTTACCTGATATTCTACGTTCTTGTGCAATGGGTGGATACCGAGTATTTCTCACGGTTTCATTTGTTATAAAATCATCGCCACCCAAATAAATAGGAGGTTTACTTAATATCGTATCTGAACCGTTTCCGTTAACTATTCTGTATGTTCTATTTTTTTCTCTGTCAGTTGGCTCATAGAAAACTATTGCATTTTTAGTGAAATCATATTTCAAATTGAGTTTTCCATCAAAGTCAAAACATTCCCAGATGCTGTCTTTAGCACCATGTTTATAATAACCGTTAACCAACAATTTGTTTTGGTAACTAAACTTATTGTATTGTCCATGTTTTGTTTTTTTATCTGATTTGAGAACATAGAATATTTCATTTGTCGCCTTGTCAACAACTTTTTGGGTTTGCTGTGCAGACAAAATAGTTGGGACAAAAAACAGAAGAATTAAAATTTGTTTATTCATTATTACTATTGTTACTATTATTTGCTACGATAATTAATCCTACACAAGCGACATTTCCTGTCTCTTCAACATTCTCAAGCACCATATCATGCCACATATTTTGCAACTTTTGCGCAGATTTGCTGACCATCTTTTCCACTGAATTGTTGGACTGTATTTTCTTTTCGCTACAACTTTGTCGACAACGCTCTCGGCGCTGACATACAACGTATAAACATATGCATGTTTCTGCCCATTTTCGCTTAAAGATTTCAATAACTTTTTGTCGTTCAACCCATAGACAATCAATCATTTATTGCAATCTTTTCTATTGTGCATTTTGAATATCAAATGTCATCATAATGCGCTTGTTGATATACAAAATGTGCATAAACTTCACATATATTTCACAGCTCAAAAGTACAACTTTTTTTGAATCGCCAAATTTAAAAAAAAATTAAAATATTTTTTTTGCCGCGAATTGTCACGAATTATTCATTATACATAGATATTGGTGAAAAGTAGTGTAATATGCGGCAACTAATTCAAAAAACTTTCAACCGCTCATCGTCCGAGCGGCTTGGGGCAGCGGCGGCTTTCACTACCGTTTATGCGGGCTACAAACGTTCATTTTCCCACTGCCTTTTCTACGGAGCTACTGCGCCGTTGCGCCAAACCGCCAGTTGTAGGCAGGCATTTTGAACATTTCAGTCACTATTTTTTACTCAATCTTTTGCTTGACCAATTGATATTCGTTTATTGAAAAAACAATTGTTGAGTTATCCAACCATTCGACTTTGTCCCAAGTTGGCTCGACAGATTCATTGACCGAATAAGGAGTAATTTGAGAATATTTTTTACTTTCAATGTGGCATATCCAAATCTGGTGTGTTCCTGACCTATCGGAAATGAAGGCTATTTTCTTTTTATCAGGAGAAATGGTTGGGTTATATTCATTCCATTTTGAGTCGAATACTTTATCAATAAGTTGTTTAGAAATGGATGACTCGTAGATTTGATATTTTCTGGAATCGAGACCTTGGAACAAAAACCTGTCGTTATCAATAAAGCAAGGTCGTCTGGCTGTTCTCAACGATGCTTTAACTATATCTGTAATTTGGAATGATTCAAATGTTTTCAGGTTGATGCCCCAAATATTCGAAGGTTGCAACTGTACGTCTTCTTTGTCATTATCAGGAGTGTTTTTAGTTGACTGAAATATTAATAATTCTCCATTTTCCGAGAAATTAGGAGCATAATTGTATTCTGTTCCGTCGGTTAATTGTGTGATTGATTGATTTTCGAAATCATACAACGTTATTTGTGCAGGTATCCAACCCCCTTTATGGATACGGTCTAAATGGAACGCTATTTTATCGTTTGCGGGCGACCATGATGGTTTGTAACTATCGAGAGTAATCAATTCCTTTCCCGAACCATCCATATTTGAAATGAATAAAGCCACCGCCATACAGCAGTTTTCTCCTCCATCCCATGTATAAAATTTATCAACATAAGCAAGTTTATTTTTCTGTCGCGCTACTGTAACATCACAAAATGTACTTTTACTGTCGCTCATCAGGATTTCAAAATCGTTTCTTTTATTTGGAACAGCCATGATGGTATCCGAAGTTAATGGTTTAAATCCGTTTTTCTTTGAAACAACGTAAAAGAAATAGGGCTCGCTGTTTTGTAACTTATCAACTGTATATGTGTAATATCCATATTTATATGGATAGTTTTCTTCATGATACAAATCGTTTCTATCCGATTCGATTAGTTTCCGAAAATTCGACATCTGATTTTCGGAAATGAAAATATCAAACTTATCGGGTTCTATCACAACTTTTTCGTTTGTCCATAATTGTATAGGTTTCATCCAACTCAATTGCACCTTGCCATCATCAATAGAAGCCATTGGATATGCTCTCCAAATACCACAATTTTCGCAATCTACAATATTCTCTTGCTTGGAATCGCAACTTTTGAATGTCAATCCGCAAATCAACGCGGGAATAATCATTAACACCAATTTTTTCATTTTATTATTCGGTTAAAATTATTACTTTCCCCTTCTAACACGGCTTCACAGGTCTTGCCCGTTTTTTTAGAGGTTGTCTGCTCCTCTACTATATAGATGCACAAATGTACAAAACGTTGCATGAAAATGTGATTTTTTTGCATTTTTTTTCGTTTCGCACTGTCAACGGCTTGTCTGTCTTTTGGTTTAGTCAGTCGAA
>JGI24702J35022_10001106_pt1 | contig 16770 bp, 13 predicted proteins | sample TergutTh196P4_FD_35022 | JGI IMG/M metagenome (IMG submission 35022)
GGGAGACCAGTCAAATTTTAGGATATGATCCGAAACCCAACTCTTATTTCTCAGGACTAGGATGCATACCGATATCAACTCCGCAGGAACTTGCTCTTATCGGCAATGATGCGGGCTATCCGCTGGACGGAAACTATTATCTCGCAAATGACATAATATTCACTTCCGCCGACGATACGAACGGCGGAACAGATATAGAAATATCAGCCATAGTTACGGGAACGACATTGACCGTGACGCTTACACCGTCAGACGGTACGGTATCGTCTCTATATGCATGGTTGGGAATGGTTTCTGCAGATTCTGTAAGCAATGCAGTGACGCTGATGAGCATCCCGCAAGGGACATACACATTGGTCGTAGGAGGGATCTTAGAATCAGGCGGGTCGGACATCCAGTATGCATATTCAATTGAAATAAACACAGCGTCCAATGGTGAAAAGGCTGATAAAACATTCAGCAGCAACGGAAACTTCACTCCGATAGGTTCACCCGTCGATCCGTTCACAGGGATATTCAACGGCAACGGTCATGAAATATCGGGAATGAAGTTGGCAGCATTCGACACAGGAACAGACCGTGAAGCAGTATTTGGGATGAAGGGCTTTGAAGACATGCCAGACACATTTGTAGGCATGTTCGGATTTGCATTGGGCGCACAGATATGCAACATAGGTCTTGTGGACGGTTCGGTCACGATGGCATCTCTGTCGGTGCATCCGTTTGTATCTGCGGGCAGTATAGTCGGTATGGCCGCGGGATTTGCAGAGTCAACGTTGTCCGCGGAAGAGTTCACGGAGTTCATGACCTCACTGGTGGAATCTATTGCATCAGAGGAAGAAATGATAGAAGCGATAGAGGCGCTGTATGTGTCATCAATAAAGATATCACAGGTGATGATTATAGAGAATTGTTATAACACTGGTTCGGTCACAACGGTCGCATACGAGCTCAGCAAAAGTGACGACATATTCCCATCAGCGGGCGGCGTGATTGGTATGGAGATGAGTGAACTATCAACAACAGCAGGAGGGGCCGGGATAGTAGAACTTATGGATATCATAGAATCCCTGATAAAAGAAGGACTCATGGATCCGATACTGGTGCCGACATGCAGGATGACCGTAAAGAATTGTTACAACGCAGGCTGTATCACGGCACCGATGGCGGGCGGTATCATCGGTGAATCGGCTGGAGCCACACAGAGGACAATAACGGGCTGTCATAACATCGGTGATGTCAGAGCGACAGCGTCGCGTGCAGCATACGCCGGCGGCGTGGTCGGGTCTATGTTAACGCAGAGAGTAGAACAGATGACGGTGACCGAATGCTACAACGAAGGATCTGTCACGGCGGAATCGCTCTCAATTGCAGTGGCAGGCGGCGTGGTCGGTTTGGGACTTCTGGAGAAATCAATAATAGTGACCAAATGTTACAACATCGGCGAGGTGTCAGCATCATCAAGCGTTGCATACGTAGGCGGTGTGGTTGGTGACATGGATGCTAATTTTGAGTCATCAACAATGACTATCGCTGAATGCTACAACGAAGGATCTGTCACGGCGGAATCGTCTTTAGCGGCAGTAGTAGGCGGTGTGGTCGGCAATGTCGGTGGCCTGTATGGATCATTGACAACAACTATCGCTGATTGCTACAACAGCGGTTCTATAGCGGCAACAGCCTCATCAGTATCATTAGGAGGTGTGATCGGCACCGTTTACAATACCCTGACTATGAAGAATTGTTATAACAGCGGGTCAGTAACAGCAACGGTATCTTCTCTAACATATGCAGGAGGTTTATTCGGTTATACGGCTGGAGAAGGCACGATAACAATACTCAGCTGTTATTTCCTCGAAGAACGGATATGGGTCAACGGATCAATGATCGCAGATGTAATATGCGGTGACGGTTTACCGGTTGTCGACGGATATTCGGGTGTAGAGAATACCATTGCGATGCAGGAACAAGCCACATATTACGGATGGGACTTCGTGAACATTTGGGATATGGACGAAGAGATAAATGACGGATATCCGATACTCAGGGCGTCTTCAGAAGTTGTTACATATACGGTCACACTCCCGACCGGGACAACAGGTTATTCCGTGACGGCGTACGGATCTTCATCGTCACCCGTAGAATACGGCGGCTCGTTCACCTTCCAGTTCTCGCGCGATGCCGGATATTCCGGCGGAACAGTGTCAGTTAACGGCATACCGGTGACGCTGGACGGGAACGGAAGATACACGATAACGGACATAACATCAGATCAGAATGTTACTGTGTCGGGCGTCACAAAGAATAGCCAGGGAGGTCAGCCATCAGGCCGTTCGTCAGACGGTAACGGCACTCTTGGCAATACGGACACATTGATGCTGGTAATAGCGGTCATCGCGTTGATAGCGATCGTTGCAGGAGCACTTTTAGTATTTAAGAGGTGATAAATATGGTAAATTTCTTAAAAAGAATAACTGGTTGGTATAATAAGAAATTCGAGGGAACATGTTCATGCGGGCATACGGTCAATTATGTCTGCGGTTCATGTGGTAATGATCTGTTTAAGAATGACGGCAGATGCCACGCGTGCAGAGAGCCGGTAGGCGTAATCCCAAGATACACAAAATGTCCAAAATGCGGCAATCGTGTGAGCATATATGAAAAGAAACTAGAACTTGGAGAAAGGTAATAAGAAAAGTTGGGGTGAGTTATATGTTCGAAATGAGAAAGCTTAAGAAAAAGGCGGAAGAAGGAGACGCAGTAGCACAGAGGCAATTGGGCGTTAAATATCTCAACGGAGAGGATGTGAAAAAGGATATCACAGAAGCAGTGAAATGGCTCAAGGCGGCTGCAGCACAAGGAGAAAAATTTGCATATGCGAGATTAGGCCTTTTGTACGAATACGGAGAGGGCGTGCCTCAGAGCGATGCAGAGGCAATGAAATGGTATATGCTTGCCGCAGAAGAAGGACACCCTCAGGCACAATATTCTGTGGGAGTTTTTTTTGAGAAAGGCAGAGGTAATCTCCAGAGTTATGCGGAAGCTGTGAAATGGTATTTACTCGCTGCAGAACAAGGATATGGGGAAGCCAAAGAAGCCCTTTCAAAATTTCAGCCGGCACAAATCAAAGATCCTGATGTGCAATACAAGATTGGTTCAAAATTCAATATTGGTGATGCGAGCGCAGTGAAATGGTTCAGGGCAGCTGCAGAACAAGGACATGTGCTGGCACAAGACACCCTTGGTATAGCATATTATGCGGGTCTCGGCGTTGGTAAGAACATTGCAGAAGCAAAAAAATGGACTCTACTTGCTGCAAAACAAGGACATTTAGATGCTCGCGGACTTATGGGTAAAATATACTTGGACGAACAAAACTATGAGGAGGCGTTGAAGTGGATCAAGCCCGCAGCAGAGGAAGGACACAGCATCTCACAAGATCGTCTTGGCAACATGTATCATTATGGGATAGGAGTGCCTAAAGACTCTGCGGAAGCGGTAAAGTGGCTTGAGCTTGCTGCTGCGCAGGGTGATGAAGATTCTGCGGATCTTCTTCTGACGATTCGCGGCCGCAGATAGTTCACATAAACAAATAAAAGCTAACTCAATCTGAAACCTCAGACGAGTTTTCAGATTTACTTTTTCATATATTAAAGGACGGTTTCGCCAGGTACGCAGATGCAAATGACTTAATGTCAGATGTTCATGATGGGACGTGCATGAAGTCTCCGTGATGTCGGATATCATAAAAGCTGTGCTGGACGAGCTGTCAAAGTACGACGTCGAAGGCGTGGAGGAAGTTGTCATCGTGATCGGCGATCTTACGAATCTGGGAGAGGAACAATTGGTATTCGCATTCGAAGTTATGTCACAGGATACCGTACTGGAGGGCTCGAAACTTATCGTTGAGCATGAGAAGATACGCCTTAAGTGCAAAGTATGTGATTTTGACGGTCCCGCGGAGGTAATAATGAACGAAGGGTACGATCATTCCATACCGGTCCTTTCATGCCCGAGATGCAGCGGTCCGGTGAACGTTATAAAAGGGATGGAATGCTGTCTGCGTTCGGTAAAGATAAGGGAGGGCACCGATGTTTAAGCTCAGGGATGCCGGCACCGCGGAAAGGATACTGAAGGACATCAAAGCGCTGGATGTCAGATGCACGCTGATGCATGTGTGCGGTACGCATCAGGACACGATGGTACGATTCGGACTGGAAGAATTATTATCGGACGCAGGAATAGAGATACGCCAGGGCCCCGGATGTCCCGTATGCGTTACAACAAGCAAAGAAGTTGCCGCCGGCATAACGCTGGCAAAGGCAGGCAAAACCGTATGCGTGTTCGGCGATATGATGAAGGTTCCTACAACGATCGGCTCGCTCAACGACGCGAAAGCCGACGGTGCCGACGTTCGTATAGTCTATTCGATAGAGGATGCCGTGAGGACGGCATCGTCATTGAAGAACGACGTTGTGTTCATGGCCGTCGGCTTTGAAACTACCGCACCGACGACCGCGGTACCACTGAACAAAGGTGTCCCCGATAACTTCAGCGTATACAGCTGCCACCGCATCGTGCCGCCTGCGCTGGAAGCGATATTCGAAATGGGTGAAATAAAAGTGGACGGTTTCATACAGCCGGGTCACGTATCGGTTATAACGGGATTGAGCATTTACGCACCGTTCTCTTCGAAATACAAGATACCGCAGGTGGTCGCCGGATTCGAACCGCTGGACCTTCTGATGGCGTCGTATATGCTGGCGAAACAGATAAAGGAAGGCCGCGCGGAGGTCGAGAACGAGTATTCGCGGCTGGTAAAGAAGGACGGCAATCCGAAAGCAAGGAAACTGATCGACGATACGTTCATCCCGGCCGACAGGGAATGGAGAGGCTTTCCGGTGATACCGAAGAGCGCCCTTGCGCTCAAAGATAAGTTCAAAGATCACGATGCGTCCAAGGTGCACGAAGATATTTTGATGAACGTTCCGCACATCGAAGAGGAGGCGAAAGGATGCAGGTGCGGTGAAGTTCTCCGCGGTCTGATACGTTCGGAGGAATGCCCGATGTTCGGTAAGGCGTGCGATCCGAACAATCCGATGGGGCCCTGCATGGTGTCGCATGAAGGAAGTTGCAGCATAGCATTCCGTTTCTCCGGCCAAAGAAGGTGATCGTCTGAGAGCACTCGTCATAACTAATGATTCCTCTGTTTTCTTAAAGGACGGGATATGCGCCGCGAAGGACATGTTCGGAGGCCGCGTCACGGAAGTGAGGAACTTCTGCAGCGAACTGTCAAAAATATGTGATGTCTCCTTCGGCATCATATCCGGGAGATTCGGTTTCGTTCCCGGCGAGTACGTCATAATGCCGTATCATGAGATAACTGATACACCGGAGAAATATCTGAGACTGCAGGAATGTAAAGATTATGCGTCGAAGATAAACTTCGTCTCAAGACCTTTCGACCGTATCATCGTGTTCGTCCCGAAGGCGATGATGGCAATTCTTCTGGACAACGATGCATTCTCAAAGAAAGTTATCGCAGTTACCGCCGAGGAATTCAAAGAGGAATTCAAAAAAAGAGGGTGGTCATGGTACAGAAGATCGGGAGCGCGCATCGGCAAAGAGAACGCCGTTGCGATAATGAATGAGATAAAAGGAATGTCGTGACGGGCGGAAAGGTTGACATGAAGATTTTAACAGAATGCGCTAAGTGCTTTCCCAAACGCGCTTTGCAGAATCTGAAAAGGTCGGGGATGTATGATATTCTCACACAAGATCAGGGAAAAAGGTAGTCCTACTTCCGGCGCATGCCTCTGATCTCTTTCTTTATTTCATCGCTCACTCTGAACGAATCGGTAATTTTGCTGAGGGCTTTGTTGAATGTGAAGTCGTCCAGCTTATTATTTTTCAGATAGCGCATCGTCTCTTCGGGAAATTTGATAAAACAATCGGAGAGGCACCAGGCGACCGCCATTTTTACGTAATATGCAGGATGTTTCACGTCGTCCATATATCTTATGACGTCGGTGATGTGATCTTCGTCCACATAGTGCGCCAGCATCATCACAACGGCGAACCTTATCTGGAATTCTTCGCCGGTTTCAAGGAACGGTATGATCATATCCCAAAATTCATCTTTGTCCTTCTTTGCTATTTTGAACGACATGCTGAACGAATCGCATACCGCCCAGTTGTCCATCTTCGGGACGAACTCACGTATCATGCGGAACTTTTCCTCAATATCCGTTTTAGCGTATGATATTATGAATCCTCTGAGCAAAAGGTCCTCGTGATATTCATCCTTCGTTCTATCAAGATACGAACGCCAGTCCCCGCTGCATATATCCTTTGCGAATTGCTTGATGATCGGCATCCTTATCCCTATGACGGCGTGACCCGCGGGCATTGTTATCTTATCGCTGAACTCCCGGTACTTGGTCTCCGCGTTGGCAAGGAACCGTTCTCTTATCTCTTTCGGGGCTTCCGTCCCTCCACCCCCAGTAAGTATTCCTTGAACGGGATCCCTCCGCCGAAACCATGCATCTTTCCGTCGGAACCGATGACACGGTGACACGGTATTATAACGGCGACGGGATTCTTCCCGATGGCAGTGGCCACCGCTCTTATCGCTTTCGGGTGACCGGCATCCTTTGCGATATCTTTGTACGTTCTCGTCTCGCCGTACGGTATTTTGACAAGGGCGCTGCAAACATCCTTCTGCAGTTCGCTGCCGGTGACCGTGAACGGTACATCGAACTCTTTCCTTTTGCCTTCGATGTACTCGGTCAGCTGTTCAATTGCTTTTCTGACAACGGGCGTGATATTCTCATCCGCGCAGGCGTCCCCGAAACCTATCTCAGTAATGACGTTACCCGTTCCGTGAACGTATATAGTCCCCGCCGGCGTTCTCAATGATGCGCATGATATCATGAGCACAGTGACAGCTTACGCACGTATATGTCCATCGCCCCATTCTCCGAATATATGTCGGCAGAGGGCCGGACGCGCCCGCATTTTGCATACTGAGACAGAATAATAAATACATCCTCCTCATTGTTCGTTTTGAATAATATGCCCAAGACGAAGTATTCTGTTTATTCCGAGCTGATGGACAGCCTCAGAGGAGGGGTGATAATGGACGTCACCACCCCGCAGCAGGCAAAGATCGCCGAGACCGCCGGCGCACGCGCGGTGATGGCCCTCGAAAGGATTCCGGCCGACATAAGGGTTGCCGGCGGAGTGTCAAGGATGAGCGACCCCAGGATGATAAAGGAGATCCAGGCAACCGTTAAAATTCCGGTGATGGCCAAAGTGCGCATAGGACATTTCGTGGAGGCGCAGATACTTCAGGCGATCGGTATCGACTGCATTGATGAGAGCGAAGTTCTCTCGCCGGCGGACGATACATATCACGTTGACAAGAAGCAGTTCAGCACGGCGTTCGTATGCGGCGCCAGAGATCTCGGGGAGGCGCTTCGTCGCATAAACGAAGGCGCCGCGATGATGAGGACGAAAGGCGAAGCGGGGACCGGTGACGTAGTTCAGGCGGTCCGCCACATGAGGAAGATAAACGCCGACATAGCAAGGATAAAAGGTATGAGAGTAGACGAATTATCGGTGGAAGCGAAGGAATTGCGTGTTCCTTACGATCTTGTGAGATATGTGCACAGGCACGGAAAATTACCCGTTCCGAACTTCTCCGCGGGCGGTGTCGCAACGCCGGCGGATGCGGCGCTGATGATGCAGCTGGGCGCGGACGGCGTCTTCGTCGGCTCGGGGATATTCAAGTCCGGGGATCCCGCGAAGAGGGCGTCGGCAATTGTCAAAGCCGTTGCGAACTACAATGATCCGAAAGTTCTCGCGGAAGTTTCCGCCGGTCTCGGCGAGGCGATGGTCGGGATAAACGAGCAGGAGATCAAAGTATTAATGGCCGAGCGCGGCGTCTGAACACGCGTTCAAAACCATTTTTTTTAAAATTTACTGCATGTTTTGGTTACAAAGTGCGGGCGCCGGGATTCGAACCCGAGTCCTAAGCTTGGCAAGCTCAAGTGATAACCAGCTACACTACACCCGCTTTAGGCTCGTGAACAAATTATTGAATATAAAGTTTATCATATTCCGTTTTCATAAAAAATTCATTATGCTGGCGATGCGCAGGCGGGCGTTCATGAAGGCGCCGCGGGCGCCTCCGCAACGAACGGCCCGTTCGGGCTACTTATAAATAGTCGTAATCAATCGTGCGCACCGTTACAAGCAAGGTCTGCGGAAGTCGCAGGCAGTGAGTTTCAGAACCAGTGATATAATGGTTTCAGAGTTTGAAGAGTTAGGCATATCATCAAGCGTGTCCAAAGCGATGGAGACATTGGGCTGGAAGATACCGACGCCCATCCAGAGCGCATCGATACCCGAAGGGATAAACGGGTCGGACATGTTCGCGCAGGCGCAGACCGGTACCGGAAAAACGGGCGCTTTCGGAGCGATAATATTAAGCAGGATACCGTCGGACCAGAAGATACCTTCTTCGATAATACTTGCGCCGACGAGAGAATTGGCAACGCAGGTGGCCGACGAGATGAATAAATTAGCAATGTACTCCGGCCATAAATGTGTGGCGATATACGGCGGCGCGTCCATCGAAGGCCAGATATCAAAATTGGAGAAAGGTGCCGATGTCATAGCGGGAACGCCCGGAAGAGTTAAAGATATGATACAGCGCGGTAATCTGAATCTGTCCAAGATTTCAATACTCGTTCTCGACGAAGCCGATCGGATGTTAGATATGGGTTTCATCGAGGACATCGAATTTATATTGTCATCGATGCCCCGCGGAGGCAGACAGACGTTACTGTTCTCGGCGACGCTGTCGGAGAACGTAAAACGTCTGGCGACGGATTATATGAACAAACCCAAAGAGATAACGGTCTCGGAGGATGAACTTGTCCTTGATCTGACAAAACAATTCTACATCAGCGTCGGAAGAAGGAACAAAGTCTGGGCGTTATGCCGCATCCTCGATCTCGATAAACCGAAGGCGATAATATTCTGCCAGACGAAGAGGATGGTCGATATCCTTGACGAAAGGTTAAAAGGACTGGATTACAAGGCGGAGGCGATACACGGCGATATGTCGCAGGTCCGGCGCGAGAAGGTCCTGAAAGATTTCAAGACAGACCGCATAGACATCCTCATAGCAACGGACGTGGCGGCGAGAGGCCTCGACATCGACGATATCGCGTACGTGATAAATTACGATGTCCCGGAGGAAGTTGATACTTACGTTCACCGTATCGGAAGGACGGGGCGCGCAGGAAAGGAAGGCATCGCAGTCTCCTTCGTTACGTCGGAAGAGGAGTACATAATACGTGAAATTATCGCATACACCGGTATGGAAATAACGTTGAGGGACGTCCCGGAGACGGAAGGCAAGGACATAGTAAAAAAGGTCATTGATTTCGATCAGATAGCCGACATGTACGGAATGGTAAGATTTGAGATAAATCTCGGAAAGAACGACGGTCTCGGAAAAGTTGCGCTTGCGGACTTCGTGATACGCGGAGCAAGGGTCCGCGACACATCCATCGGCAGGATAGAGATGGGCGATGATTCGTCGGTCATGGAAATTCATAAGGAGTTCGCAAGAAGAGTTACCATGGACCTTCCACAGGGAAGGTTCAAAGGTAAGCGCATATCCGTCCGCGTCGCTCAGTGAATAGATTATTAACGGTGCGTAACATACTTCACGGCAGGTGATGTAAATTGAAGTACTCATGCACAGTGATATCGGTAAGCGACGTTAACGCATCGAGAAGATTCTACGAGGACGTCTTCGGACTGAAAGTGTATCAGGATTACGGAAAATGTGTCGGATTCACATGCGGCCTGTCGCTGATGCAGGATTTTGAGTGGTTGGTGAACGTTCCGAAAGAAAAGGTAATGAAGGAACCGAACAACATTGAACTTTGTTTTGAAGAGGAAAAGTTCGATGATTTCCTGAAAAAGTTAAAAGGATACGGGGTAAGATATCTGCACGATGCAACGGAGCAGCCGTGGGGACAGCGCGTGATACATTTTTACGATCCGGACGGTCATATAATCGAAGTCGGCGAAGATATGAAAGCTGTCACGGAACGTTTCTTATCGTCGGGGATGACCAAGGAAGAGACGGCAAAAAGGATGAACGTGTCCGTCGCGGATGTCGAGACGCTTATGAAAGGATAGATGCGCGACGAAGCTACGGCTCTATTGCGATGAGCATACCGCAGACCTGTATCGTCTCCACGTGTTTGCCGTGAAGCAGCAGACGTTTCTCCGGTTCAAGGAACTCTTTTGTCAGCGTCACCGTCCCATCGCTTATCGTTATGTTAAGACCGCCGACGTCCAGCGCCGCCGCGACCTTCGAAGGCTCCATTTTGGCGACCTCGGCAACAATGCTCTTCGCAAGCCCTTTGAACGCAGGCCCGAGTTTGGAATGCACCGGTCTTATTGATACGATTTCTTCGGTAATGTCCGCTTTTCTGACGATGTTCAGCGTTCTCGCTTTTATCGTCTCCGTTATATCGTCACGGGCATCGTCAAGCATCATTGCGTCACCTATTATCTCAACGGAATTTAATTCAGTGTTAAGCGGCATCTTTTTCTCGGACTTCCAGTTGCGCACCGCCGCTATAACCTCTTTCAGCATCTCGCCCGCCTTTTCCGCGCCCTTGTCATTCAGAACAGGCTCAGGCCATCCGGAGAGATGGATGCTTTTTATTCCCTCATAATTCCTGAAGTGCTCCTGGTACACGTCCTCGGCGATATGCGGCATGAACGGCGCTATCATTTTCACGCATCCCAGAAGCGTTGTGTATAACGTGTACTTAGCGGCATCATCCTTCCGTGACTTTACCATCTCGATGTAATGGTCCGCGAACTCGTGCCAAATGAAATTCTCGATGTCCCTCATCGCTTTGTCGAACTGGTACGATTCAAAATATTCTGTCACCGTTCCGACGGTATCAGAATATTTGCTGAGTATCCATCTGTCCGGCAGTCTGAGGTCTGCCGGTCTTTCCGGTACGGAATCGAATCTCGGTCCCACGAACTTTCCCATGTTGAATATCTTATTGCAAAGTTTGCGTCCTCTTATGACATCCTTTTCCCTGAACGCGTGGTCGATACCCATTGAGCATGTGCACGCGTAGTACCTGAGCGCATCGGCGCCGTATTCCTTTATGATCGGTATCGGATCGATGACGTTACCGACGGACGAATGCATGGGCGTCCCGTCAGGCGCCATGATGAAGCCGTGTATCATAACGTCCTTCCACGGGACGGATGATGTGATCTGTTCGCTTCTCAGCATCGTATAGAACGCCCATGTGCGTATTATGTCATGGGACTGCGGCCTCATCGACATGGGGAACATCTTTTTGAAAAGTTTCTCGTCGCGTTCCCAGAACGTGTTGTATAACGGTGAACCTGACGAGTCCATCCATGTGTCGAAGACGTCGGTGCACCCTGTAAGTTCGCCGCCGCATCCGCACTTTTGTATCGGCGGTTCATCCTCCGTGGGGTCGACATAACATTGCTCCTCCTTTGCGACCACCGCTTTTCCGCATTCCTTGCATTCCCATACCGGGACGGGCGTCGCGAATATCCGCTGCCTGCTCAGTACCCAGTCCCATTCCAGCGAATTGACCCAGTCCTGTAATCGGATCTTCATGAACTCCGGATACCACGCGATCTCATCCGCTCTTTTGAGGACCTGCTTCTTGAAGTCCAGCGTCTTTAAGAACCATTGCGGGACCTGTAAGAACTCGACCGGCGCGTGGCACCTCCAGCATTCCGAGACGTTCTGTTCGGTGTCCGTCTGTTTCACCAGAAGTTTTGCATTCTTAAGATCGTCAATGGCCGCGGCCCTCGCTTCCTTCACGCCCATTCCTTCATATTTTCCGGCAAGCCCGGTCATCCTGCCCGACTCGTCAATGCCCTTCTCCATTTCGAGCTTGTATTTCATCACCCACTCAAGGTCGTCCTTATCGCCGATGGTGCATATCATAACGCATCCGGTTCCGAAGTCCGGATCTACTTTCGCATCGGCGATAACTTTTACTTTGCGCCCGTAGAGCGGCGTTATGACCTCTTTGCCGATAAGATGCTTCTTATCCTTATCATCGGGGTGTACCGCGACGACCTTGCACGTGCAAAGCAGTTCCGGACGTGTGGTCGCCACCAGTATATGATCGTCCGTCCCGTCGATCATGAACTTCACGTAATTGAGTTTCGTGACATTCGGGCTGTACTCGACTTCCGCGTCCGCCAGCGCCGTCATGCATCTGGGGCACCAGTTCACGGGGAAATTGCCTTTGTACACAAGGCCTTTGTTGAACAATCTGACGAAGGACACCTGTGTTATTCGCCGATAGTACGGCGCGTCCGTCTGGTAATAGATGCTCGGGTCCATGCTTTCGCCGAGTATCTCGAAGTGATGCTTCATCTCGTCGATGAAACTGTTCGCGAACTCTGAGCACAATTTTCTGTACTCCTTTCTTGGAAGATCGAGCTTCGTGATGTTATGTTTCTTTTCAACCTTAACTTCAATAGGGGTGCCGTTCACATCGAAGCATAACGGAAAGAATACGTTATATCCGCGCATTCTTCTGTACCTTGCAACGAAATCTATCATCGAATAACCGGTTGCGTGACCGAGATGAAGCGATCCCGACGTGTATCTGGGAGGATTGTCTATGCTGAATATCGGTGCGTCGGAATCTTTATCAAACCGGTACACCGATTCGTTCTTCCACATCGTCTGCCATCGTTCCTCGATGGAAGCGGAATCGTACTGTGTCATGCAGACCCTCTTAATATAGAAAAGTATTAAAAAGGTTGTGAGGGGCCGGACGGCAATGCATGCGCTGCGATCGGCCGCACAGTGTGCAGCCTTTCCGAGAGAGGCTACCGGATCTTCTTCTTCTGATCGAGTTTCGACTTTTTCATGTCCATCACCATGGTGACCAATTTCTTCAGAAGATCCTCAACTGTCTTCAGCAGATCCCATCCTATTTCCTTCGCGGCGAGCATATCGCCGTCAAGTATCAGCCTTGCGTTCATGCTGTATTTGTGCTTCTCGCCCTGGGCGCTGTATTTTACAATGTGCAGGGTAAGCGACTGCGGCCTGCTGACCTTGGCGGCCTTTCCCATCTCATACTGTATCATCTCATCTATCGCGTCCGAGTAATACTTGTCATCATCGTCAAGCCCGCTTATCTGGACGAACATCATCTCGCGCTCTTTGCAGGCGGCGATCATCTCTATGATGTCGTACTGCGTCATGATGCCCACAAGTTTCTTATCTTCAACGACGGGAAGCGTGGATATGCACGATTCAAGCATTATCTCCGCCGCTTTGCCGACGGTGTCGTCCCATGATACCGTCTTGGGGGCGGTGGCGCAAAGCGTTTCGACGAGAACAGAGGACTGCCCGCTCTTCCCCGGAAGGTCGCCCACGGTACGCCGGTCCTTGCGCCTCCAGTTATGATCGATTATCTCTTTCATCCCGACTATGCCTATCACGTACCCTCTGTCATCAATAACGGGAACGGTACGTATGTCCAGTCCCCGCATTATATCGAGCGCCGTGTCCAGTGTGTCGTTCTCTTTTACCGTTTCCACGGACGCGGACATTATCTCCCACACTCTGATCTCACGGAATGCTTTGATGCCCGCCGCAACTTCTATGAGCGCGGACCTTGAGACAACCCCTTTTATGCGCTTGTTCCTGTCGACCACGGGTATCTGTCTCGCGTTGGTCTTGATCATAAGTTCGGCGACGTCCGTTATTTCCGACGTTCCGGTGACGGACGGGGCGCCCGTCATGATCGTTCGTACTTTGCTGTCCAGGAGAACACCTTTCTTTCTCAGCAGCGTTCCGTAACCCACGGAGCCGATGTACTCATTGCCGTCGACAACGGGTATGTCCTGCGCTCCCGTTTCTTTCATTATGTGCAAAGCGTCAACGATGCGGTCCTCCGGCCCGACGGTCTTGAATTCTTTATTCATAATCGCGGCGATCCCTTTGCCGTTGATCTGCGATCTCAGCATAGAGAGTTTCTTCAGGTCATGCAGGTCCTTAACTCCCATCTTGTCACCGTATCAAAATCAACGAAGGTTGCATATAACGTTATTGACAATCGTCCCGTCCGCGCCTGCGCGTTGTGCCACGAAGGCGTCCGTTACTGTCAGAAGGCCGTCATATCGCAGAATATGCGTGACGTTATGCGAAAGAAATATAAGCACGGTCGCAACGGACACGTTCAGAGCGATCCGAATGCGGTTCCAGAAAGCAATTTTCTTATTATTTTTTCCGTGTCGCACACTTTTATGCGCTTCTGCTCCCTTGTGTCGCGGTCGCGTATGGTCACCGTTCCTTTTTCTTTACCGTCCTCCACGGATGCGTAATCCACGGTGATGCACCATGGTGTTCCGATCTCGTCCATGCGCGCATACCGTCTTCCTATGGCGCCCGATGCGTCGTAGTACGACGGTATGCCGCTTCCCTGCAACTCTTTGTATACCGACGCCGCAAGAACATCAAGACCGTCCTTGTCCATCAGCGGAAATACGCCCGCCTTTATCGGAGCGACGTTCGGTTTTAGACGAAGAGTTACGTAATCATCTTTTTCATCGTAAGAGTACGCGTGCTCCAGTATCGAGTAGAATATCCTGTCCAGGCCGTAGGACGGTTCTATCACGTGAGGTATCACACGCTCTCCGGACACTTTCTCTTTTATCCGGGCAACTTCAAAGAACTCCTCTCCCAGTGTTATCGTATCATTGCCCACGGTCACCGAAAGCGAGCCGTTCTTTATATCTTCGGGGCGTTTGGATTCTATGGCCTCCGCTATAAGTTTTGCCTTTTCCTTGAACTTAGGGCCAAGCGCCTTATGCTTTGCCTTGACGGCGTCCCTTTCTATCTCCTTCGGTTCGTCGAACCTTCTGAAATGTGTCATATCTGCGCCGGAGAATTCGGCGTGGCGGGAAAGGTCCCAGCATCCTCTGTCCGCCACTCCCGTTATCTCGGTCCAGCCGTATGATAATAACGCTTCGGCATCCCAGCAGTCCGCCGCGTAATGCGCCATCTCGTCCGACAGATGCTGCCTGAATCTCAGTTTTTTGGGATCAAGGCCGAGCGTCAGCATCAGCTGCTGCGTCGTGTACACAAAGTACGCAAGAACCTTATTCGCGATTATCCCCTTTCTGACGGCGTCGCCCACTGTTATTACTATTTCAGCGCCGTCCTTCGGTATCAGCGTCATCTTTTCGTTCTCGACGTCAGGGAACCGCTCCCACCCTTTGTCATCCGGGTCGACGAACAGTTCAACTTCCATCATATTGAATTCCCGCATCCGTATCATTCCCTGCCGCGGCGCTATCTCGTTGCGGTATCCGCGTCCTGTCTGTATCACGCCCAACGGCAGCTTATCGCGGTTGTATCTGTATAGGTTCAGGAAATTGACGAATATTCCCTGTGCAGTCTCAGGTCTGAGATAACCGACCCTTGATGAACCGGGTCCTATCGTGGTCTTGAACATCAGGTTGAAATCCTCTACCGGACCTAGCTTGCCTTTGCACTCGGGGCATCTGACATCGTTCTTTCTGAAGAGCTCTTCCAGCTCCTTCGGCGATAATATATCGGGATTTTCATGCAGCCCTTTTACCAAATGGTCCGCCCTGAACGGTTCCTTACAGTCATCACAGTATGTGATCAGATCGGAGAACTCGTCAACGTGCCCGGACGCCTTGAACACCTGTACGGGATTCACCGTCTCAGAATCGATCTCAATGAAACCTTCCCTGTTCTTATATATTGATCTCCACGTTTCGACTATGTTGTTTTTGAGCACACATCCGAGCGGCCCGTAGTCGAACATGCCGGCGACACCGCCGTATATCTCATAGGACGGCCATATGAAACCCCTTCTTTTGCACAGTGAGAGCAGATCGGACTGGTCGGGCATTTGTATCATTTCCTGCAGAGCGCCGATATCACGTCGACATCATATATCATTCCCACAAGTTCATCCCTTGCGTCCCTGACGGGTATCTGGCCGAAATCGCGCTGTTTCATTATCTTCGCTATTTCCGAGACGCCCGTTTTCTTGAACACCGTCACCGGATTTCGTACCATATGGTCCCTGACCAGATATTCCTCCGGTATTGATCTCTCGGTGGCGGTATAGAACAGCGGCAGCACGTTCCTGTATCCCGCAAGTGACTCGTATGCGTCGGTTATGCCAAGCTCGTTCAGCGCCTTGGGGTCCTTCACCTGATCGACGAAAAGATCACGATCGGTTATTATGCCGGTCAGTTTGCCGGACGCGTCGATGACCGGCATCGCGGGAACGTCGCTTATCCTCATCGCGTGCACCACGTACGATAACGGAGCGTTCTCGTATGCGGTCACGCACGTGGTGTTCATGACATCCTGCGCCGTGACGCTCAGCTTCTTGCCGGCGACCACGCCGAGTATGTCCGTCGGCGTTATTATTCCCACAAGTTTCCCGTCATCAAGGACGGGAAGCCTGTGTATGCGGTACTTCGCGAATATTTCCGTTGCTTCTTCGATCGTCGAGCCGGACGGTACCGTCATGATGTCCTTCTTCATGATCAGTGATAATTGATCCTCATCGAACTTCCTGAACACGTCCCTTCTCGAAACGATCCCGACGAGCGCCCCGTCCGACGACCTCACCACGGGCAGCCCCGTTATTCCGTTCTTCACCA
>JGI24702J35022_10001107_pt1 | contig 16756 bp, 16 predicted proteins | sample TergutTh196P4_FD_35022 | JGI IMG/M metagenome (IMG submission 35022)
GTTATCTGAACGTTGAGACTTGCCGGCAATTCGACGGTAGCTGTTGTATTGGGTGGTATCGTCACAAACCATGTAAAATTATCCCTGGTATTTATCCAATTGCTTTTTATCTGTCCGTAGGGCGACTGATAGGAGGCATCCAACTTGGTTACGCCTTGTGGAAAAACAGGTTTCATCCTGATATGCTTGAATCCGATCGACTGCGGATCGTTTTGAATCCCTGCCATATTTTCATACATCCAGATGATCAAATCGCCCAGCAACATCACATGATTGCCCGAATTCATGGCAGGATCGGCCGTATCTCCATTCCACAGTTCCCAAATAGTGGTGGCGTCCTTACCCACCATATAACCCCAACTCGGATAGGTATCGTTTGTTATAATCCTCCAGGCCAAATCGATATGATTGTATTGGGTAAGACATCGCATCAGGTGTTGAATCCCCAGCACACCCGTACTTACGTGCCCTTTAAAATCCTTTTCTGTTGTTTGCACAATGTTGGCAAACACTTTTTCTTCGTAGCCGGAGGGAACAAGCCCTAATTGGAGCGACAGGATATTGGCCGTAACGGTATTATTGTCGTATTGTGCCGTTTCCGGATTGAAGAATTTTGCATTGTATGCCTCTTTAATCTTTGCGGCCAATTCTTTGTAATCTGTTGCATCTGCCGGAATACTATTCANTACGGCAAANTCGCTCATCAGTTGCAGGATACTGTAAAAGACGGTAGTGCTTAACACCTGACCGCTTGTGATGCGTGACGGGTCTTTGGAGTGTATCAATTCCTGCGATTCGGGAGGCATACACCAGTCGCCGTACGTATCTTTCATCAGGATGTAATCTTTCATCTGGGTATCAATCTGGTGTTGCACCCACTGTTTCATGGCAGGGTAATGGCGTTGGATAGCCGAGATATCGCCAAANTGCCTGTATAACATGGCGGAAATATAGAAAAAGGCGGAAGGCCAGGTCACATCGTCATTATAGATTGTCCAGAAACGCGGNGAGACNACCGAGATACTGCCGTTTTCGTTCATGGAGTCTTCAATATCTTTCATCCATTTATTATATAAAAGNGCATTGCCAAAGATGAAACTCTCGCCGTGNGCGCCNGTGGCACGGTCGCCCAACCAGCCCAACCGCTCATCGCGTTGNGGACAATCAGTCGGCATGCCCCTGTAATTACTGCGTATTCCCCAATATGCGTTTTTGTATATTTGGTTAACCAACTCATCCGATGTCTCAAATGTGCCGATGGTCGGCATATTGTCATAAATCACTTTACCGGTGAAATCAGCTGTTTCAGGTTGATAGTCCAATCCGGAAATCTCCACAAAACGGAAACCGTGATACACAAACATCGGCTCCCACGCAAAGGCNCCGTCTTCGGCAGGCGTGTAGATATCNGTCACTAAAGCGCCGCGNATATTATCCAAATAGATGGCTGTATCGTTGTCTTTCAACAATTCNGCAAAGCGCAGGCGGATAGGGCTTTCTTTTTTGCCTTTCAAGTTGATTTGTAACCATCCGACCATGTTTTGTCCCATATCCACGATATACTTTTCTCCTTCTATNGCTTTAATTGATACAGGTTTAATTTCTTCCATCACCTTGATATTATCAGAAGGTTGCGCTATCAGTGCACCGCCGGGTTCTTCCATCAAATCGGTTTTCTGCCATTGAGAGGTATTGTAGTCGGCTTCAGTCCATCGACCAAGTTCTTTCCGGGCATCATATTCTTCGCCGTCAAATTCGTTATTGGCAATGATAGGGCCATTGTTTGTAGCCATCCACGAGTCGTTGGTCACGATGAAATCGCGTTGTCCGTTCTCATATTCAATGTTGATTTGGGCAATGAGGCGCGGTAATCCAAACCCGACCATCCCACGTTGGCGCATGGTCAGGTAGCGTCCGTTCCCCAACGCGACACCGATGGCATTTTGTCCCGTTTGCAGTAACGAAGTGACATCATACGTATTGTAATAAACGGTTGTAGTGTATAAGGTCGGCAGTGGGGCGAAGACATCGTCGCCCACCTGTTGCCCGTTCAGGTAACAGACCGCTGAGCCAACGCCTGAAATGTATAACATGGCTTGCTTCACTTGTTGAGCTACGGCGAAATCTTTTCTCAAATAACGTGCCGGTAGCCGTGTCCGTCCTTGTTCGTCGTACCTGATATTGTCCGGGTCGTTGATTCCTATCCATTGTGCTTTCCAGTCGGATGCATTCAATAGCCCCATCGACCATTTGGCCTGCCCGCTTCGCACATCGTTTCCATAGTTTGTCCAAACAGTAACTCTCCAAAAACAGGTTTGTCCCGACTCCAATGGTTTGCCTGCATACGGCACGAAAAGAGACAGGTCAGAATCAACTTTCCCTGAATTCCACAACAGGTTCTTCCCTGTTTTCAAGTCTTCCGGCGAAGTGGCTACTTCAATTTGGTAAGCCGTTTGCATTACATTCGGCGTGTTTGTGCTAATCTGCCAAGAAAATCGAGGGTTGGTAACTCCGATTCCATCGGGATTTTTACGCATCTCGACTAACAGTTCGATAACTTGCATTTGGTTTGACATTTTGCATCCCATCATCAAACATAATGGGAGAATCAAAAAAAACAGCTGTATTCGTTTCATGATATAATGGATTAAATAATTAACGTATCACAATTTTCAGTACAATACCCTCTATCCGAACAATATAGTATCCTTTAGGGAGCAAAATGGGGTACTCACCCGATGGTTGTTTCATTTCAATCTCCTTCACCTTGCTCCCTACGATATTGTAGATTTCTAATTTACTGTTGACAGTCGCGTTAGATATTTTTATCAGGGTGTCGGCATAAGTTACCTTGACTGAATTATCAACCGGCTGTGTTGTCACAGCAGAGATCGTATTGACCTGCTGAGCCTGTGTCCTAAAGAAGAGTAAACCCGTACAACACAGCAAAATACCTATCAGTCTATTCATCTGTTTGTTGTTTATGATGACAACTATATATAATTTGACACCGTCAAAGATAGCTATTTTTTCGGATACGCAAAAAAAATATTATCTTTACAGCCTAAATAAAAAAAATAAGGTAGGGTAAAACCTTGTTTGTGCGGTATTATTAAATAGAACTAATAAAATGCAATAAATATGAAGACTGTAACAAAAATTTTTCTTGTTTTAACAATATTATGGGGCGCATCTTGCAGCGATACAGTACGTGATACCGTTACATATACGGCCAATGTACCTGTATACCTGAGCAAAGACGAATTCAAGGCTGCCACCAAAGTGGAAACAACACGTCCGCTGACTAATCCCGGCAAAATTTGTTTGTATGGCAACTATTTGTTTATTAACGAAATAGGAGAGGGGGTACATGTGATTGATAATTCCAATCCGGCATTACCCCGTAATGTGGCGTTTATTGAAATCATAGGTAACATTGATATTGCGGCCAAAGACGGTATCTTGTATGCCGATAATTTGGTTGATTTGTTGTTGTTTGACATTTCCAACCCTCAAAACCCCAATTTGAAAACCCGGGTGGAAGATGCGTTTAAGGGTGTATTACCGGCTACCAACAATGACTATCCCGTCAGTAAGATTGATCTCGATGACAAAGTGATCGTGGGGTGGAAACAGGAAGTCATCACAGAAGATGTCGAGACCTACTACTATCCGATGAGGTATGATTATTACATGTTAAGTGAGGCAAAAACGTCTTCATGGGCAACGGCTAATACGGCGTTGGCAGGGTCGAGAATCACAGGTGTCAATGGTTCAATGTCGCGTTTTGCCATCTCCGGCGAGTATTTATATGCCATTTATATTCAAAATGTCTTCTACCAGCAACCTTCTTACAGTTCGTATATAGCAGGGCCATCAGGTATTCTCAAAATATTTAATATCGAAAACGAACAAATCGAATTAACAAATTCCATGTATATCAGCACCGAAGTTGAAACATTGTTTCCCTACAAAGATTATTTATTTATGGGGATGTCGAACGGGATGCAGATCTATTCGATTGAGAATCCCTCCTATCCGACTTATGTGGCGGCTACGTGGCATTTCTGGGGGTGCGACCCGGTTGTGGTCAGTGATGATTATGCGTATGTGACGGTGCGTTCGACCAATGCATGTGGACAGAGCGGGAATTTACTGCAAGTGATTGATATCAGGAATATTGTTCAACCTCAGGTGGTTTCGGAGTTTGCGATGCAGGAGCCGTTTGGATTGGGGATTGATGACAACAAACTCTTTATTTGCGACAACGGATTGAAGGTGTACGATGCCACTGTTCCAACTTCGGTTGGGAGTAAGTTGTTGTTTTCGACTACCGACTTTACAGGCTTCGACCTGATACCTTACGGTGGTTTGCTATTGGTTATCGGCGGAGACGGGCTTTACCAGTATAGTTATTCGGATAAGCAACTGATGCGGTTGAGCGTTATTCCTGTTGCGAAATGAATATTTAAAAATTAAACAACAGATTATGAAAAAGATAACGATACTTATGCTGTATTTACTTTTTGCAGCAGGCTTATGGGCGCAAACAGAGGTGCAACAAATTCGGAAACTAAGTTACTTCAACCAGACGCAAGTCGCATTATTAATAGGTGAAGAAAGTGAAGATCAGACGCGGAAAGCATTGATCCCCTCGTTTCAAACCGTCAATGGAATACGTATCGGAGAAAATTGGGGACTTGGCATAGGACTTGGGGTCGAACCTTATGAGTATGTGGCTTTTCCGGTATTTTTCAGCAGTTACTATTTCTTTAATGCTGAAAAGGCATCTCCCTATTTTGCGTTCAAAGGAGGGTATTCCTTTGCCAACAGTCATAAAAATCTCAATTATTATTATAATGGAAAGTACGACAACAAAGGAGGTTGGATGTTCAACCCGGAAATAGGGATCCGTTTTAAAGCGTCAACCTTTGAAATCACATTAAGCAGCGGTTACAGGTTTCAACGCCTGAACAGTAATATTACCCAGGATGGATCACTGTATACCTATAACAGGCGGGTAGATTACAAACGTGTCTCGTTTGCGTTAGGGATTATGTTTTAAAACGGTCTACTTCCTGATACCCAATTCCTTGATTATTTTGCGATAGCGCTCGATGTCAATCCGGATGAGATAATCCAATAAACGGCGGCGTTTGCCTACCATGATTTTAAGCGCCAACTCTGTGTTGTAGTCCTTTTTATTGACTTTCAGATGTTCGGTTAGGTGATTGATGCGATACGTAAACAATGCAATCTGGCTTTCTGCNGAGCCGGTGTCGGTTTGAGATTTTCCGTACTTACCGAAAAGTTCTTCTTTCTTGGTTGAATCTAAATACATGTTGCTACTTTGAATAAATTAATACCATATTATTTAAGCGGCTGCAAAGATAGGAATTATTTTTTGTTTTGCAATGATTTGCAAAACAAAAAAAATAATTATCGCGCTAATGTGAAATCCAACTGTTTCTTTGCTAAGTTTGCATGGACAACCTTGATGGTAAGCGGTTCGCCTAACCGGTAGATCCGTTTGCGTCTGTAGCCGGTAAGGCAATAGTTTTTCTCATCAAATTCGTAATAATCGTCGTCCAAATCGCGTACCGAGATTAATCCTTCACATTTATTTTCGTTCAGTTCGACATAAAGCCCCCATTCCGTCACGCCCGATATGATGCCATCGAAGGTTTTGCCTATCTTATCGCTCATAAACTCCACCTGTTTGTATTTGATGGATGCACGTTCGGCATTGGAGGCTAATTGCTCCATAGCGGAAGTGTGGTCGCATTGGTCTTCATATTTTTCTTTCGACACGCTTTTCCCACCGGATAAGTAATAATCCAATAAACGGTGTACCATCATATCGGGATAACGGCGTATCGGAGAGGTGAAATGCGTATAATGGCTGAAAGCCAATCCGTAGTGGCCGATATTGTCGGTCGAATAACGNGCTTTTTGCAGCGAACGCAACGCTAATGTCTCTATCAGGTTTTCTTCGGGCTTTCCCTTGGCCNTATCCAACAGGCTGTTGATGCTTTTGGTGACTTCCGTTTGACTACCTGAGGTTCTTAATTTATATCCGAAACGGCGAATAAATGTCGCGAAATTTTCCATTTTCCCCGGATCGGGAGCTTCATGGATGCGGTAGACAAATGTCTTTTCCTTTTTCCCTTTATCCGGCTTGCCGATGGATTCGGCTACTGTCTGGTTGGCAAGTAACATAAACTCCTCAACAAGATGATTGGCTTCCGTCGATTCCCTGAAATAGACGCTCAAAGGCTTTCCTTTGGTATCCAGATCGAATTTGACTTCGAAACGGTCGAAGTCAATTGCTCCTTTTTCAAACCGTTTCGCTCGCAATTGTTTGGCTAATTCATTGAATGTCAGTATTTCATATTTCAAGTCACCTTCCTGCCCTTCAATAATGTCCTGCACTTCTTCGTACGTAAACCGGCGATCGCTTCGGATCATTGTCCGGCCAATGCGGTAAGATAACAATTCAACCTGCGCATTGAGTTCAACAATAACCGAGAAGCATCGTTTGTCTTCATTCGGACGCAACGAACACAACGCATTGCACAACCGTTCAGGCAGCATCGGAATTGTCCGGTCGACTAAATAAACGGAGGTTGCACGTTTGTACGCCTCTTTATCAATGATGCTGTCAGGTTTAACATAGTACGTTACATCTGCAATATGAATTCCGACTTCCCAATTTCCATGGGCTGTTTGGCGTATGGAAAGGGCATCATCGAAGTCTTTGGCATCCGATGGGTCGATGGTAAAGGTAGGGACTTCGCGAAAGTCTTCACGAGCAGCGAAGTCTCTTTCCGTCATATCAGCCGAAATTTGTCCGGCTGCTTCTTCTACATTGGGAGGAAACATGTTGGAAAGTCCGAACTCCTCCATGATGGCATGTGTCTCGGTCTCGTTCCGTCGCTTCTTTTTCGTTTCTTTTGCTCTCTTTTTTGGCATATGAATAATCTAACCCTAACAGGGTTTTTAACCCTGTTAGGGTTTATCAACCGTTTTATTACACATCACATATCCGGATACATTTTTCCAACGAAGCGATTTTATCCTCTTGTTTGGGGACAAACTCCTGGCCTACAAATCCTTTGTATCCAACATCCACAAGCGCTTGCATGATGGCAGGATAATAAAGTTCCTGTGTCTCGTCGATTTCGTTACGTCCGGGATTTCCGCCTGTATGGACATGTGAAAAATATTGATGGTATTTGTTGATGTTATTGATGATATCACCTTCCATGATTTGCATGTGATAGATGTCATACAGTAGTTTGAGGTTTGGCGAACCCACCCGCCTGCATAGTTCGGCACCCCAGTAAGTACGGCTGCATAAATAATCACGGTGACCGTTGGTGTTCAGCAATTCCATCGTTAAGACGACATTGTATTTTTCGGCAGTGGGCGTAATGCGTTTCAGTCCTCTTTCGCAGTTTTCCCATCCCTGCAAATCTGTNACGCCATCACGTCTGCCTGAAAAGCAAATCAAGTTGGTCAGCCCTGCCTCCGCAACCATCGGGATTACTTTTTCGTAACTCTCAACAAGTTCATCATGCAGGCGGGGATTATTAAAACCATCGTTGATTCCTTTACCTGCTCCTTGGGCCATTGCAACGGTTAAACCGTGTGATAGAACGACCGGCCAGTCTTGAGGGTCTAATAACTCGACCGACTCTATGCCGATGTTTTTGCATATCACACAAAATTCGTCTAAAGGAATATTGCCAAAGCACCATTTGCTGACCGAATGGCGGATATTTCCTTTCAACGGCGCTTTGGCTTGTGTTCGTGCCTGATTGACAGAGGCCTGCAATCCTGTTGTCGCTAATACGGCGCCCCCGGCAATTGCTGTTTTGAGGGCGTCTCTTCTTGAAATGTGTTTCATACGTTAATTATTTATATGTTTATAATAAGTTTGTTTTATTTTTCTGCCGCTACCGATTTCCATGTATATGCCGCAAGGGAACCTCCGATCAATGGCGCTACGATAAATATCCACAGATTGATAAGCGCTGTCATCGAACCGTTGAACGCTTCAAAGATAGCCGGACCAATACTACGTGCCGGGTTCACCGATGTTCCGGTAATCGGAATACATACAATATGGACGAGGATTAATGTCAAGCCGATGGCTAATCCGGCCGGTTTGCCGGCTCCCCATTTGCTATCTGTCGTACCGAGCACAACAAGCACAAAGACAAATGTGAATATCACCTCGGCGGCAAATGCACTACCGATTGTGTGTCCGGGTTGTATGCCATTGGCTCCCGTCAACGTGGCGCTTTCGAACGAACAACAACACGTTAATTTGACCAACAGGAAAAGAATCGCCGAACCGATAATGGCGCCCAGTACCTGAAAAATCATATACATACCGGCATCTTTTCCATTAATTCTGCCTGATAACAAGCACCCAAGCGTGATGGCCGGGTTGATATGGCAACCCGATATTCCGCCGATTGTATAGGCCATCGCAACTACTGCCAATCCAAATGCAATAGCAACCATCAAAACCTGCGCAGGAGTACCAACCCCATTGTTAAAGATTGCACTTCCGCAACCCATCAATACAAGAACCATTGTTCCAATCATTTCTGCTACATACTTCTTCATAATACCTGATTTTTAAAAATTAGACGATGCGAAAGTACGGATTTTTTTTGAAACACACAATTTTTTCTTGAAGTTTCTCTCAATTCCTCCGTCCTTGTGACATTAAAAAAATGTAAAAAATGTGATATACACCACAAAATGTTACTACTTTTGCTGTCAATATGTTGGAGGATTAGAAAATTATCATGCGAACCCTGATTCAATTCTTAGCGCAACCCTTTCCTTATTTTCAACAGAAATGGCAAATGGTTTTGATCACTGCTTTAAGCGTATCCATCGTACTGACCGGTGTTCAGTATATGGGTGCGGAATATTCATATTAATCGAAGGAAAAATGAAAATCAGACGCTTTATTCCATTATTTATTGGCCTTTTAATAGGCTTTTCGCTCTACTTTTCGGTAGGTTGGTGGGGATTCCTGATTATCTTCCCCTGGATTGGAGGTTGGATTACCATCGGCAGTTTAATTGCGNTNAAACGNAAAGGAAAGGCAAAGGACTTGGGGCGCAGAATCAGTATTTTAATGATTTCACCTGTGTTCCTTATCTTCTTAGGTGTGATGCAACGGGAAAATCTGCAAATCGAAGAAACGGTTTTTTATACGCTGCTCTTTATTTCAAGTGGCATATTTACCCGCGTGTTAATACATTACGCAATAGCAAAGATAATCGGACCATTCATTTGGGGACGTGGTTTTTGCGGATGGGCATGTTGGACAGCCGCCATATTGGAATGGTTGCCTATCAAAGAAAATGACGTTATTCCCGTAAAATACACCCGAATCCGGTATGTAGTCTTCGTCGTATCTATTGTTGTTCCGATTCTGTTTGTTCTATTGGGATATGACTGGTACTCAAATCATATTTACGAAGATGGAAAGATTTTTCAGACAGGAAAACCCGGCGCATTGATTTGGTTTCTTGCCGGTAACGGAATTTACTATCTTGTTGCCATTGGGTTGGCATTCAAATTCAAAAAGAAAAGGGCGTTTTGCAAGATTGCATGTCCCGTATCATTGGTAATGAAAGCTCAAACCTCAATTGCGTTAGTAAAGAAAAGACCTAATGGGAACAAATGTATATCCTGTAAGGCATGTAATGTCCATTGTCCGATGGATGTGGATGTAATGAGTTATATCTCGGCAGGGAAAAAAATAAGTTCAAGCGAATGTGTCTTATGCGGAAAATGCAGCCATGTATGTCCGCAAAAAGCCATCAGATGAATTATTTAATGGTCTTCTTCTTTTTTCAACTCCTCCAGCAATCCTTCACAGGCATCTTCGAGCAGGTCGAGTACGAGTTCGAAGCCTGAAGACCCGCCATAATAAGGGTCGGGAACACTATTGACTTTATGTTCCTTGCAAAAATCAGTCATCAGGCGGACCTTATGCAGTGCATTAACGCCGTATGCCTTCGCTTGCAGGAACACGATATTATCCTCATCCATTCCGATGATAAGGTCGAATTGTTCGAAATCTTCGCGCGTGACAGGTCTTGAGCGCGAAGTCAGGTTATACCCCCTTCGCGAGGCATGTTTGCGCATCCTGGCATCAGCCATTTCTCCTTGGTGCCAGGCATAAAGTCCGGCGGAATCAATATGGAAAAAATCTTCCAACCCATGTTGCTTTACTTTTTCCTTCATTACGCCTTCAGCGGCCGGAGACCGGCAAATATTGCCCATACACACAAAAAGGATTTTGTTCATTTGTTTCATAATCGTTTATTTTTAGCCATTTCCAATGCATGCGTGGTAATGTAATATTTGGCAATCATATTGGGTATTTCCCATTCGGGCAACGCTCCTTCCGAAAGGTATAACAAAAAGTTTTCCGTCACCTGCCCGAAATGAGCTTCATGTCCGTTATGGTATGATTCAGGTACTTCGACTTTCCATGTGCCTCCATCTTGTTTGGTTAAGGTTACTCCCGGATATTTGGCTGTGATTGTTTGCAGCGCTTCGGCCAGTTCATGCTCAAAAGCAGCCGGTTCGATACCTTCGACAGGTTTGATGGTTAGCACCGGTATATATCCCTGTTCCTTTCCCTGTTCGATAATCAGGTGTGACTTACTGCCTTTCATAATCGAATAGTGGGTGTCCCCGCCTCCTTCGGGATAGGTATAGTTCCAAATCACGGACACTTTGGCATACAGGTTTTTGAGTTTGTAGGTGATATCGCCGTTCGAATATACATGTAGGATATTGTCGCGTACATCTTTTTGCAAAAAATCGGGAAATGTATCATAACCCGTCACGGTCTGAAATTCGGATAGTGTCATGGGCGTATCCCACGAATTGGCATCTACCAACTCCACATCTTTGGTATAGTCGATGATTTGTTCCGGAAAACATTCCCACTGGACAAGGTCTACCAGATGGGTGGTCACATCGACAACACCTGTTCCCTGCTGTTCGACATCGAAAAACCATGCCGGCCTGAGCAACGGATTGCCTGAAACGGTTTTCAAGAAATGATGCACACTTTCCTTCAGGATGCCCGGATTGTCAGGCGTACCGGATTGTTGCTCGCCATAGACACCGGGAATCAGCGAGAATTCTTTTTGAAGCTTGGTTGTAATCTCAAACCGCTCGGTCATGATATCATAAAGCAACACCCCTTCGCGGCGGGCGATTTCAAAACATTCCTGCAACGCCTTGAATCCTTCTACATTGATTGCCATCGGTTTATCAGCCAGCACATTCAATCCGGCCGACAGCGTAGCTTTGAGATAAACCACCCTTTTGCCGTTATTGCCGGCCGTTACCATGACGTTTCCCTTTTTGTCGCGCAACATCTGTGCTAAAAAATCAGCTCCGGTGTACACGATTTCATTCCATTCGGTAGGTGTCTCATTACGGGTATTATACCCTTCGATGCGTTTCAGATGTTCTTCAACATCCTGCCCTTCAGGCGCATAAACGTACACATCCTTGCAGACTTGGGGATAAGAGATTTTTTGAACCAAAGCTGCATGGAAATGTCCGGGATCAAGTGTAATCAGCCTGACCTCACAATCAGTGTCCGGGTTAACCGACTGAGCTGATTTTGTGCCGCACGACACATTGGTAAGCATTATTGCCATTGTGATGTAAATGAGTTGTTTCATACGTCGGATATTATTTTTGTTTTGTTGTTATAGGACAAAAAAGAGCCAATCTTGCTTTTTTGTTGTAAGCCTGTGGCGAAAGCACAATAGCGGGTCTTTTACCCTGTTGTTCATGTCCTGTCTGCGGTGTAAAATCTAACCACACGATATCTCCACGGTCAGGTATATAATTCATAATTACCATATTTCATTTCCTATGGGTGTTCCTGTTTCGATACAATGATGAATGTTATCTTCCGTAATTTCACACAGCATGTCGTTCAGGCAATATGAAACATTCGCTTTGGTGGGTTCGATAATTATCCTGCTCCCATTTTCATGTACATTAACATAGATACCTTCTTTCAAAGACAATCCCTTGGCAATTACTGTTGGAATATTTATCCCTAAATCATTACCCCATTTTTGTATTTTTATTCTTGCTTCCATTTTACAATATTCTTAAGAACGTGCAAAGATACTATTTCTTTTATAAATATTTAAACCTGAATAAACAAATTTTATCCGACGATACTTTTCGGGAAAATAAATATTGAAACATTTCGCAGAGTCACAGAGAACACAGCGTTTCACAGAGAGACAGCGATAATTTGAAATAAGCATTTTGAAACAATCTGTCTTGATTTTTTGCAATATTCGGGACAAAAAATGATATAATATATGTATAAAACTATTGAATATGAGATTATTAAGAAAATAAAAAAAGTCAGGAGGGGTACGCTTTTTTCGGTCGATGTTTTTTCTTCTATTTGAATGAAAAAAAAACGTACTTGGAACACGATTTGCGTATTGCGCCTGAGTGGATTAAGGGTATCATAAGAAGTTCACTCGAAAAAATGAATAATCATGAATTCCGAAAATAGTTTCACGAGATTTCCCGCAGTAAACAAAATCAATTTATATCAAAACAATCTTATGTGTTTCAATCGTTCCATTCCCTAAATCAATTTGAAGCAGATAAATTCCTGCAGGCAAATAATTGAAATCAAGCGTACCGCCTGAGGAGTAAATTTGTCCTGAAGCCACCGGTATGCCTGTCATCAGATACAACAGCCTCCAGATGACTAACTGTTTTGCAACAAAGAAACCAGGATCAAACGAAACATCAACCAACTTTCCACTGACACGGACAGAAGATATGAAAGACGGTAAACGCGACCCTAATTGCACAGTTGTATAAGTTCCTGGAGTAATACATGAAGCCGTAGAACGAACCCCAACGGTATATGGGCCTGAAGTAGGGAATGTGATTACATTAGTATGTCTCCAAGCCGATTGAATAACTCCTGACGATGGCGAAACTATCCATTCGTAGTCTCCTTCAGATGAAGAAAAATTCGGAGAAGCTTCAAAAGATATGGTTGCACCCGGATAGACATTATATGAACTTGCATTCAACGAAGTAATATAGCGAGCACCGACTGCTACGTTTTTGGAAAGATTGTATGTTACCCCTCCCATAGTATAAGTTGCATTAATTGTACCGCTTTGTGAAGTACCGGACGAAGCTTTACTTACAGTTATGGTGTGCGTGCCTGATCCAATTATAATTTGCAAATTCGAAGAGACAGACCAGGAAACTGATGGAGCCGGTACGTAAAATAACACATTACCTGAGCAGGGCACCAAATCATTACCAGAAATAGCATGTACAATTACATTTTGTAAAATTGGGGTATTTGCAATAAAGTCTCGCATGCGTTCTTTTTGAAGCGTAGTAAACATATTTCTACATGTATGCTCCGAATATGCCATATAATTCTTCGAATCTGGAACATAAAATTGATTATTAGCATCTACTAAGTTTCCGCCTGAATAATTACAACCAATCCATAGATTGGGATCTGCCGGAGTATCAGAAATATAGTCACCGCAAGTAGCAGCATTGCTGCCATTGACAAGTTCTGTACATTGTTGATCATCTCCACCTAATTCATTAACTGTTCCATGATGGGTATGATATAGACCCAAACAATGACCCATTTCGTGAGATAAAGTAGTTGTATTATATCGGTTTCCATGTACAATAAAAGATGTGGATGGGATTCCGAACGGGGCTACTCCACTCGTCATCCCCATGGTTGTTGTCCCTAATATATAAACATCTATTGCATTAGTATGTGAATTGACGGAACATAATGATTCATATTGAAATTGCGTAATAATATTATAGAAAGCATCATTATCAATAAAATCAAATCCATCCGATTGAAATTGTATCCCTGAACTCAAAAAATCAGAATTAAGCTTGGAAATCATCGTACTTATGATATTTGATCCCAAACCATTTCCGCCGCTACTCCGAACAATATGAAAAAAAACACGTACCGTATATNATGAAGGGATATTTGATGTTGAACGAAGAGAAGGATTAAACAACCATGCAGGTGGCGCAGTTGAAGGAGTATAACATTCCTGTGCATACACAATCATGTTTGCAATAAACAAACAGAATGAAATCGCTAAAAGTTTAATTATTTTCATGATTTTTTGTTTTTTGATTGGTTAGTAAAAAAATAAATTTATAGTTGGATTTATCAATTTGATTTGCAGGATTTATGCTGATAAAATCAGGAAAGATATTTGCAATAAAGATACTGAATGAAGTTTGATCTAACAGCGTTCCTTCACCGAATTTATAGGAAAATGCAAACTGAAAACACAAAAAGTCCTTTGTGATTTCAAAACAAGATTGCATTGATTCAAGTAAATCCCATACATTTTGTATATCTGTCCCATCATTGAAAAAACGAAATGCTCCGCAAGGTTTTGTACTTACTTTGAGTTGAGTCCCTTTTACCCCGTTTTCTATTTGAAGGGAAACATGTATCCTGGCGCTGTTAAAAAATTCATCTGATTCATTAAAGCCACCAAAATCTATAACGGAACAATTCATCCTATTGTCTTCAATATCCATGATAGAAAATGTATATAGCTGACCATCATAAGTACACTCTTTCACTTCGCCATATTTTAATTCAAAAACATCTTCCACCTGTTCAATAGACAATGGAAGAACACCTTGCTGATGATCTTCCGAGTTTATATCCAACTCATTATGACAGGCAATGCCGGATATAATCCACACAAGAAATAAAAGAACAGTATATTTTTTCGAACTTTTCATTAAATTTAATTATAATCCATTAAGCTGTACCATAGTTGGCATTCAATTATGTCACAAAAATATGACTTTAAACCTGAATAAACAAATTTGGTTAAGAAAAAGGATAAAAATTCTTAAAAANGATGGCGGTTTCTGTTTTTTCTTTACTTTTGTGGCTTAAATGCAGCTAAATATTAAGAAAATAAGTAAAAAGATTATNCGTCAGCCGGTATTTGTTCATTTCATATCGGCCTTCATCGTTTTTTGCATCTTCATCTTTTTGGTTTTAAAAGGATTGAATGTTTATACCCGCCATAATCAAGCCATTCTTATTCCCGATGTCAAAGGATTATTGATGGAAGAAGCCTCTGTATTCCTGGAAAATAAGGGATTGCGTTATANNGTGNTTGATTCCGTATATACCAAAGATGTAAAACCCGGAGGGATTCAGGAGATTATCCCNGCGATCGGTTCGAAGGTGAAGAAAGGCCGCATCCTGTTTATCACGATCAATGCACATACAGCCCAAATGGCTGCAATCCCGGATATTATTGACCAATCGTTNCGGCAGGGCGAGGCGCTTATCAAAGTGCAGGGTTTTACTTCTGTTGAAATCAAATATGTGAACGGNCCNTACAGGGATTTGATTATCGGAGTGGAATATCAGGGCAATGACTTGAATCCNGGCGAATTAGTCCCACTTTCGGCAGCTTTGATATTGAAGGTGGGCGATGGCGGCAGAATAGTCGAAAGCGAATCTGATTTGACTCAGGCAGGAAATACGGAAACCGATGAATAAAGATTTTTTATCTTTAAATCTTTAAATTTTTAAATCTTTAAATATTTATATCTCATTATTCCTGCTTCCAATGAACGAAATCAATACATTAACAGCCAATCTATCCGTTGATACACTTGACTCCGACGAAGATATAATCGAAGAACAGCCTCTCTATGAACATTTCAGATTTACCGCCGACAGAAACCAATCCCTGATACGCATAGATAAGTTCCTGTTAGACAGATTAATGGGTGTTAGCCGCAACCGCATACAGCTGGCAGCCGAAGCCAATTGTATCCTTGTCAACGACAAACCGGTCAAAAGCAACTACCGCATCAAACCGTTCGACGTAGTTTCGATTGTTATGGATCGTCCGCGAATCGAATTTGAGGTAATNCCTGAAGATATTCCCTTAACCATTGTTTATGAAGATGATGATTTATTGGTGGTNAATAAACCGGCCGGCTTGGTGGTTCATCCCGGACATGGGAATTACACCGGAACACTTGTCAACGGTTTGGCATGGCANNTGAAAGATGATCCGTATTTTGACCCTTCCGATTCGAGGGTCGGACTGATCCATCGCATCGATAAAGACACCTCCGGACTGTTAGTGATTGCCAAAAGACCTGAAGCCAAGACAAATCTCAGCGGACAGTTTTACCAAAAAACGACACATCGCCAATACGTCGCTTTGGTTTGGGGTATTGTCAAAGATGATACCGGAACGATCGAAGGAAACGTTGGGCGCGACCCGCGCGACCGGTTGACGATGACGGTCTTCCCTGACGGAGAACAGGGAAAACCGGCGATTACCCATTACACGGTACTACAACGGTTAGGGTATGTGACGTTGTTAACATGCCGGTTGGAAACGGGACGTACACATCAAATTCGCGTCCACACCAAATATATCGGGCATCCCGTTTTTAATGACGCCCGCTATGGAGGCGACAGGATACTGAAAGGACAAAACTTTTCGAAATACAAACAGTTTGTACAAAATTGTTTCGATATATGCCCGCATCAGGCGCTACATGCCAAGACATTAGGTTTCGTTCACCCAACAACCGGAAAGGAAATGTTCATTGACTCCGAACTGCCTGATGATATGCAACTGTTGATAAC
>JGI24702J35022_10001108_pt1 | contig 16751 bp, 12 predicted proteins | sample TergutTh196P4_FD_35022 | JGI IMG/M metagenome (IMG submission 35022)
GTCGAGCTGCCGCTCAACGTAATGCTTGACTGCTTCAGATGGCTGCTCATCAGGCCACCAACCCCAATTGTTCGACAAACGATAATCCTTGTCAACGCTATTAGCGCCGCCAATTACGATACATTTTTTGCCACTTAACTCAAAGACTTCTCCATCCTTGGCGAACAGCAAATTTGGAAATTCATGCTCCACATATACTGTCCCACCGCACCACTGCACTTCTTCGTATAACCCCAAGGATTCCGGGCGTCGTTCATGGTTGCCATGGATGCAAAACAGAGTTATTGGAAGCCCGGCAAGAACATGCTTTAACATCAGGTCTTTTTTTCCGCCATAGTAGTTGATCCCTGCATCGCCAAGGATAATCAGCACGTCGCCTATTGTTGTTTCGAGTTTATCGCACAGAGCACCGACACGGCGAAAATCTCCATGCGTATCACCTGTTATGATGAACATCCCTCGCCTACCTTTGCACTAATTCCAAAAACAATTCATTAAGCTTATGCCAATCCGCTTTTCGCTCTTTTGGCATAGCGTCAACCGTAGCTTTCAGCGACGCAAGGTTTATCTCGATATAGTCGTTTAGTTCGTCTATCCGATCTCCCTCGCCCATTTCAGATGTATGGGCTTTTTGCTCGAGCAAGTTTGATATGATCGGGCGCATTTCTTCTTCAAGCTCCGCTTCGACCAATTCCGAAAACAGCATTGGCGGTGTGCATTTCTTATCAAGGATCCACTTGCAGGCAAGCAACGGGCGGACAACATAGAAATACTTCTTCAGCTTCACAGAATCGCCTTTCAAGAATTCCCTATAATTTCCCATCGCAGTGCCGAGATAGTGGTAAAGCCCCGACTTGGCTTGGAAATAATTGTCAATTTCCTTCCGCACAGACTCCCATTCTTTGGTCGTCTTATATATCATCGGCGAGTTGTTCCACTCGAACAGCGTCGGATTTGAGCTGTGCAGCAGCCGGAGGGTTTTATCGAGATCCCATCCATTTATATCAAGCATACCATTAAGCGGATACTCTATCACGTCCCTGGTCCTGTCAAGCCGCAAATAGTACTCTATCGGGCGTATATAGATAAACCTCACGTCATAATCGGAATCGGGTGAAGCAAACCCCCATGCCCGGCTGCCGGATTCCACTGCATGAATAATGCGTATGTTTTCATTTTTCTCTATTTCAGCCAGATTCGCGGTTATTATTTCGAACAAAGGGAAATCTCCTTTACAAATCAACTAGTCATCGTCCCATTCGTCTCCATCATTCTCGTCCCAGTCATCGTCCTCCTCTGTGATTTCGTTATAAATGAAAAAGTCTATTGGGTCAAACGGATCAATTGCCATGATTGAACCTCCCTTTTTGCTATTATTGATTAAACAGATAAAATCCGAGTCGATTACGCAGGGATTTGAAAACCGATAGTTTTGCGGTTATTTCCGAACAGAGCAGCTAAATCTTTCTCCGCAAACGTCTCTTGAATATCTGGCTCGGTAATCGTATTATCAGAAGCCCTGAATGAACACAGTGATGTCGCATACAAGCAGAATCGGCTTTTCGTTAACGAATACCCTCTATTCGCCAAACTTGCGCATACATTAAAGATTGCGTGTTGTATATCCAGTTGCGTCCGGAAATTCAAGATTTATATGTTCACTTTATCTGGATTATCAGTCAACGCCTAATGCTTTGAATACTGCCTCTTGCGCTGTCGTATAGAATATCAGGCTGAACGCTCCGACCAAATCGGAGGGAACCTTCCCTAATTCCGCTGCCGATGTAATTGGTAACAAAACTTTTTTTGCTCCGCTGTCAAGACAGACCTGCATAACGTTGGCGAGTTCCTCCACCTTGATTAAGGTGCCGCCTATGCTGATTTCACCCAACACGGCTGTACTTGACAGTAAAGGTTTATTCAAGGCTATGGAGCAAATTGCGATGAGCGTTGGCAAGCCAAGATACTTCGTCATGCCGATGCCCTGCATATCTTGGTAATTGATGATATAGTCCTTTGTAGTGGTACTGATATTGCCACTGATGGTTTTCCCATTTGCTTTGAGAAAATTGAAAGCAGTATTGGTTGCTTCACGAGCATCCCGGTCAGAGCCAATGCCAGTCCTGTCAAACTTGCCGTTTCCGGGCAACATCTGTGCTTCAAGCCTGTAGACGCCGATCATACCGGTCTTGCCATGAGATACAGTATAAAGCTGCCCCGGATTGCTGATACCATCCGGTATGAGTTTGCCTCCAGTCTGCTCCGGCGGCGACACGAAATGCTCGTCAAAGGTGTCATTGTCTATGTAGGAAAAGTTCACATCGTAAAACTCCATACCGCCTATTTTCTTTTGCTGTTCTTTGACCCTACGGCGCATTTCCAATGCGAGTTCCAAGATTTCCGCTATTTCTTCTTTTGTGAAAACACCGTCCGGGTATAGCAGTTTGATAAATCCTGACACAGTTTTTCTCACTGCGATAGTGTCGCGTTGATTGAGGTTTGAGCCTAATCGGAAGTATTTGTCCAATACGTCACCAAAAGGTTCTTTCCGCATCTCGCGTAAGAACTCTGAAAGGAAGTCAGTAATGAATCCATAATCGTCGGTGAAAAACTCCGGACGATACTTTGGTATCTCCCATCCGGGAATGTAGCAATGCATACGGTCAAGAAATGCCGTATCATACGCCATTTCTTCTGGGAAAGGTTCAAACAGGTGCGAAGTTTTCAGCAATACGTCCACGCTTTGGTTGATGTTGCCCACAAAAACCATAGAAGCGGTCGCTGCTTTTTCCTCCCGCCCCCTTGAGAAAAAACCCGATGCCATATATCCCTTCATCAACTCTACAACGTCTTTGTCTTTCAGATTCTTCAGTCCGGCGACCTCATCGAAAGCCACGCAATCCCATAACCCCACAAGCCCTATGGTTCTCCTTGTCATGTTATAAAACAGATTCGCCGTGGTGGTCTGCCCACCGGAAACAAGGATGCTATTCGGTGATATTTGCTCGTAGATATGAGACTTTCCCGTGCTGCGCGGACCAAGCTCACAAAGATTGTAGTTATTCTCGATCAGCGGAATGATGCGGGCAAGGAGCAGCCACTTCTCGCGTTCAGTGAACTTATTAGGCTCCATACCTGTCGAGCGAAGCAATACTGATATCCACTCGTCCTTAGTGAAGGCTTTGCGCCCATTTTTAATTTCATCCATATCGACATGGGGCATTTGGATCGGGGTGAGTTTACGTATGAGAATCGGACTTCTCCGCTTCTTGTCTTCTTCTACGAAATCCCATTCCATTTGCACGATACACCAAATACCACCACAGAGCAGACGATCATATTGGGAAACATACTCAGATGCAATGGGAATACCTTTGATAGCAAGATTTGAAAACTCAGCTTCGTATCGGTCTGCTTGAATATTAACCACAACTGTCAGCTTATCAATAACCGTATATGATCCTCGCTCGCGTAAGGCAGAAAGAATCTTCTGTGCCTCGTCAGGTCGGACGAAATTATCCGAAAGGATGCGCTTTACATTGCTCATGCCCTGCTCGATGATTTCCTCGTCATCTGAATTGCAATACTGACCGAGCAGATACTCTAGGACATACACGGGGACGTTAGCGCCCTCGCGGATTTTCTTTGTCAAGTCTTTGCGAACAATCTTCCCATCGAAAAGCTCTCGCAGCTTTTTATTTATCTCGGTATTCGGATCGCTTACCTCGACACCCTCCGAGTTAAGATTGGTACTGATATCATCCTGCATACTACCCTCCTGCTAACCCCTAAATCCCAAATCCTAACACCTATTCAAACATCAAAACCAAAATCATCGGAAAATGCAATATCCATAATAACTTGATGTCTGAATAGCTCTACGCCGCTTTTTGAGTTTACAGCGACAAGCCAATACTTTGTCGATGCGTTGTATTTCTTGTTCTTGAAATTGAACCTCTGGCTGAACATTCTCTTATTCGGGTCGTTGTCTTTTTTGTCCGCTATGTATATTTGTTCGTTGGAGATTTTTTCGTTTTCTTCCGAAATGAAATACAATTTATATTCAGCAGATGTCACCACATCGCTCACCGGTTCCTGCTGGATGAAGTCAAGTTGGGTGATGAGGTTCGTTATCTTCTGCACCATGCTCACCAATGCGATTCTTACAGGCTGCGTATCTACATGGCTCTTTTCCGTCTTAATTCTAATCAGCGGAATAATCATCTCCTGTGGTGACGCGCCGTAGTGGACATAATTTAATCCGCCTTGTGTCTTGAATACATTCGCACCGACAGGCCATGAAACCACTCGTGTATCCTCACCACCGATGACATCAGTTAGGGGAACAGAAGCTACTCCATCCGCATTCAAAGCTTCATCAGCGATGATCGCTCGGCGGCTGGTAAAAGCGCCCTTCATCCCGATGAGGTTGATTTTGTCGCTCTCAGTGAACGAGTCTCGTTTATACAGGAAGCCGTGGTCGGCAGTGACAATGAAGTTATACACATTCCCGCTGCCGGATAGTTTTTTTATCAGGTCGTAAATTTCCTTGACGGCTTCGGCGCAGGCGTTGAATACTTCATCATTGGAAGATGAGCCTCGAACGTCAATATGGTCATGATATACATACACAGCATCCATACCGGTAAAGATTTTACGGAATTCTTCTCGTTTTGTCGGAATTGCATCGGCTCTGATACAGTGGGAGTTGGGTAAAGCCGATTGTAGTATCGTCTCGCGCATTGTAGTCCCATCGCTGGCCTGCCCGTCCACCAACACCTTGCCGGACTCAAGTATTTCCAGCGATTTATGCGGCAGCAGAGCCGCCATTCCAAGCTGGGTATATGTCGGAAGCGCAGCGACCAAATGCTTCATCGTCGCGTCGCAGTTTGGGTCGTGGTCGAGCAAAGCGAATAAGTCCAGAGCCACTTCATAACGCAATGCGTCCGATATGATAACAACGGTCTTTTCTTTTGCGTTTAGTATATGTCTGCTAAAGAACCGCAGTTGGGATGCTTCGCCCTGCATCAGCGCTTTTACATCTAACGCCGCGCTCCAAGCGGGTAGCAGCTTGCCGAGGTATTCATTAGTATATATTTTTTCAACCAGCTCACGGAGCGCATCAAACTCAGATGAGTCTTCCAAACAGTCGAGAGCTGTGTAGAATTTGCGGTAATGAAAGTCGATTTTATGGTCTGTTTTGATATAGCAATCCAGCAGCGTCTTGAAATCGTCCGGGCAGTTATAATGGGCGGCGCTGACAATCCCATATGCCGATTCCAACAGTTTGTAGTACACGGCAAACTTCACGCCGTAGTGCTTTTTCTTCCGTAATTCGCAAATAGCGGTGATACCGAGACCGTTTAAAGCTGCGCCGGTATCTTCGTCTAGCAGACGCTCAACGATCCATTTCAATATGAACTCGTCAAACACAGCGAAAGCATCGCAGTCAAGGATGCTTTCTGGCGTAGTGTTACCCAGCGTGTCACGCACGTTAATCGCCGATGAGATTTGCGCTGCCAGCTCGTCATACTGCGGTCGGTAAACGATGCTGTTCATCAGATTATCCAAAAACGCTATGATGCTGCCGGATTTATACGAGACAAACTCTTTCCATGTCCCCGGCACATCGCCGTGAAGCTGTCTTGCCGTGTAGGTGATGAACAACGTCACCGCCAACCGCATCAGGCTTGGCGAATCAATGTTGTATCCGAATGTCTCCTCGCACAGCTTCCAAAACGCCGGGAGTAAATCGTACTTTTTAAAATCAGCCAGATAGGGATTGTCCTCAAGACCGCCATCGGTCAGCACAACGCGCAGAACTTCATCAATTGATGCCGTGCGGGTCTTGCAAAGGGCACTCAACAGGGCTATCTCTATGGTTTCGTCCGTGAAGTTTTCTATTTCAAAATCATAGAATCGCTGCGTCCTGTCTTTCGCAGCGAAGAACTTTATGTGTTTCTGGATAATCGGCTTATACTTTTCTTCGATCCGTAAGTCTGCTGTCAGCAGAGATGCTCGGTCTGCATAAAAACGACGGGAGTACAGCAGTGTATCTTCAAGGGCGTTACTCCGAGCATCCGGTTTTGGGAACGGGGCGTATATCAAGTAACTGGATTCGGTGTCGTACCGCTCCAGTAGGTATTTCGTCTGAAACATTGAGTCTGGCTCCAGCTTGTGCAGCTTGGCTCCGACGATATCAAGCGTATCTATATCATCGACAAATTCTGCCGCGTCATCGTACCAAAACACGAGCTTACGTGTTTCTCCAACGAATTCAACGTTGAGCTTGTCTGTTATTTGCTTCAGGTCAAGAGTGGGCATAGTTTCACCTACTTATCGTAATACCTTTTAACTGTTCAACTAAAACTTCAAGAGTTGATACTCTATATCCTTTTCCATGCATTTTAACGCACTTTTCAAGATAATTATCTAGGTATTGTGAGTTTTCATTTATTGCCTTCACTAGTTTTTCTGCTAACCAAACATATTTTTCTATTAATTCTGTACTGCTTGCATTTTCAAACGACCGAAGTATGAATTTTCCATACAATGAAATTGGAGATATTATATCCTTTTCATCATTTGCGATTTTTGCTAGGCAGCTCTTAAAGTAATCATATTGATAAAAAGCAGGTTGTTCACATTTTTCTACATAAAGTAGGTATCTACTATTATCCTCAAATGTGTTTATAACCGCCTCTTGGATTAGAATACGTGGATAAACTGCCAACTTGCTTTCTATTTCTACTGCATCTATATAAGCAGGTCCCCATATATTGTTTTCATGATACAAATCACCAAGGGCAATACCGCCTCTTAATGAAAAGCTGGAGGTGTAAAGAATGCTGGTGATGTCGTCTAGTACTGCAAAAAGAGTGTCTGTATTATTCTTATGCGTACTCACAATTATTGAATCCGAAACCCATAGAAATTTTATCTGCAACTCAGTTTGTTTTTCAAGAGAATATTTATCGTTTATGTGATTAAAAATCTGCCGAAAATCAACTGTTAATACATTTCCATTTGCCGAATAGGCAGCATCGATACAACTATTGTATAGTGATGTAGTTGCATTGTCTTTTACTTCGTTCTTAAATCCTAGTATGTCGGCAAACAATACTAGCTGATTTTTCTTAAGACCTAGATACAAGTTTTCTTCCATATCTATTAAATCCTCCCCAACACTTCATGCCGTTTGCTATCGGTATCGGTCTGGAGCTTTTCGTAATTCACTTTAACGCCGTCGTCGAGATCGAGTGCAATCCGGGCGAGGGCAAGGTGGGCGATTTTCTCGTCGTACTCTTTGGCTTCCTTCAACTGCTTGGTCAGCTTCTCCATACGTTTTGTGGCGGTGCTGACTTCGCGGGCATCGCCGGATTTTTCAATGGTCTCGCGCATACGGCTGATTTCGTTCTCATATATGCGCTGGAGCTTGTGCAGATAATCAATCCGCAGCTTGCCGACGGTGTCTTGATTATAACGGTGCAGATAGATGAGTGCCTTGAAACCGTCAGCCTTACCGCTGTCGAATAGCCAGTATATTGGTCGCTTCTGATATATCTTCACATGGTCTTTGAAAAAGTCCTTTAGGAAATAGCCACGGATGACCTCGCGGGCAGATTTTCCCTTGCTACCGAGAGCGTCGGCGATGAAGCGGAGGTTTTCCTCTAGCGTGTCCGAGCCGTAGACTGTGTGGATGAAATCGGCGAAGCGGGTCACAATATCATCATCGGGCATATATTCATCATCGGTGATGGGGATGATGTTGTCACGGTCGGGGATGAAACTACTGTATTTACTTGCGTCCCATTCGCCACCAGCGTAGGCAAGCCCCTCAACATCCAAACTGTACCGCCCGAACATGCAGCCCACGGCATATGAAACAAGACTACGAACCTCACGCTGCAAATCAGCGCGGCGAACGGTAACATCCTTGTCATCAACATCAGGCGTGAGTTCATCCTGCAATCCGTAGATGTCTATGAAGATACGGTTGAGCTCTTCCTCATTGGCTTTGAGTGTGTTGAATCGCTCGTTGCACTCCTGCTGCCATGCCGCGAATTTGTCAGCTATCAGTATACCCATAATATGAAACTCCTGTTTTCTATTTGGACAGAGAAAGCACCCATTCCGTTGTACTTTGGTTTCTCGCTATGACCGCGCCTGTGCATTGTTGCTAATGTATTCATCGATACTGTCAATGATGTAAAGATGCCCTGTCATGTGAAGGCCTTCGTAGCAACGTCTTATAAAACCGGTTGCGCCAGTGTGGTACAGATAGTTAAATGCATCTTGTCCACTCATACTTTTCTCAGCTTTGTAGATTTCTACGCAAAAGCCAAGGAAAAACACTTCGTTTTCGATCTCATCCATATTATTGTTCCTCCGGATAAGTGATTTCGCCTGTGGTTAGTTCTTCCTCAAGCATGTCGTAGAGTATTGGATAGCTCAGATGCCATAATTTCGTGTCCTCATCTTCCAAGAGACGATAGAGTTTTGAATTATACAAGAGCATTGAAGCCACTTCCGCTGTAATCTCCCGATTATTCATAAGCAGTTGAATTATTCCCGGTGTGATAAACGTTAATACCACATTGAGATTCTCTTGATTAACCATAGCCAATCCCTCCCCTGATGTTTTGTCTTCAGAATTATACATTTGCACTTAGTTATATTGCTTTGAAACATACAAATCGCATTGTTGACAATGCCTTTTCTGTCGCAAAGCAGTATTGATCGAACAGCTTATATGGGCGCAATGCCACCAGTGCCGCTTCTATTGAAAACTGACCGATAACGAGCCCTTGAATCGTCGGATACACCCTGTCGTTTGCTACCGGCCCGATTATCACGTCATATTGCTTACCAGAATAAGCCTTTAGCCGATTATCTCTTACAAACGTGAGCCAATCGGCATCTGGTTCTGGAAATGTCATGATATCTAAGGATTCTTTTGCTGCTGTTTCATCATATTCAAAAACACTTATTGTGGGTATACCCGTTTTGCGGCGGTTCACGATAGTAGCCGCAAAGCCTTCCGCTTGTTCTTCTCTTGTTGTAAGGTAAAACCCCGAACCGAAATCAAGCCCCCTTGTCTGTCCTAACAAACGCGGTTGTTCAATTGTCATATTGCTTCCATGGTATAACAGCATTTTTATGCGCCTCCTGTGTGTATAACCTCGATTGATATATAGCTATCCGGGAAACAACATTGATCTAACAGGGTAAAATACTTTTCCTTCTTGGGCTGCCTTGTCGATTTTATTACGTATTACTTCATCTAAACCAATCATTCCCTCTAGAATAAATGAGATGTCTTCACCGTTGAAAAAAAGAATATTGTTTCCCGGTTCCTCAAATTTCTTTATTACCTCTTCTCTAAACCCATTAATTGACACAAAAATACCTCGGGTACTTTCAAGTTTTGTGTCAATTTTCCGCTTAAAAATCGAAATTTCTCCTTCAGTAGGTTGGTCGGACCTCCATTTTGCTTCAACTAGATAGTTAAACCCTTCAAACTTAAAATGTCCATCGATTTCTTGGGTTGATGTTCTGTAAGTTTTTCGGTATTCTATATCGAATATAGGGAACAACCTTTCGAGGATATCTTCGAGAGCATATCCAGCTTTCTGACGGTCTATTGCTGAGACTGATGTCGCAAAAGTGTTTTTTAGTTCGCTTAATGTTTTCGCTCTATCCTGAATTATTCTAACTCTCTCTTCTTCAATCAAAGTACGCTGATTTCTGTTGCTTTTTTCGTCTTCGACTTCTAGCTTATTATCGAATGCCATTTCCTTTAATTTCCGCAGAGCATTAAGCCCTGCATCAGGATTAGGCGCATCACTATCCGGCAAGGTCCTAAATCTACAGAGTTCAGTAAGGATGCGTTGCTGAATCAAGAAACCGTCTTCGATATTATCTAGCTCGGACAACAGATGTCTTGCCCAGACGTATTTGGGATATGCTTTGTGTTTTGAAGCCAAATTTCTTGCTACACCGCATGATACGAAAAATGCTTCTACATTATCTTTATAATGAAAACATGATCCGATACATTGTATTAGTTGCTGTCGAATCTCATATGGTAATTGCATTAATACCACCTACTGTTTGCGTGTTATTTTTATTATGGTTGTCAAATAACTCATGAATATAGCGATTTATGAAAATGCGTTTGAGTTTTTCTCATTGGCCTTGAAGGTATTGAAGCGTTCGGTGCACTCGCGCTCCCATGTATCAAATTTGCCACGGGTTTGGGTTAGCATATCCGTTCACCCCGCAATATAGGTTCAAGGTCTCGAAGGAATTTTTCATGTCCAATTATATCATCCAAAAACGATTTTCTTCCTTTTTCGATTGATGCTGCAAAATCTTCATCAATTGCATTAGCATTGTTTTTTATTGCGTTACTCATTTCTTTAGCATACCATATCCACTTCTCCCTATGCTTATCCTCTATTGCATCTGAATAATAGACTTGAATGGTTTTTAAATACACTTTGAGTGCTGCAACTAGAAAACTGGTGCCTAGTTTTATTGACTTATTGATAACATATTCAATATAATCGAAGTACATATAGCCATCTATTTCTGACTCAACAAGATAATTGAAGAAATCATTTTGTGATGCAGCTCGAATTCTATCAAATGTTTCATGCGATATGATTATTCTTGGATATTTATCAGTCTTTTCGAGTTCAACTGCTTTAATAAATGCAGGTCCCCAGATGTTATTTTCATGGTAGAGTTCGCCAATTGATATATTCCCGCGTAGAACAAGACCATGACAAAAGAATTTATTGGCAATATCGTCATAGATCTCAAATAATTGTCTTGAATTATCGATTGAAGTAGACACTGCAATCGTGTCAGAACCCCAGAGAAACCGGATATCAGAATCAATACCCTGTCCATTCAAATACTTATCTAAAATACTATCGCAAAAAGCGGGAAGATTCGATATTAAGACATCTCTTGTGTCCATTGTTATTTTTCTATTTTTGTCAACAATCTTGCTAAAGCCAAGGATATCCATATAAAGCAATAACCTGTCTTCAGTTAAGCCCAAGTAAATACCTGTCTCCATTTTTGTTTGCCTCCTTTATACTAACGGATGCCGCTTGAAATCCCATGATGTTTCAAATGAGTCCCAATCTTTTTTTGAAACTAAAATATTATTTGTAACAAGCTCATTAACTTGTGGTTTGCTTTCATTGTGTATAATAACAGGCACTTTTGCGACATCTCCCACATTCATATTTAAGGTGGGATTAATAATTTTTGTTATGATTTCAGCGATTTTAGTATTTAACAATCCCAACAAATAATAAAGGTTGCTTTTTGGGAAACATGATATGCCTGCAACATTGAACGTAAAAGTGTCAGGGTAATATCTAACACTGAATGTTGAGCTTGTAATTAACGACCAGCTAAGTGCTTCAATGAAATTATACTCAAGATTTTGGGGTCTTGATTTTAGCTTGCCATTTGCATCCTTAAAGTTTTTTATACGACTCCCATTGTCTTCCCAATCAACAATATACTCTTGATTGCCGTACCAACGACGAAACTCACCACCTTTATTTATTGGGTACCATCTTTTTGTTGCATCTCTTGCTAACGCGATTTTATTAATAAGCACTTCATGCCAGAATTTCAAAAATAAATCATTATCACCTGTTATTAAGCCTTGTTTTGGTGGAGCAAAATCATTAAGTGAATTACCGTTTTTAAAGGATTCAAGCATCTCAGTAGACATCCAATATGCAATTGGACTTCCCGGTATTATAAAAAACCGAGATTGATTTGTACTGTAGCGATAAGCGCAGTTATTATTAGCTGCAGCTTCTAAAAACTTTGGCTCTTGCAGATGCGCACCATAGAATTCTTGCAAATTGATATATTCACCGGTAAACGACATATTTATATTGCGTAAAACAAACGTACATATAGGCACATACGCTTCTTCAAAAAAAGCATGGTATTCGGGTTGCACCAGTGAATAGATAGATTTATTGAGAAGAACTTTTTCACGGAGCCTCTCATATGATGATAAAAACATCCATGTATACGATGTCATCAAACCAATAAAGCTCATAGGTTTAGAAAACTCAGACAGCTTTTCGATGTATACTGCAAACAAGTCACTCTTTGTATCGGGATAATTATCTTTAATATAATGAGATAACGCATTATTCATACCACTATTTCCCATGTAAGGTGGGTTTGTACAAACAACATCATACTTTTGCGATAACAACTGTTTGAAATTCCACACTTGAATAGCGGCTTCGTAATCTTCATCGAATAGATTCTGTTGTCCAATTATCGGTTCTGGTTTCTTGCCGGTGTCATCTACTTTCACCAGTGAACCATATTCCTCCCCATCTGACCACCCGGCAGGATGATAAACCTGTGGAGCGATTGAAGCATCAAAGATACGCCTGTTGTATTGCCGCGCTTTCATAAAAAGCGCAAAGTAGGCAAGCTGATATGCCCTTTTGTCTATGTCCAGTCCGTGGATGTTCTTTTCAAGAATCAACCGTGTTGCATCACGCTGGCTGTATCCCGCGCTCTCGTATATTTGCATGAATACGTCAAAAGCATAGACGAGAATATGACCACTGCCCATACACGGGTCGATAAATGTAATATCCTCCGGCGATTGACCACGGCGTTCCGCACGAATCTTTTCAAGCTGCACCTGAACCTCCGGCGTCTGCTCGGCTTCATCAAGGTAATACTTCCAGTTCGCTTTGAGCGCGTCGTTCGGATGCCCTTCCAGCCACAAGCGCCCCAGCGAATTTTCGACCATATACCGCACAATCCAGTCCGGCGTGAAAAGCTGCGTGGCGGCGGGGATGCGCTCTTTTGTGATTTTTACGTTCTTTTTCAGCAGGGCGAATGTTTCGTCCTTCGGCTCGGTGTTGTAGTATTGGTACAGCCAGCCGATGATTTCGACGGCTTCGCCAAAGTCGGCTTCAGTAATGTCGTTAATCAACGACCATACAACGCCGTCTTTGTCGGTGAATGAAATGTTCAGTAGTAATTCGGTATAGTCATCGATTCGCTCGAACAATTCCGGCAAAAGAGCGTTAAGAGCGTTGCACTGCTTAATGAACAGCATGCGGAAAAGCTCGTCAAGCTTATTGTCGGTCTTGCAGGCGATTATGTAATCCCGTTCGACTTGCGTGAATTCCAAGTCTGTGTCAAAAGGTGTGGTCACGATATCCGGTTCTGTTTTACCAGTGGCGCTGGATAAAACACGGATGCGAGAGGGCAGATAGTCGTTGACCTCCATGAACCGCACGGCAATAAGGCGGTTGAACCAAGTATAAGCAACCTCCTCTATGACGGCTTTATAAGCGGTGGTATAATCGGATTCTCGAGCTTTTTGTGCGATTTTATCAGCGAGATGCCGTCGCTGCTCAATTTCTTTGCCTTTGACCTCATATTGCCTTGTGCCACTCTTTTCTATGCTGTAAAACTCAACCCCCTGCGCCGCTTGTGTAGGCTTGTGAATCTCCTTGTCCGTAATGCCAAGCAGACTGGCTTTATAGCTGATGTCGGCAATCAGCTTGTTCCTCGCCCATATCGCAAAGTTTTTAATGGCAGTTTTGTTCACGCAATACGCCTCCGTTAAAACTCAATATTTAATACCGTGTCATCCTCAATTTCCTTATACAGCCTCTGGCGCAGTTCCTCAAGCCGTGCGTCAACGTCGGCTCTGCTTTTGACTTGCCATGTGCCGCCTACGTTTACATTTTTAATGCTAATGCTCTTTACCTTCGGTGGCGGCGTCTCAGAAACTGCTTTCGTCTTATCTGGCGTGTCGCCAACAGGTTGGTATGTAACTGACGGTTTCTGAGCCGCTGCAAGCTCCGCATCCTTCTTGGTAAGCTCGTTCAGCAACCGTATTTTTAAGGCATCCGCTTCCACCTTAATATTCTGGAAAGTAGCCACGTTATTACAATGATCGGCTTTATCCTTTAGTTCCGCGAAAAGACTTTGGAAGCGGGATGAAAACTCATTCTTATACGATCTAGTAGAAAGCTCGTCCATCACGCGTTTGCGGGCATCTTCCAGCGCCTCGTATATGGGCTTTGACATATTCTCTAGCACTGCCATATAAGCGTCGGTGAAGTTCTTGATGAGTCCCGGCAGCTTCGGTATGTCAGCGTAGGGCGTGGTTTTTTTCAATATGTCCTTGATTTCGGTGACATAACGTTCCACGGCATCGTCCACGATAAACGTCTTGCTCTCATCATAAATCTTCATTTTGGCGAGGGCATCGTCGAAGATTATTTTCTGTTCACCGCTGTAGAATGCTCTAATTGGCTCGAAATCCTCAGCGAAGTTAAGGCAAGTGTCCCGTTCAGTATTAACGGCTTTGAAGAACTCAAACGACGATTGAACCTGCTCCAGTTTGCGGAGCAGAGTTTTGAAGTCACCAAGAACCTTTTTGCCGGGGTAGGGTTGGTTTTGGCTAATAATTTCGTATTCCTTTATTGTTTGCAACCGGTCGTTGCAGTATTTAATGAAAAGCTGCATTATTTCATCGTCGTCTTCGGACGTACCGGACGTGCCGAACAATTCCTTCATCACTTCACGGGCGGTTTTCTTTTGGTTTTCATTTGCTCGTTCCCGGTGTTCGGTCATAAGTTTGTCGGCATACTGCTTTTTTGTAATATATTCAATAATTTCATCCGACGTTTTATTCATCAGCGTGACAGCGACGCCGCTAACAGTAAAGGCAATATTTGCGTCGCGGAACAATTTAGCGACTAACCATTCAACATCGTCCTCCACAAATCCATATGGCGATCTCATGAAACGGTCGATGAGCGTTTTCATGGATGTTTTTGTATGCGCCGCCGAGTTCATGGCAATAAAGCTGTGAACATCATGGAGTGCATGAACGTTTACTTGCTGCCCTCCGTCGAGGGATAGGCTCTGCTGGTTTGACTTCGCAAACAGCTTGCGTATGTCGGCTTCGCCAAAGGCGGCGTCTATATAGGGGAGCTTATGATAAACCGTAGATACCAAACGTGAAAGTGCCTCATTTAAACGTGCGGTAACTTCTTTCGCGCCAATCTGCGCTATGTCGCCGTTTACATAGATAACGGCGTTTTTCATCGCCTCCAGTAGAAACAGTTTTGCATCAGCAGCCTTGCGGCGCATTTCCTCACCTTTAGCTGCTTTGATTTGCTCGTACTTGGTCAGAACGCCGCCGGAAGCGGTTTTTAAATACTTCTCAATTTTCATAGACTCACGCAGTTCGTCAAAGAAAACTCGGTCATTCGGCAGAGCGACTAAAACTTCACGACCCTGCCCGGACATTATCCGCAAGTGTGTCTCGTCCTGAACATCTGAATTGGGCGTCAGCACCCGGATACCAATGTCGTTGCTTTGATTTGAGCGGTGGGGGTGTTCGTCTACATACTGATTGAACGCAAATGTATACCGCCCGTTATGCGCTGTGTAGCGATACCGCTTGTCGCTGAAGATGTCCTCGAATATAAGGTCGGATAATTTCGCCGTGACCTCTACCATTTCAATGTTTTGTCCGTCAATCTCGCGGTTTATTTCCTGCTCCTCATCTGTGAGGAACACATAAGCGTCGCCGTTTTTTTGTACAAGTTTCTGACCGGCAAGCGTCTTTAACGCATCCTCGACTTCGCGTTTCAATGCGATACGATCGGCGTCAATGTTGTCTGCCAACAGGCTCACGATGTTATCCGCATTCGACTCTACTTCGCTGACATATTTGGTCATGAAAAGAGTCTTTAATACTTCCACAGGGAAGCAGTATTCCGATTTATCGGGGTTTATGATGTCATTGTCCGACGCGCGGATGATTACCCCGGCGTGGCTGTGATCTAGGAAGCGGTGGAGCGCATCGTAGAATACGTTAAATGGAATCAGTGCGCCGGCGTCTTTCTCCATCAGCTTAACAGCGGATTCTTTGAACAACGCCAGCATGGAGCGTTCACCCTCTGACAGATGCTTACCGGATGCGCTGTGTTTGCGGATCGATGTCAGGACGCTTGCTAAAAGATTAAACTGATAAGGTACGAAAGGGTAAACGGTCACAAAATCTGCTGCGCCGGAATATAACTTTTTCTCAGCGGTGTCATTGAACACAATTAAATTTTTTATGATTGTTTCCTTCTGCTCGAACAGCACGCGGAGTGTCTGTGCCGCCGTCTCGTTTTTTTCAAGGATACGTTTCTTGATGACCTCGTCCACATTGGCGGATGAAAGTGAGAGCCGGGTATCGAAGCGGCCTTGTATCTTTGAAAAGTCATTGGAGCGAAGCCCCATGTCCTTTGTGATTGAATCAATATCCTGCTGGCTTGTTATGATGACCCATGCCTTGCCCCCGCAAGCTGTTCCCAAGTCCTCGACTACAGTCTGGAGGTTAAGCATAAGGCGAGAGTCGTCTCCGATGTACTGTCCGATTTCGTCTACGAGGAACACGACATGATGGTTGCCGCCTTTATTCTTGATATAAGCGGCGACGAGTTTAGCAAATGCCTCAATACTGATATCGTAAGCTCCGGCAGCCTTTTCGCACCAATTGCGCGCGGCGGCTTCGCTCATATAATCCATTTCGCCGAGAACATCCACGATGATGTCTTGGATGAAGTCGAAGTTGTGCCGAGCCGCTTCCCATTCCTTACCGCAGTCATCAAAGAAGCTGCGTTTGAACTCCTCATAGCGTCCGGCTTCTACAAGATTGCGTTCCA
>JGI24702J35022_10001109_pt1 | contig 16748 bp, 14 predicted proteins | sample TergutTh196P4_FD_35022 | JGI IMG/M metagenome (IMG submission 35022)
GGGGCATAAAAACGATACCATTTGGCGAACCATCATTGATATAAACAAAATTGTTTTCTTCGCCGACAAGCAAGGCCGGCTTCATGATACGCCGCAAAGGAAGATGCTGGTTGTCGGAGATATGATTGTTTCCGGCCACGAAAGCGGTCCTCTAATGCCGGCCCCAAAAGATGTGGGGGTTATTGCTATCGGTGAAAACCCAGTATGCTTTGACGAAGCAATTTGTTCTTATATGGGATTCGACTTCAACAAAATACCTACGATAGCTAATGCCGCAAAAATAAATGGAAAATACAGCTTCGGCGCAAGCGCGGAGCCGGTTATTATTTCAAACCTTCCCAAGTTAAACAACAAGAAGCTTAGCGAACTGCGTCCGGAAGACGTCCAAAATTTCACACCTCATCCCGCATGGAAAGATTTTTTACAAGCTGACAGCTTAGTCGCCAACGTTGAAAAAAACAGATAAAGCAGGGGAATTATGTTTGATTTTGAAAAACTAAAAGGTAAACGCGTCGTATTGTTCGGTGCAGGCAACGAGGGCGTCTGCGCTGTTGATATCCTAAAACACAATGGCATAGATCCAATTTGCTTTTGCGACAACTATAAGCAGGGGGTGGAACCGAAAACGGGGTTGCCGATGATTTCGACGCATGAACTTATTAGCAACTTTGCGGATGCAATCATCGTTGTTACTGCCATAGGCTACGCAGATGAGATTGTTAGCGAATTGAAGAAGTTGGGCGTGGACGAAGATAGGATTGTACTAGACCTTAAATCACACGTTTACAAGCAACCATATTTGACGTACTTTGAATTTGATATCTGCGACCATTGCGATATGAGCTGCAAGGGTTGCTCTCATTTCTCACCGCTGGCCGAAAAGCGCGCATTCCCATTGATAAATCTTCAAAATGATTTGAGGAGAATGTCCGAATTAACGGCAAAAGTTGTTGATGAAATACATATTATGGGCGGAGAGCCTCTTTTGCATCCTAATTTATTGGAAATTTTGAAAACCGCTCGCGAAGTGTTTCCCAATACTATAATCGCGTTGATAACAAACGGGATATTATTGTTAAAACAAAGTGACGCATTTTGGAGCGTTTGCCGTGATAACAGTATTGTTATTGAGGTCACCAAATATCCAATCAGTTTGGATTACCCCAAAATTATAAAAACCGCCGAAGAAAAAAAAGTGGCGTTCAAATTTCACAGTTATACTGGCAAAGCACCTAAAACCCTCGCCAAAACGCCTTTAGATATTGCAGGCCTCCAGGACGCGGACATAAGCTTCCGCAATTGCGCCCTCGCTAATCGCTGGATCGCGTTGGTATATGGAAAAATATATACTTGCCAAGTTGCCCCGAATATAATCCATTTCAACAAGAAATTCGGCACAAATATGGACTTGGAAAACGGCGATTATTTGGATATCTATCAGGCTGAAGATATTGACGAGGTATTGTCGTTTCTTTGCGTACCTAAACCCTTTTGCAGGTACTGCAAAACCACAGAGTTTATAAGCGGCATCACGTGGGAACCCTCAAAACGCGAAATGAGCGAATGGGTGTAAGAAATAAAAGGACAGGGGTAAAATCAAATGAACAAACCGAATATTTTAATAGTGGGTTACGGCAATATCGGCAAACATATGCACAAAGAATTCGCCAAGCATAATCCTGCCATATACGACAAATTTATTCCCGAGTATACCACTGCTATCAGCAAGCACTATGATATTGCGTTTATTTGCGTACCTACGGAAATGCTGCCCGATGGCCGCTGCGATACGTCGATTGTCGAAGAAGCCGTCGCGCAAATCGACGCGGACGTGATTAATATACGCTCGACTGTGCCAGTGGGCACAACGGACTATCTCACAGTGAAATACGGTAAAAGCCTTGTGGTCTCCCCGGAATACTTTGGCACGACGCAGCACTCCTCCGAATCCCCCGATTTCGTTGTTCTGGGCGGCAAGGCTGAATCTGCCGCCAAGGTGGCACAGATCTATTATCATGTTAAGAGCGGTTCTTTCCAGGTGCGCTTCACTACTGCCGCAACCGCGGAATTAGCAAAATACATGGAAAATTCATTCCTGGCTATGAAAGTCGCCTTTTGCTCGGAATTTTCTTTAATCGCCAAAAAGTTTGGCGTCGTTTACGAAGATTTGCGCGAGGTCTTTATAATGGACGAGCGCATGGGTAATTCACACACGTTTATATACGAAAATCAACCATATTATGACAGCCATTGCTTGAATAAAGATATTTCCGCGTTAATTCATTTCGCCGAAGGCGAGGCAAAGCTGATGGACGCTGTTCATCACATAAACGCCGAGCGCAAAGCTGCAAGCATTTCGGGAGAGCGATCTGAATGAATGCTTTTAGCGGTTATTTCCCGATGGGTCTCGGTACTTCACGTTTTCCGATAAGCAATATCAATGATAATGAGGGCATAGAAAAATCTGCGCGTCTTATTCTCAAGGCGCTTAATGCCGGAGTGAATTATATAGATACTTCGTATACTTATTCGGCAGGCGGAGCNCATCCTGCACTGAGGCTTGCGTTTGANCAAACNAAGAAGTCTTATGCTGTCACTGTCAAGGTGATTTATCAATCGGATAAGACCGCCGATGAGGCAAGGCNCAGAGTAGAGCTTCAACTGAAATCCCTCGGAATAGACAGAGCGCCGTTTTTCGTGTGCTGGTGTATTTCGGACTATTCGCAGTTCACCGAAATTATGCGTCAGGGCGGAGTGTACGAAGGTGCGCGAAGGCTAAAAGATGAAGGCATCGTCGGCCATATCTGCTGTTCTCTTCATGCTTCAGCCGGTGATTCCGTAAAAATCATTGAAAGCGGCGCATTTGAAGCTTTGACAGTTTCTTTTAATTTTGCAAACGCAATACAAACACTCCCTGTTCTTGATGCGGCATTAAGGCACAATATTGACGTTGCGGTAATGAATCCGTTAGGCGGCGGCGGAGTTGCGAAAAATTCTGAGTTTTTCTCGTTTGCGCAATCAAATGGAGAAAATATAGTGACAGCGGCATTACGTTTCGCAAAATCACATCCCGCCGTAAAAATTGTGTTGTCAGGGTTAAATAGCGAGCGCGAATTGGAGGAAAATCTCAAAGCGATAACAGAACAGCCGATTGAACCTGATTCCGAACGCTTGATTCGTGTTGCAAGTAATGTTAAGGACGTAGACGGCTACTGTGTGGATTGTCATTATTGCGATGGTTGTCCTGTCGGCATTCCCGTATCGGAGCTCATGAATAAACGCAACCGCTTGTTGTTTGGTAAAGCTACAAATTGGGATTGCAGAAGAAACGAAACCGAACTTCTTCAAAATATCAATTTGTTTTATGGACAAGCTCATATAGAAAGCAGCGGCGAATGGTTTCCGGATTCATCTAAAAATCCTTGTATACGCTGCGGACAATGCGAAGAGAAATGCACTCAAAAACTAAAGGTTATTGAAGCTATTGACGACACATACCTTCGCACAGAGAAATGCGGATTTTCGCTCAGAGCGCGTGAAGCAAGACTGCGTGAGCTTNTGNTTGGAAAAAGCTATAAGNTTGTCGGACTATATCCAAAAGACAGATTTGCCAATTTGATAATGAAACTGTATGACCGATTCTTTGGCAAACCTGCTTTTGAGTGGGTAACATTCAATTCCGATCCGGAGATGTGGGGGCGGAGTTCGGATGGAATNNTAATCCACGCTCCAAGTGAGATACCCGAAATAAACCCTGATATTATNATAGTTTGCAATTANGTGTATGAGGAAGAAATATATAATGATTTGCGGCACTTTGGTAAAGATGGGATTGAAATAGTAAAATTACATCGCGAGACAGATGTTCCATGGGTGTTCTAAGTTCTTGCAAGCAATGCGGCGGGGTAAGTTGATGACCGTATCCATTTATGATAGAATTACTGTTGACACACGTTTCGATGAAGATACTGCGTGGTTGTCAATTGAACAAATCAGAAATGACTTGGAGTGGGTAAATGGTGATTGATTTCAAGAAAATCCAAAAAGAGTTTTACCAGCCTAAAACCACGCCGTCAGTAATCGACATACCAGAGATGATTTTCATTGCAGTAGACGGCAAGGGAGACCCCAATACAAGCGAGGAATACAAAAGCGCATTGGAGCTTCTCTATGGCCTTTCTTATACGATAAAAATGAGCAAAAAAGGCGGGACTCAGCCCGAAGGGTTTTTTGATTATGTCGTACCTCCGCTTGAAGGGTTATGGTGGGGCGAGAACGGTTATTTCGATGGAATGAATCTCCTCGACAAAAACAAGCTGTGCTGGACTTCATTGATACGACAGCCAGATTTCGTAACCGAGGATGTGCTTAAAACTGCAAAGTCTGCGCTCATCAAAAAGAAGCCAGCCCTCGATGTTGCGATAGCTCGGCTTATTAGGATTACGGAGGGGCTATGTGTTCAGGTCATGCACATCGGCTCCTATGACGATGAACCTGCGACAATCGCAACTATGGAACGTTTCGCTGTTGAAAACGGCTACACTATTGACATCAACGATACCCGTAGACACCATGAGATTTACCTCTCCGACCCGCGTAAGACCGCGACGTCAATGCTGAAAACTGTAATCCGGCATCCGATAAAGGGGGCGGTTTGAAAATGAAAGAAGGAACACCTGAGTAATATGGAAAAAACAATCTCCATGAATTCTGAACAATATTACATCGCACACATTTGTAAAGAAGATGGACGGGAGCAATCCCTGCTAGAGCATTTGGAGGGCACTGCTATACTAGCGAAGCAATTCGCCGAGCCTTTTGGTGGCGGAGCGCTTGCATGGGCGTGTGGATTGTTGCACGACTATGGCAAGTATTCCGAACGGTTTCAGCAGCGTATCCGGGGCAAAAATATCACAGCCGATCACTCTACTCCCGGCGGACAGTCCATTTACCAGCAAGCCTTGAGTGCAAAAATGGGCATTTTAGGTATGGTAGCCGCTTACTGTATTATGGGACACCATAGTGGTTTGCCGGACGGCGGATCCAGCAGCGATAGTGATGGCGAACCTACTCTACAAGGACGGCTGCGAAAGCCTTGTCCATCCTTCGATGTATCTATGGACGAACATTACCCGCCACCTCTGACGCCACCGAAAACGCCTATAAAGGATGGATTTGGGGCTGCCTTTTTCATACGCATGTTATTCTCCGCTCTAGTAGACGCAGATTATTTGAATACAGAGAAATTTTTTCAAAAAGGTGGATACGCGCGAGGCGGCTTTTCGGATATAGCCGAGTTGGAAAAGAGATTGCTTGAACACATTGAGACCTTCCTTCGTGCTGACAATGCCACAGGTTCCCTAAATGACCGCCGTAACGCACTACTGAGAAACTGCTTGTCGGCAGCGGAAAATGAAAGTGGCTTATTCACGCTTACAGCACCCACAGGCAGCGGGAAAACCATCGCGAGCCTTACATTCGCTCTACATCATGCAGTACGGCATGGAAAACGGCGAGTAATCTACATTGTACCTTACAATACGATAATCGAACAAAATGCCGCCGAATTTGAGCGCATTGTCGGAGCGGAAAATGTATTGCAGCACCATTCCAACGTTCAATATGACAGCAAAGACAAATCGGAAAATGAAAACAAGCCCTATTCTGAGGAAGAGAGCCGCAAGAGATACTCCACAGAAAACTGGGATTATCCGATCATAGTCACGAGCAGTGTGCAGTTTTTTGAATCTCTATTTGCCGCTCGACCTGGAAAATGCCGAAAGTTGCACAACTTAGCGGACAGCGTGTTGATTTTTGACGAGGCGCAGATGATCCCCATTCCTTATCTGAAGCCTTGCACCCGTGCCATTGGGGAATTAGTTCAAAACTACGGCTGCACCGCTGTGCTGGCTACAGCGACGCAGTCTGCGTTGGATAACTATTTTGGTTCTCTACAGCCAAAAGAGATCACGGAGAACCCGGATGACCTGTACCGCGCATTGCGCCGCACCACGATATCTGTTGTACAGGACTCGTTTTCGGAAGAGTCGCTGGCTGCCCGTTTAGCAGAAAGCGAGCGAGTCCTGTGTATCGTAAATACCAGAAAGGGCGCGCAACGCGTTTTCACGGAACTGCACCGGCTTGAGCCCGAAGGGACTTTTTACCTCTCTACCACAATGTACCCGAAACATCGAAGCCGGGTTTTAAAGCAGATATGCGATCGGCTGGACGATAATAAAAAACCGCCCTGCCGGGTGGTTAGCACGTCTCTTGTAGAGGCTGGCGTCAATTTGGATTTTCCGGCTGTATACCGCGAGGAGGCCGGATTAGATTCTATTATTCAGGCAGCGGGACGGTGCAATCGCGAGGCAAATAATCATTCGCCAGAAGAATCTATGGTATATATCTTCACATTTGAAGGGCGAAGGGCAGGATCAGCTCAACAGGCGAACGTTGATGCCTACAAGCAAATCGCGCGGCGTTATCAGGATTTAGGAGCTCCCGAGACGATTCATGCGTATTTTGAGCAACTGTTCTATAACAAAGGAGATGCAGCTTTGGATCAAAAGAGCGTTTTGCCTCGATTCAATCAGGGGCTCAGCGCGTTCAGCTTCCCGTTCCGGACTATAGCCGAGGAGTTCCGAATCATTGAGCAAAACACGCAGGATATCTATATACTATCTGCCTACCCTGATTTAGAGCAACGCCTCCGAAACGGGGAACGCAACCGCGAGTTGTTCCGTGAGCTGGGGCATTATTCCGTCTCACTATACGAAAGCGACGTGAGGGCACTATGCGATTTAGGTCAATTGGAGATCATAGACGAAGATGTGCGTTTAATGCCAGGCATATTTTACGATGAGAATTTCGGCGTAAGCCTGATACCAAAGGGAGGAAATGCGATAATATTTTGAATTACATATAACAATGTCGCACCCACTCTAATAAAAGAACAGGTACGGCATTGTTGCTTCATAAAACAGAATTATATTTCAACCCACAGCTCCTGCTGACAGCGTTATTATATCCTAAAAAAAAATAAAATACAAGTAAAGACGTTTTATAGTAAAAATCTATTGACAAAAGTTTCATAGAACAGTATTATAAATATAATGTAATTGCTCAGGACTGGCAAGGAGGACGTTTTTTTGCTTCCTTTAGCGAAGCAAGGATGTGGAACGGCACAAATCGTTGTCATGGATGACGACTTTTAGCGTAAAGAAAGAAAAAGCATCGTTCGACCGCAAAGTCCTGAGTAGTTACAATAAATCTTTGAAAGGAGGAAGCAAATTGTCATATGGATTCACGGTTGAGATCATAGGGTTGTATGCTTTGTTCTGTCGGCCGGAACTCAAGGTAGAAAGGGTCAGCTATGATGTCATCACACCCAGCGCAGTAAGGGGAATTTTGGAAGCCGTAATGTGGCGACCGGCAATCAAGTATAAAATTGACGAGATCGCGGTATGCGCGCCCATCCGCTATGAGAATATCCGGCGCAATGAAGTAAACAGCAAGATACCCTACAAGCTTCCGCAGACAGCAGCCCGCAACCTTGAAAACGGCTCGCTTTATCTTGCAGCCGGGAACGATCGGGCACAGCGAGCGGCAAGAGTTCTTCGTAATGTGCATTATCTTGTCACAGCACATTTCGAAATGACGAATAAAGCCGGGGAGGGTGACAACGAAGGAAAATTCGCCGAAATGATAACACGCCGCTTGAGAAACGGGCAAAACTTTCACGCCCCCTATCTTGGCGTCAGAGAATTTCCCGCTAAAGTGAGGCTGGTCGAGGAGGAGGACCCACGCCCGACTCCAATTAACGAAAGCCGGAGTTTGGGATTGATGCTCTATGACATCGACTATGTCAAAGAACGGGACAAGGACGGTGCCGAGTGGGTAAAGACGTTTATACCGTTGTACTTTTGGGCGGAGATGAGCAATGGCGTCATCGACTTGCGGGATGTTGAGGTGCTACAATGATTTTACAAGCGCTTGCACAGAGGTATTATGACACAGCCACAGTTGAAGGCGCGGCGCCGTTTGGATGGGCGAAGCGGGACGCGGCCTTTGCGCTGGACTTGGATGAAGACGGCGTGCTGCATAATCTGCTATCACTAGATCGGCTTGAGGCGAAAAAAAGAGTTCGTCAGACCTTCTTGTTACCGCAGGAACCGACAGGGCGCACAAGTACTGCAATTAAACCTGCGTTTTTATGCGATAACAGCAAGTATATTTTTGGCTTGTCCAAAAAAGCCAATAGTAAGGATAAAGAGTATTTCGACGCGTCGAGATCCCTCCACTACCAGTTGCTGGAAGATGCAGATTCCCCAACTGCACTTGCTATAATCCGCTTTTTTGCAAGCTGGGATACAATGGCGGAGCACCCTGTGCTTTCACCTCTGCTGGAAGATAAAACTATGGTGGACATATTCTACACAGGCCGGTTTGTATTCCAAGTTAATGGTCGCTTTGCCCAAGACGACACCGCCTTGCGAGAAGCGTGGGACAAGGCGAATGTTGCAAAGGAAGGGGAACAGATACGTTGCCTTGTCTCCGGCAAAGAGGATACGCTGACAAGGCTACACGGAAAAATCTCGCTGCCCGGTGTCTCCATGGGGAGCGTTGCGTTGGTGAGCATCAACGCCGAAAGCTTCGCGTCTTATGGAAAAAGGAAAGACGACCCGGCATCACAAGTTGGGGAAAAATCTGCTTTCGCCTATGCGACAGCACTCAACGCGCTGTTGAAAGAGGGAAATCACCACAAGCGGTTGGGAAGCGACACCCTCGTGTATTGGGGCGAAGAAGGCGGCGAACCTGAGGCTGCTGCTTTCAGTTGGATCGGCGACCCAAAGGAGGAGGATGCGCAACAACTGGCAGGCATTATGGAAAAATTCAGCTGCGGCAAAAAGTTGGAACTGGAAAACTGCGATCCGGAACGTCCCTTTTATTTGCTATGCCTATCCCCCAATGCAGGACGGATCAGTGTCAGATTTTTCTACCAAAACACATTTGAAAAAATGCTGAGCAACAATCTGAATCATTACCAAAACCTAGAGATTGCAATGTCTCAGAATGAGAAGTTTCCNTATCTCCCGCCGTGGGTTCTTCTCAGCGAGACGACCCTTAAAAAGAAAGCAGAGGAGGCTGCCCCCTTGCTAGGAGGGCAGTTGATGCAAAGTATTATAAGCGGCAGCCTCTACCCCATGACACTTTATTATGCTATACTGACGCGTATCCGGGCGGGAGAAAAAATCAATCGAACCAAAGCGGCGATTATCAAAGCCGTCCTAGTTCGTAATTTTCCAAAAGAAAGTGAGGGTATCACCGTGTCGCTCAACGAACAGTTGGACAATAAGCCCTATGTTTTAGGAAGACTATTTGCCGTGCTGGAGTGGATCCAGCAGAGATCTGCGGACGGACAGCTAAACGCAACTATCCGGGATAAATATTTTGCGTCAGCCTGCGCTAATCCCAGCAGCGCCTTTCCAATCCTCTTGAAGCTGTCTATACATCATATTGCAAAGCTGGACAAGCCCGCATATCTAGAAAAACAAAAAGGACAGCTTATTGATAAACTTGATGGCAGCGCCTCTTTTCCAGCCGCACTGAATATGGAGGAACAGGGGCAGTTTATAGTAGGATACTATCATCAGATACAAAATTTCTATACACCAAAGAAAGACAAGGAGGAAAATGACAATGTTTGAAAACGCCATCAAAAATCGTTATGAATTCATCATGCTCTACGACGTAGAGAACGGAAATCCCAACGGGGATCCGGACGCGGGCAATATGCCGCGAATAGACCCGGAGACTGGACACGGCATTGTTACTGATGTGTGCATCAAGCGCAAGATACGAAATTTTGTTGAGACTGTCAAAGAAGGGGACGAAGGTTATAATATCTATGTCAAGCAGGATGTCACGCTAAACGCGCAGGACGCCAAAGGAGTCCAAGCTGTGAAAGATATCTCCGGGAGGGCTGAAAAAAGCAAGTCTTTCCGGGATTTCATGTGTGAAAACTTTTTTGATATTCGCACTTTCGGTGCGGTGATGACCACGGCAGCCAAGGATAAAGACCTCTCCAACGTAGCCGGGCAAGTGAGAGGTCCGGTACAGCTCAATTTCGGCGTCAGCATCGATCCTGTCGTACCAAGGGAGGTTACCATTACTCGAGTTGCCATTACTACGGAGGAAAAGGGCGCCTCCGCATCCACTGAGATGGGGCGTAAAAATATAATTCCGTACGGGCTGTATCGCCAGGAGGGTTATATCTCCGCCAATCTGGCTCAAAAAATCACTGGTTTTTCAGAAGAAGATTTGAACCTGCTTTGGACGGCGATTATAAACATGTTTGAGAACGACCACAGTGCGGCGCGGGGCAAAATGGCGTTGCGCGAGCTGATTGTTTTTAGGCATGAGAGTTCTCTGGGAAATGCCCCGTCACACAAGCTGTTTGAACTGGTGACGGTAGAGTGTACGGCGGGAGCTGCCCCTCGAGCATATTCAGATTACTCGGTAAATGTTAATACAGCCGCCCTTCCAGAGCATGTAACCTGCACCCGTATGGTTTAGCAATGACTTATAACGAAGATGATTACCTTCCTCTTTCCGGGATACAGCACTTTGCGTTCTGCAGACGGCAGTGGGCGCTGATCCACATTGAGGAGCTGTGGACAGAGAATGTCTTAACCGCAGAGGGCCGCCTATTGCACGAAAAGGTTCATGATCCGTTTTTTGTCGAGAAGCGCAGGGATGTGATCATTACCCGTGATATGGCTATTCACTCCTGCGAACTCGGAGCATCGGGGAAGTGCGATGTGGTGGAGTTTATTCGGGACAACAATGGTATTTCGCTCTTTGGGCGCGAGGGACGCTGGCTGCCGAAGATCATCGAATATAAGCGCGGTAAGCCAAAAACGGAAGATTGTGACAGGCTTCAATTGACCGCCCAAGCCATCTGTCTTGAGGAGATGCTTGGCTGTAACGAAATCGAGGAAAGCTACCTATTTTATGGGGAAACACGTCGACGGGAATCCATCGAAATAAATAATAGCCTGCGCACTGCAGTCAAGGAAATATTTGCTGAGATGCACGCAAACTATGAGCGGCGCTATACACCGCGTGTTAAGCCAACAAAATCATGTCAAAGCTGCTCCTTGAACTCGCAATGCCTACCGAGCCTAATGAAACAGAAAAGTGTAGCGAAATATATCTCAGCAGCGCTTGGCGAGGAGGCGGAAGTGTGAAAAAGTTGCTGAACACCCTTTATGTGACTACGCCAGATGCCTACCTATCACTGGACGGGGAAAACGTCGTTATACTGCGTGATAGCGAGACGCTGCTTAGGCTGCCCCTTCACAACTTGGAAGGTATAATTACTTTTGGTTATACCGGAGCCTCCCCGGCTTTGATGGGCGCGTGTGCCGACCGGAATATTGCACTCTCATTTTTCACGCGCAGTGGACGCTTTTTGGCGGACGTATCGGGCATCGAACAGGGGAATGTAGTCTTGCGAAGGACACAGTATCGCGTAGCGGACGACCTTATCAAAAGCGCTGCCATCACGACAAATATACTAATCGGCAAGCTGCATAATAGCCGTTGGGTGCTTGAGCGGGCGCTGCGAGATCATGGCGAACGAATCGATGCCCAACGCGTAAAGGCAGCAGCGCATGGAATTGCTGAGGCTGTCGATTCGCTCAGGCGAGCGGATACTCTTGAGTCCTTGCGAGGAATTGAGGGCGAGGCGGCAACGCGGTATTTTTCTGTGCTTGATGAGTTGATTTTGCAATCCAAAGACGATTTTTACTTTCGGACCAGAAACCGTCGCCCACCTACTGACAACATGAATGCCCTGCTCTCCTTTGCGTATTCGCTGCTGGCACACGATATGGCTGCCGCCTTACGCGGCGTGGGGCTTGATCCATATGTAGGGTTTATGCATCGCGACAGACCGGGGCGGCGTTCTTTTGCACTTGACCTAATTGAAGAATTGCGGGCTGTTTTTGCAGATCGTTTTGTGCTGTCAATCATTAATAAGAAGCAGGTAGTGAAGTCTGATTTTCACACACAGGAAAACGGCGCCGTCAGGCTTACAGACGATGCAAGGAGAACCTTTTTAAACGCATGGCAAACACGCAAGCAAGAGGAGATACGCCACCCATTTTTAGGCGAGAAGATAGAGTGGGGGCTTGTGCCGCACGTACAGGCGCTGCTTATGGCGCGTTTCCTGCGCGGTGATCTTGACGAATACCCACCGTTTTTATGGAAGTGAGGGTTTTATGCTTGTTCTTATCACATATGATGTTAATACAGAGACTGCGAGCGGCAGGAAACGTCTAAGGCAAACAGCAAAGACTTGCACGAACTATGGGCAGCGTGTCCAAAATTCAGTCTTTGAGTGCGAACTTGACGCTGCTCAGTTTGTTATGGTAAAAGCTTTGCTGATAAAGATTATAGATAAGGATAAAGACAGTTTGCGCTTCTATTCGCTTGGGAACAATTATAAAAACAAAGTTGAACATTATGGAGCAAAGCCGTCATTTGATGTAACGGAACCTCTGATTGTGTAAATAGTGCGAACCACAAGCAAACAATAAAATGCCAGGGGACTCGCACCAAAATATCTTCACTTTTTCTAGTCTTTTCAAAGTGAAAGAAAGAGAGTAATATAGAATTAAACAAAAAGAGGGCAAGATGTACAAAATACAATTGTGTAATTAGGAGGATTCTATTAGTTTTAGCTGTCGCTCCCCACGCGGGGAGCGTGGATTGAAATCTCTTTGAAGAGAAAGCCGGGAAGCCAAAGCTTAAGTCGCTCCCCACGCGGGGAGCGTGGATTGAAATATTGGCCAATGAACAGTAAATATCCTCATTGCTGTTGTCGCTCCCCACGCGGGGAGCGTGGATTGAAATCGCTCAACAGGCTGCTTGACTCAACTATGGCTGAGGTCGCTCCCCACGCGGGGAGCGTGGATTGAAATACGGCGCATACCACATATGGCGACATAGAGATTGGTCGCTCCCCACGCGGGGAGCGTGGATTGAAATTTGGCGTCCGGGCTGTAATCCCAAGGTATGCGGTGTCGCTCCCCACGCGGGGAGCGTGGATTGAAATTAGTATATCACGCGTGTCAAGATGAAATTTAGGTCGCTCCCCACGCGGGGAGCGTGGATTGAAATTTGAGCGCTAAGAAAGGCAGCGGGCAGCTCGCTAGGTCGCTCCCCACGCGGGGAGCGTGGATTGAAATGATTGCCCGGTCGTCGTCCACCACCCGCTGCGCGGTCGCTCCCCACGCGGGGAGCGTGGATTGAAATTTCGATGTTGCGGCGTTCGGTCGTTGGCAGTAAGTCGCTCCCCACGCGGGGAGCGTGGATTGAAATGTAATGCATCTAAATAATAAGACGCGTTTTTGAGTCGCTCCCCACGCGGGGAGCGTGGATTGAAATGCCCAAAGGCGCGAATATACATCTACTATTTGGGTCGCTCCCCACGCGGGGAGCGTGGATTGAAATAAAGATTATTGACCGGCTCATTATGGGGTAAAACCGTCGCTCCCCACGCGGGGAGCGTGGATTGAAATGATCATGTCGCTAAGAACAGGACTGGCGCTAACGTCGCTCCCCACGCGGGGAGCGTGGATTGAAATGATGGAATAATTGGTCGTAACGTAAGCAACGGGGATTGTCGCTCCCCACGCGGGGAGCGTGGATTGAAATTATTCCCATTGCGGTTATATCGTCCGGCGGCGGAGGTCGCTCCCCACGCGGGGAGCGTGGATTGAAATATTTTCGTGCTAGAAGACTGGACGCTCAGTTATAGTCGCTCCCCACGCGGGGAGCGTGGATTGAAATTCGCCAGTTTCGCCTTTCAATATCTCGAGTTTTCGTCGCTCCCCACGCGGGGAGCGTGGATTGAAATCCAAGATTTCGCCCTGTCATGCGCTCAACCCATGGTCGCTCCCCACGCGGGGAGCGTGGATTGAAATGCGCTGATTCGCCTCATTTGCTAGGCAACCGCAGGGTCGCTCCCCACGCGGGGAGCGTGGATTGAAATATGCTAGCCATACAACAAACCGTGCGAGCTATAAGGTCGCTCCCCACGCGGGGAGCGTGGATTGAAATGATATAGATCCGCTCCGAGCAGCAGATGGCATTGGTCGCTCCCCACGCGGGGAGCGTGGATTGAAATCGCGCTAACACAGGCAAGGGACGCGCACCAAAAATGTCGCTCCCCACGCGGGGAGCGTGGATTGAAATTGGGATAACATAAATCCTCTTAATGAATATTCAAGGTCGCTCCCCACGCGGGGAGCGTGGATTGAAATTCCTCTTTGTCGCCTGAGGGCGTCTGTGTCGTGGTCGCTCCCCACGCGGGGAGCGTGGATTGAAATGCGACGTATATGCCAGCGCTGCATCTAAGCCGCGTCGCTCCCCACGCGGGGAGCGTGGATTGAAATGCGCGGAAGAAATACAGGATCACATTGACGCCGCCGTCGCTCCCCACGCGGGGAGCGTGGATTGAAATGCTAAACAATATCATCCACAGGAAACCATACCCGAGTCGCTCCCCACGCGGGGAGCGTGGATTGAAATCCACCACATGACGCCAGACCCGTCACGTACCATCAGTCGCTCCCCACGCGGGGAGCGTGGATTGAAATTATGAATGAAATAGAAAGAATCAGATTATACGAAAAAGTCGCTCCCCACGCGGGGAGCGTGGATTGAAATAGAGCTACCATTACCGTTGTTTAAAGTTTCGTAGGTCGCTCCCCACGCGGGGAGCGTGGATTGAAATAGCTAAATAGTGCTATACTACAATCAGAAAGTGAGGTCGCTCCCCACGCGGGGAGCGTGGATTGAAATGCCGAAAGGGACCTCTATGACGCCGGTTGCGTGATGTCGCTCCCCACGCGGGGAGCGTGGATTGAAATGCCCTGAAGAAATACAGGATCACATTGACGCCGCCGTCGCTCCCCACGCGGGGAGCGTGGATTGAAATAATGATGTCGGATGTCCGAGGGCCGAGTCCGCGTGGTCGCTCCCCACGCGGGGAGCGTGGATTGAAATTGACGATCCGCTACACGCTCGTAGAATCAAACCGAGTCGCTCCCCACGCGGGGAGCGTGGATTGAAATTATGCATGATAGCGCTGGGAACGAACATGGAAGGTCGCTCCCCACGCGGGGAGCGTGGATTGAAATGTCCCCAATTTTGCAAGTAACCTCTAATTCACTGGTCGCTCCCCACGCGGGGAGCGTGGATTGAAATTTGAACTTTGCCCGGCTGAACCATGCGCCCATGAGGTCGCTCCCCACGCGGGGAGCGTGGATTGAAATATGAAATATACCTCCCAAAACAATTTTCTTTCATGGTCGCTCCCCACGCGGGGAGCGTGGATTGAAATTCAGGCTAATCACGAACCCGCTGCACTTCAACACCGCGTCGCTCCCCACGCGGGGAGCGTGGATTGAAATCTTGGTTAAACATTGCAGCGGCTTTGTTGTACAGTCGCTCCCCACGCGGGGAGCGTGGATTGAAATCAGGCCACAAAAGCGCCCACGATCCCCAACAAAAGTCGCTCCCCACGCGGGGAGCGTGGATTGAAATAGAAAACATTGCCTTTGTTTGGCTACCGTTGACCGGTCGCTCCCCACGCGGGGAGCGTGGATTGAAATATAATTATTGCAAATATCATGTCCCCTACAGTGGGTCGCTCCCCACGCGGGGAGCGTGGATTGAAATCTGAAACAAGTGCTGCTGAGCTTGCAAAGTCGGTGTCGCTCCCCACGCGGGGAGCGTGGATTGAAATGCCAATCGTACGCCGTTGATGGTTGATTACCGCAGTCGCTCCCCACGCGGGGAGCGTGGATTGAAATTGGAAGTCGCGGGGGCTGGTGGTTTTTGCAATTGAGTCGCTCCCCACGCGGGGAGCGTGGATTGAAATCAATCCTCCCTGAACCAATTATGTTGGCCGTCGGTCGCTCCCCACGCGGGGAGCGTGGATTGAAATCTGACCAAGTTGCGCCCGTCCCGGAGTTTCCCTACGTCGCTCCCCACGCGGGGAGCGTGGATTGAAATTGACAGTAAAAGATCGAATAACGACGAAAGAAATGTCGCTCCCCACGCGGGGAGCGTGGATTGAAATGGGCTGCTTCCCCGGCTGCGTTTGCCGCCGCGCTGGTCGCTCCCCACGCGGGGAGCGTGGATTGAAATGTTGATGTGTGGTTACGCCAGCCACCGACTCCACGTCGCTCCCCACGCGGGGAGCGTGGATTGAAATGCAGTGCTGACAAGCTCCGGTGTCTGTATCGCCCGTCGCTCCCCACGCGGGGAGCGTGGATTGAAATGTCTGGCTACCGCTGACCGGGCAGCCGATAGCATTGTCGCTCCCCACGCGGGGAGCGTGGATTGAAATAGCTGAGCCCACAGGTTTTCATATTTCCCGGACGGTCACTCCCCACGCGGGGAGCGTGGATTGAAATCGAAGGGACGGAACAAACATACCCGTGATAGCCGGTCGCTCCCCACGCGGGGAGCGTGGATTGAAATATCTTAATCGATGCCGCTATTATATCGGCGATGTGTCGCTCCCCACGCGGGGAGCGTGGATTGAAATCCGATAGAAATACCCGTAGCATCATGGGCTGTGGCGGTCGCTCCCCACGCGGGGAGCGTGGATTGAAATGGGTGAAACGGCGGCACGGTGACGCCCGCCTCATGTCGCTCCCCACGCGGGGAGC